>Ga0326726_10005576_pt1 | contig 11386 bp, 11 predicted proteins | sample MHFenrmetagenome_2_FD_207603 | JGI IMG/M metagenome (GOLD analysis project Ga0326726, IMG submission 207603) | Lab enriched peat soil microbial communities from Michigan Hollow, Ithaca, NY, United States - MHF15MN | ecosystem: Environmental > Terrestrial > Soil > Wetlands > Peat | place: USA...
AGCGAATCCGGGTCGCGGTACTTGAGCTCGAGCCCGCGCTTGAGCCAGGTCTCGGCGGTGTCGAACTCGTTCATCTGCAGCGACAGCAGCCCGATGGTAACGACGATGTCGGCATTGGTCGGCTGATCTGCGAGCAACAGCTGATACTCCGCGCGCGCCTCCTTGAGCTCCTTGTTGTTGATGAGCAAGCGCGCGTAACTTGCCCGTACCTCGCGCGACTTCGGATAGCTGCGCAGGAAGCGTTGCAAGTACTCGATCGCCTTAGCGGTGGATTCGCGTTGCTGCAGCAGCTGGGCGTTGAATAGCGCGCCGACCTCCCAGTCCGGCTTTATGTCGAGCGCCTGTTTGATCTCGGCGCTGGCCTCGTCGTACTTGCCGGCCGAGAGGGCGGCCTGGGCCACGGCGAGGTGGGCTTCGGGGAGCTGTGGGTAGCCCTTGGCCAGCTCCTTGACGATGGCCAGCACCGCGCTACGGTCGGGGTGTTTGGCCAGCATGGAATTGAGCTGCATGAAGCCCGCTGCCACGTTACCGTCGGCGCTGATCAGCGCCTCCAGAAGCGGCTTGGCCTCGGACAGCTTGTTGCTGCTCACCAGAAGCGCCGCCAGAGTTTGGCGCGCCTGCGGGTTATTCTTGTCCAGCTCCAGCCACAGGCGCGCGGCTTCCAGCGCTTGGCTCTGGAGCCGGCCGTAGGCGGCGATCTCGGTCGCGCGCTTGGCCAAGCGCGGATCGCGCGTCTTCTTGGCCATATCGAGGTAGCCCTGGGCGGCAAACTGGAGGTCCCCGCGCTGGGCAGCGATCTCCGACAACAGGAACTTGAACAGCAGATCCTGATTCAGCTCGTTGTCGGGCAACGTGCCACGGAGCGGCTTGCTGCCCAGGACCGCGCGCGCCCTATCCTCCAAGGTAGCGCCATCCCCGTCATCGTCCGACTGCGTCAGGGTGCCATCAGGCTGCACCGCTACCGTCCAGTCGGTGGATGCCGTCTGGGTCATGGGCAGCGGGAGAGGTCCGCTGGCCATCGGATGCTGAGCGCACCCGCAGAATCCGAGCAGCGCCCCAGCAGCCGTTAGAATGTGCAGCTTCGACATGGTGTGGTCCTGGCTGTGACGCCTTAAGTTTTGGGTAAGCCCGCGTACCGATATTTACGCTGTCGGGTCAGTTCGGGCCAAATTTGGAGGGGCGGGAGGGCGATTGGTTCGGCATCCGCGGCTTCTATCTCTGCCCCAGTTTAGGTATATTTGCGGCGCGTCACAAGTCGGCAATGCGCCCCGAGCGGGCAGAACCGCCGGCTGGCCCGCCTCGAGCCCACGCCCCCTCAGACGGAAGATGAATGCCCTCAGGGCCTTTCAAAGCAATTTTTCTGCCGTCCCCGAATCTCGATGCTAGAAGCATCCGCGCTTGACTCAAACCTGGCGGAAACGACCGTTTTCGCCCACGAACTATCGCGCAGCTTCGGGGGCCACCGGGCGGTGCGCGGGATCGATCTCACATTACATCGTGGCGAGGTCCTCGGGTTGCTCGGCCCGAATGGAGCCGGCAAGACCACCACCATGCAGATGCTCACCGGGAACCTCGCGCCGACCACAGGCACAATCAGCATCTGCGGCGTGGACCTGCTCGAGCGCCCCACCGAGGCCAAGGCCCGCATCGGCTATCTGCCGGAGGTTCCTCCCCTGTATAAGGAGTTGACAGTCGAGGAGTACCTGCGCTTCGCTGGACGCCTGCATCGGGTGCCACGCGCGTCATTAAAGCAAGCGGTTACTATCGCAAAGCGCCGCTGCGGGATTGAGGAAGTGGGTGAGCGCCTGATCGGTACCCTGTCCAAGGGTTACCAACAGCGGGTGGGTATCGCCCAAGCGATCATCCATGAACCCGACGTCGTAATTCTGGATGAGCCAACGATCGGACTGGATCCGAACCAAGTCCGCGAGATCCGCACCGTGATTCGCGAGCTACGCGACCGCCACAGCGTGATTCTGTCCACCCATATCTTGCCGGAGGTCGAAGCGGTGTGCGACCGTGTGGAGATCATGCACCGGGGCGCCATCGTCTACAGCGACACTATCGAGGCGCTGCGCCGGTTCCGCGGCGGGCAGGCCTTACGCGTCGGGCTGCGCCGCGCGCCGCCGGTGGGGCAACTCACGCAACTCCCCGGGGTCGCGAGCGCCGAGGCCACCGACGGGTTCGTCCGCGTGCTGCCCGCGGACGGACAGGATCCGGCGGAAGCGATCGTGCGCGCCAGCGTCGAGCGCGACTGGGGCCTGCACTACCTCGCTCCGGAGGCCGCCAGTTTAGAGGACGTATTCGTGCAACTCACGACAGCAGAGGGTCAAGCGTGATCCTGACCATTGCGGGCAAGGAACTACGGCGTCTGTTTACCTCACCGCTGGCGTGGGTGATCCTGGCGTTCCTGCAGCTGATCCTGGCGATGGTCTTCCTGGGCCGGCTGCAGTGGTTCCTCGATGTCCAGCCGCAAATTGCGATGATGCCGGACGCACGCGGATTCACCGAACTCGTAGTCGCGCCCATCTTCGGCACCGCCATAATCGTGCTGCTTATGGTAGTTCCGCTGCTATCCATGCGGCTCATCGCCGAGGAGCGGCGCAATCAGACGCTGCCGTTTCTGCTGTCGGCGCCCGTGTCCATCACGCAGATCGTGCTAGGCAAGTTTCTCGGGCTGTTGGCGTTCCTAGCGCTGGCGGTGGGGCTACCGGTGTTGATGGCCGTGTCGCTCTACGGCGGCGGCCAGCTCGACGTGGGACTGCTCGTGGGTAACGTGCTCGGCCTGCTGCTGCTTTGTAGCAGCTTCGCGGCGGTAGGGCTGTACCTGTCGTGCCTCAGCGCGCACCCGCTGGTGGCGGGCGTACTCACATTCGCCGTGCTGCTCCTCTTGTGGCTGGTCAACATGTTCACGAGCAATCCCGACAGCGTGCTGCACGTGATTTCACTGATCAAACACTACGATACCTTCGCGCGCGGCACGATAGCGCTGAGCGACTTGGTGTACTACCCGGTGCTGACATCGCTGTTCCTGCTGTTATCCATCCGGCGTCTAGACGGCGACCGCCTGCGCGCATGAAAGCCGGCTCCAGGCTCCAGCTCCAGATGCTGGTCCAGAACGGCGTGTTCGCCGTGCTCCTGGTGGCGGCCGCAATCTTGATCGTGTGGCTGCTACGGGACAGTCGGGCACAATGGGACCTCACGCAGAACCAGAGCAACACGCTGTCCAAAGCCACGGTAGACGTGTTGAAGAAGATGGACGGCCCGATCCAAGTCACGGCCTACGCGCCCACGCAGGATCCGAATCTGGGCGACATCCGCGGGCTGATCCACGCCTTCATCGAGCCGTATCAGCGCGCCAAGCCCGATCTGAAGCTGAGCTACGTGGACCCGCGCGAGAATCCCAAGGAGACACAAGCGGCCAACGTCCGCGTCCCCGGCGAGCTGGTGGTGGAATACGGGAAACGCAGCGAGCATTTGACCAACTTGAATGAGGAGAGCATGGCCAACATCCTGCAGCGCCTGGCGCGCAGCCAGGAGCGCCTGATCGTCTATCTCGATGGGCACGGGGAGCCCAAGCTCGACGGTCGTGCAAACTTCGACCTTGGTGACTTTGGACGACAGCTCGGGAACAAGGGCTTCCGCATCCAACCGCTGAACCTGGCGAAGGCGCAGGATGTGCCGCAGAACGCCAGCGTGCTGGTGATCGCCACACCGCGTGTAGAACTGCTCAAAGGCGAGGTGGACAAGCTGAAACGGTACCTCGAGGCCGGGGGCAACCTGCTATGGTTGATTGACCAGGAACCGTTGCGCGGTCTGCAGCCTCTGGCCGAATACCTGGGCCTGCAGCTCACCGCGGGGGTTGTCGTGGATCCTGCGACGGTACCACCCAACATTGCGCAAGCAGCGTCTTACGGGGTCCATCCAATCACGGAGAACTTTGCATACAACACAGTGTTTCCCTTCGTTCGTCAAGTCGAAGCTAAATCGGAAAATCAGCCCTGGCACACCACGCGGCTAGTCGAGGCTGCGGCACGTGGATGGCTGGAGACCGACGACACGGAAAAGAAGATCCGTTTCGACAAGGACCACGACATCCCCGGTCCGATTACGGTTGCTGTAGCGCTGGAGCGGAAGGTCAGAGATAAGGATCAGCGCGTAGTAGTGGTTGGGTGCAGCAGCTTTCTGGCCAATCAGTATGTGGGGAACCTATTCAACCTGGACCTCGGCACCAACATGCTCAACTGGCTGGCTCAGGATGAGAACCTCATCACCGTGCAACCCCGGCCTCGGGTCGACAGCCAGTTGAACCTCGGGCGCGCCGGGCTCGCGCTGATCGGCTTCGGCTATCTGCTTGTGCTGCCGGCGGCCTTCCTGTTTACCGGCGGCATGGTGTGGTGGCGCAGGCGCAAGGCCTAGCGATGTGACCTCGCCGCGCACAGCGATGAAGCTCGGATGGATCGTCAATTTTCTGCTGCTGATCGGAGTGATCGGCTTGGGCACTTACGCCTGGCACAAAGGCGGTCAACCGAAGGAGCCGAGTCATAAGCTGTCTGCGCTGCCGACCGCGGGCGTGAAGAAGATCGAGGTCGCGCCGCGCAGCGCCCCGGGCTACGCTCTTGAGAAGCGCGGAGAGACCTGGTTCCTGACTGCACCGATCGAAGCGCGCGCGGACCAGACGCAGGTGCAGCGTATGCTCGACCTGCTATCTGCCACCAGCAAGGAGAAGCTTGCTGCCACCGACCTCAAGCGGTTCGACCTGGATCCGCCCGCATTGAAGGTCAGCATGGACGGCCAGGCCTTCTCCTTCGGCGGCACCAATCCGCTAAGTCAGGACCAGTATCTCGCCACCGGCGACAGCGTGTACCTGGTGTCCACCTACTATGCGTCGCTGGTCCCGAGGCTGTCCGACCGCATGCTTACCCATAATCTGTTCAACGAGAGCGAGAAAGCGGTCGGGTTCAAGTTCAAGGGGTTCAGCGTCGAGCAGAAGGACGGCAAGTGGACGCTTGCGCCGCAGCCGTCCGCGGACAACGAGCGGCCGAGCCAGGATGACCTCAACCGCTGGGCCGATGACTGGCGCTACGCCTCCAGCCTGGTCACACAGCAGTGGGCCGGGAAGCCGACGCCGGACGCGGTGCAAGTCAAGCTGGCCGACGGCAAGACCATCGCCTTTGTCGTCGTACGCAGAGAGCCGGAGCTGATACTCGCCCGGCCCGACGAGAAGCTGCAGTTCCAGTTCTCGGGCGAGATGACGCGGCGCTTGCTCAACCCGGCGCCGGGGAAGGACAAGGAAAGTGCCGGAGCTTCCTGAGGTCGAGACGACTCGGCTCGGTCTCACTCCACATCTTCAGGGTCAGCGCATCCGCACCGCTGTCGTGCGCAACCGCCACCTGCGCTGGCCCGTGCCGCGCAAGCTGCCCGAGCTGGTGGCGGGCCGCCGCATCGAGCGGTTGGTTCGGCGCGGCAAATACCTGCTCGTGGACTGCGGCGGCGCTTGGCTCATTTTCCATCTCGGTATGTCCGGGAGTCTGCGGGTGGTGCCGGCGGATACGCCTGCGGGTACCCACGACCACGTCGACCTGGTGCTCGAGACAGGAACTGCGCTGCGCCTGCACGACCCACGCCGGTTCGGGGCGGTGCTGTGGGAGCCGGGCGAGCCGAGCCGGCACAAGCTGCTGCAGGGGTTGGCTCCGGAGCCGCTCGAGACCGCGTTCAATGCAAGTTGGTTGTTCGAGCGGACGCGCGGGCGCACGGCCCCCATCAAGAGTCTGCTGATGGACAATCGCCTTGTGTGCGGTGTAGGTAATATCTATGCCAACGAGTCGCTGTTCCGCGCTGGTATTCATCCCGCCCGCGCCGCCGGCCGCATCAGCCAGCCCCGTTATGCGAAGTTGGTCGACGAGATCCGCGCGACGCTCAGCGCCGCGATCCAGGCCGGTGGCAGCAGTCTGCGCGACTTCGTACACGCGGACGGCAGCCCCGGCTCCTTCCAGCAGCAGTACCTGGTGTACGGAAGAGAGGGCGGGCGCTGCGAGCGCTGTGGGCACACCATCAGGACCGCGCGTATCGGGCAGCGGTCGGCATTCTATTGCCCAGGCTGCCAACGCTGAGAGCCGACGCGAAGGGTGAGAAGTGAAATGTGAAGGGTAAGGGTGAAGAGGCAGGGGTCAACCTCTACCCGTCACTCTTCACGGGCTCTTCAGCCACCAGCGCTCGATACTTGAGCTCTAGCTGATCGCGTGTTTCGACCTGCCCCGTGACGATGCAATCCACCGGGCAGACCTCGACGCACTGGGGCTGGGCGAAGTGTCCCACGCACTCGGTGCAGCGTTTGGGATCAATGATGTAGATGTCCTCGCCCTGAGCGATAGCCTGGTTCGGGCATTCGGGCTCGCACACGTCGCAGTTGATGCACTCGTCGGTGATGAGCAGGGCCATGGCGCGGCCTCTTACTTCCTCTGCTTGCGGCGCAGGCGAGACAGTATGACCGGATTGACGAAGTGGCTGACGTCGCCGCCCAGAGCCGCGATCTCTCGCACCATCGTCGCCGAGATGAACATGTACTGCTCGCCGGGGGTCAGGAATATGGTTTCGACATCCGGGTAGAGCTTGCGGTTCATGCCCGCCATCTGGAACTCGTACTCGAAATCGGACACCGCGCGCAGCCCGCGCAGGATGACGCGTGCGCCTTGGCTGCGCAGAAAATCCATCAGCAGCCCGGAAAACCCTACCACCTCGATGTTGGGATGCCCGGCCAGCGCGTCCTTCGCCATCTGCACCCGCTCCTCCAACGCGAAGAAGGGGCGCTTCGAGGGGCTGTCTGCAACTGCAAGCACGATATGGTCGAACAAGCTGGCCGCGCGCAGAACCAGATCCTCATGACCGCGTGTGATGGGATCGAAGGTCCCTGGGTAGACAGCTTTGTTCACTGGACGTCGGCCTCAAGCTCGAGCAGCTGATAGTGGACGGCTCCCGCACGGCCTCGTTTGAGCGACCGCCACCGCTGCGGCAGCTCCGGGAACCCAGGCGATTCGAGGTACACGCTGGCACCTGGCGTCACGCGGCCCGCGAGCCGGGAGAGCAACGCGCTCAGCGGGCGACGCGTTTGCTCCCAGAACGCATACGGCGGGTCGATAAACACCACGTCAAAGGCCCGCGTGTCATGAGCAAGGAATTCTAACGCATCGGCGCGCATCACCTCCACGGTCCCGATAACGGCCGTACCCGTTTGCAGCGTCCGGGCACTAGCTTGCAGCGACTCGGCGATGCGCCCGTCCCACTCGAGCATGACGACCTGGCGCGCTCCGCGGGAAGCCGCTTCGAATCCCAGCGCTCCGCTGCCGGCAAACAGGTCGAGGCAGCCCAATCCAGTCAAATCCTGGCCAAGCCAGTTGAACAGCGTTTCACGCACACGGTTCGGTGTGGGCCGCAGCCCCTGGGCGGCGGGGAACCGCAGCCACCGGCGGCGCCACTCCCCGCCGATGATCCGCACCCGGTTCTGATACATGCGCGCTTCGGGCTACTGCGCCGCCTTCGCCCCCACCATCACCGTGACCATGCGGGCGGGCTGGATGCGGCGGTTGAAGGCTTCACGAATCTGGTCCACGGTCACGGCCTCGACCTTTGCGGTGAACGTATCGAGATAGTCGAGCGGCAGGCCATAGTAGCCGATCACGCGCACATAGTCGTGGAGCTTACGGTTGGTGTCGATGCGCAAAGCGAAACCGCCGACGATGTTCTGCTTGGCTCCCTCGAGCTCGCGCTCGGTTGGACCAGAGGCGACGAACTCGTGGAGCACCTCGCGCACCACCGCCAGCGCCTCCCGTGCCTGGTCGCCACGGGTCTGCAAGCCGATCTGGAACGGGCCGGGCTGCTGATACGGCGCGAAGGTGCTGTACACGCTATAGGACAGCCCACGCTTCTGGCGCACCTGCTCGGACAGGCGCGAGCTGAATCCCCCGCCTCCCAGGACATAGTTGCCCACCCACAGCGGAAAGTAGTCGCGATCCTTGCGGGCGAGGCCGGGTTGGCCGACGAGGATGTGTGCCTGCGTCGAAGAATGCTCGATCTCGCGCTCAATCGGGGCCGTCAGGGCCGTTACCGGCGGCAGCGGCGGCAGTGCACCAGAGGCGCTCGGCAACCCGCGCGTGAGCTCCTCGGCGATCTGCTGCGCGCGCTCGCGCGTTGCGTCGCCCACGATCGCTACCACCGCTCGATCGGCGGCGTAGTGAGCGCGGTAGAAGCCAACCAGGTCGTCGCGGGTGAGTCTGGCAACCGTCGCCGGCTCGCCGGCGCTACGCAGGGCATATGGGTGTTCGCGGAAGATCAGTTCCATGAAGTCGCGCGCGGCGATGGTGTCGGGTCTGGTGTCGGCTTCCTTCAGCCCGGCGATCACACGCGCTTTCTCGCGCTCCAGTACCGCTGCGGGAAATGAGGGGGACTGCAGTACGCGTGCTAGCACCGCCAGGGCCTGCCGCTGCTCGGCATCGCTCGACAGCGTGCGCAGCGCGTAGCCAGCCCGATCCAAGTCGAAGCTCGCGACGAGGTTGGCGCCCACATCAGCCACCTGGCGAGCGATGTCGTCCTCGTCCATGCTGTCTGCGCCCAACCGCATCAGGCGTTGTGTCAGGCTCGCCACACCGCTCAGATCACGCGTGTCGCGGCCGGAGCCGGCCGCGAAGTCCACGCTCACGTCCAGGATGGGTAAGTCGTGACTTGCAACGAAATACACGCGTGCGCCTGCCGAGGTCTCCCAGTGCTCGATCGGCAGAGCCGCCGCGCACTCCAGCGGCACGGACAAGACGCCGAGCAACATGAGCGCGTTCAGCCCATGGGCGAGTCGTAGCGGTGATCGCGTGGGCTGTGCCGGGGTCATCGGCCGGGGTCTCAGCGAATATGCTCGACGGGCGGGGGAGGCGCAGGCTTGCGGCCGCTCGTCGGCTGCGGATCGAGCGCAGCCACCGTAAGGTTGTCGTCGACCAGGTACTTGCTGGCCATCGCCTGCACCTGTGCGGCCGTCACCTCTGTTAGCTTGCGCGCCAACAGTTCCAGCGAATCGAAGGGCAGGCCAGCGTTGTCCAGTGCACCGATCTGCCGCGCCTCGGAAGACATCGAGTCGAGATCGAACACCAGGCCGGCGCGGACCTGCGCCTTCACGCGCCGCAGCTCTTCTTCACTCACCCCTTGCTCGACCACGCGTCGGATCTGATCGCGCAACGCCTGCTCCAGCTCTTGTACCGCCGTACCGGGAGCCGGTGTCGCGTTCACAATGAACATGGCTGGGCCCCGGTTGACGGAGTCGTAGCTGGCGCCGGCGGCGATGGCCACACGCTCTGTGCGCACCAGTTCGTGCTCCAGCCGCGCCGCATCGCTGCCTGCCAGCACGGCGGCCAACATCTCCAGAGCGTAGGGCTCCCAGTCTTGGTCGACATTGCGCACGCTAGGCACGTGCCAGCCCATCACCAGGTAGGGCAGATCGGCAGGGGTCTTGACCTTGATGCGCTTGACGCCGCGCTGCGTTGGCTCGAGCTGGGGCTCGCGCAGCGGCAGCGGTCGCGCCGCGATGGGGCCGAATTGCTTTTCGGCTTCGGTGAAGACCTCCGCAGCAGAGACGTCGCCCACCACCACCAGCGTCGCGTTATTGGGGGCATACCAGCGCCGGTGCCAGTCGCGCGCATCTTCGACTCGCATGCTCTCGAGGTCGGTCATCCAGCCGATCACCGGCGTGCGGTAAGGGTGCACCTGGTAGGCGGTAGCCATGAAGGTCTCGTAGACCAAGGCCTTCGGCTGATCGTCGGTCCGCTGCCGCCGCTCCTCCATCACCACCTTGATCTCACGCGCGAACTGATCCTCCGACAGCAACAGGTTCGCCATGCGGTCGGCCTCCAACCGCAACGCGAGCGGTAGCTGAGATTTGTGCAACTGCTCATGGTAGACCGTGCTGTCCTTGGTGGTGAACGCGTTGTCGCGGCCACCAGCGCGCGCGATGATGCGGGAGAACTCGCCCGGCGCCACCTCCTTGGTGCCCTTGAACATCATGTGCTCGAGCACGTGCGCCACGCCTGTAGTCCCGTTCACTTCGTCCATGCTGCCGGCTCGATACCAGACCATGGACACCACGACAGGCGCGCGGTGATCTTCCTTGACCAGGATTTTCATGCCGTTTCCGAGCGTGTGCTCTTGCACCTCAGCGTGCAGCGGGGCGCTGTACGAGAGCGAGACGATTAGCATCGCCAACACGCGCGCTATACCGGACATGGGTCGACTTCGGTGGGAGAACTCAAATCGGGTGGAGGGCTGTTAGAATCACCGATAGATGCACGCCCGGAGCGACGAGCACCAGGGGTTCCTCCGGAGCTTCATTCCCGTGCGTGACGCATCCCAGCGTCTCGCGCGGCTGCATACAGGCCTGTGACACGTCCGCAGTATGTTGAGTTTCCTCAAGAGTAACAAGACAGGCAGCGCCGAACCTGACGCCACTGCGCCGGGCGGCTGGCTCGCGCGTTTGAAGACTGGCCTATCGGCAACGCGCGAAAAGCTCGGCAGTCAGCTTTCTGCGCTGCTGGGCCGGCACACCACAATCGACGAGGCCCTCTACGAGGAGTTGGAGACGCTGCTTCTGTCCTGCGATATCGGGGTCGCCTCGACCCATTATCTCCTGGAGCAGGCTCGGCTGCGCGCGGACCGGGAGCGCATCTCGGACCCCGCCGATCTGCGGCGCGTTCTGAAGGACTGCCTGGTGGAACTGCTGCAGCCCGTGGCGCAGCGGTTGTCGATCGAGGGCAAGCGGCCATTCGTGCTGCTCGTTGCAGGCGTGAACGGCTCGGGCAAGACCACCTCCATCGGAAAACTGGCGAAGTATTTCCAGTCGCAGGGCAAGACCGTCATGCTGGCCGCAGGCGACACCTTCCGCGCGGCGGCGGTGGAGCAGCTCAGGAACTGGGGCGAGCGCAACGATGTACCGGTGATTGCCCAGGAGAAGGGCGACGCGGCGGCAGTGGTGTTCGACGCGCTGCAGTCTGCGCGCGCGCGCGGCGTCGATCTTCTGATCGCGGATACCGCCGGGCGGCTGCCCACACAACTGCACCTGATGGAGGAGTTGAAGAAAGTCAAGCGCGTCATCGCCCGCGCCATGCCCGAGGCACCGCACGAAATCATGCTGGTGCTGGACGCCAATACGGGCCAGAACGCCTTGAGCCAGGTCAAGGCGTTCGACGCTGCGCTGGGGTTGACCGGGCTCACCATCACCAAGCTGGACGGGTCCGCGAAGGGCGGCGCCATCGCCGCCATCGTCCGCCACAAGCCAATACCGGTGCGCTTCATCGGCGTCGGTGAGGAGATCGACGACCTGCGCCCGTTCGACGCGGCCGAGTTTGTCGACGCG
>Ga0326726_10005579_pt1 | contig 11381 bp, 5 predicted proteins | sample MHFenrmetagenome_2_FD_207603 | JGI IMG/M metagenome (GOLD analysis project Ga0326726, IMG submission 207603) | Lab enriched peat soil microbial communities from Michigan Hollow, Ithaca, NY, United States - MHF15MN | ecosystem: Environmental > Terrestrial > Soil > Wetlands > Peat | place: USA...
CAAAAACATGGTTGATTCGCGTTACGTCAGCCCAAACTTCGGGCAAATCATCCGGGAACTCAGGGCTTAAAGATACCCCTTGGTCTTGGGCGGCTCTCCGAAAGGACTCCACCACTTCTGACACCATCGAATGAGGTGATACTGCGTGAAAGTGAATCTGAGCCCTGCCGGATTCGATTCGGCTGATATCCAGCAGGTTATTGAGGGTGCTATGCAATCGATCACTGTCCTCGTTGGCCGCTACCAGGAGCTCGACCTGCTTCTCTGTTAGGGGTCCTACCTTCTCTTCTAACAACAGGTGGATCGCCATACGAATGGAGGTCAGCGGTGTCTTCAGTTGATGGGAGACCGTTGAGACGACTCCCCTCTTTATCTCTTCCTGCTGTCGGAATTGTGTCACATCCTGAAGCACAAGGATTACCCCTGTGAGTTGCTTGTCGTTGTCTAAAATTGGGATTGCCTCTGGACGATAGTATCGCTCCTCTCCCACCACAAAATGTTGAACTACTTTTTGCTGCACAGCACGGCCATCCTTCATGGCGTCCTTGTAGAGATCAGCCATCCATTTCAATGGCAAGTCAACTATGAGCATGTTGGGTCTTAGCCCAAAAATGTTTCCGGCTGCTTTCGTTGCCACTTCCACTTTCCCTTGAAGGTCAATGACCGCCACGGCATCGGGGAGACTGTCGAATGCCTGCTGGGTGGCGCGTTGAATCCGAACGATTTTGGCCTGATCGGACCGGCGGAATTCCCGAAGGCTTGCCGCCATTGCATTGAAGGCTTCGGAAAGGTGTCCGACCTCATCTCGGGACTCTCTCTCTACGACGAGATCAAGATTCCCCTGCCTGATCTCATCTGCCGATTGAATAAGGCGATTGATTGGGCGAAGAATCCACCTGCCGGTGAAGAAAACAAAACCGATGGCAACAATCGTTCCGGCAACCAAAAGAATATACATCTGTCTTCGAGCTGCGGCTGCGCTATTTCGGGCCAGATCGTTCGCATCACTCATATTCTGTTGATTCATCCGGAGGATCTCTCCGGCCGTGTCCTTAATCTGCAGGAATAACGGGAAAAGGTCGGTAAAATAGGCATTGCGCCTGACAGCAATCGGCGACCTCGAATCTTCAATCTTCCTAAGCGCTGTTTTGTATTTGCCAAAAAGGTCCTGGAGATGATTTGCCTTTTCCCCTTCTCCCGGAACCGTGATGTTATGCAGCTCGACTCCAAGCGCCATCTCGAACGCCAGTTCATTCTTGCGGATGAGTTCGTCCCCTTTCTGGGTATATCCGAGAAGTTCAAAAAGGATCCCGCTATCCATCCGCTCCAAGGCTTCTTTCATTTGTTGGCATGCGATGACACTCCGGTAGTTTTCCCTTAGGATGACATCGATGGATTCGCCCAATTTGGTAAGATGGATGATGCTTTGGATGCCTATGATCAGGATGATCAGCAACAATCCACCGAACCCAAGAGATAACTTCTGACGAAGCCCAAGCATACGCTTTGCTCCTTTCTTCTATTAATAATAGCAAACTCCATGCCTGAATGATCTCTAAAGTGAACGACACCGAAAGGTAGTCATTGCGAGGAGCAAAGCGACGTGGCAATCTCATGAGATTGCTTCACTTTGTTCGCAAGGACACATTATGGACGTTAGCATATTTATGTCGTTCACTATAATTAAATGATTAAATTTTCAATGGTTTCTGCCAAGGGTTCTTGCAAATTGCAAAAAATAAAAAAAAGAACCTTGAAAATTGCAAGGCGGAAGGGAACAGGAAAGATTAGCGATGAGAGCCCTTAGAAAGTTGGGTTCTTAGGAAGTGCGAACGTCAGTATTTTTTTCTGTACTAAATAGTTTACAGATTTTGTAAAAAGTAGTACATTCCAATCAGTAATCCTTAAGTGGAGATGTTCCGAGGTTATGCAACCTTCTCCCTCTGACATTGTGCAGAAAGTGCTTATTAAAAAAGGTATAATAGACCCCCCTCCGAATGGGAAGTGTAGGTATCTTTATCCGTTTGACCATAATAAGTACTGTGGACGAAAATTACTCGAAGGACATGACATGTGTTTTTGGCACGTTAGTGAAACATCCAAATTTGATTCGGAAGTCATAAAAACATATTTTGGCCCTGGAATCACATTGAAAGAAGCGCTGGAGAATGAAGTAAAAAAAGGGCAATCCCTGTCCGGCTCGTTCCTTAAAGGAATTGAGGTTCAAGGGAGTTGGTTCAAAGAAGGGCCAAATCTTCCTGGTGCTGATTTTCGAAGTGCAAATTTACAGGAGGCTTGGTTAAGTTATGGTTCACTTAATAGTGCTGATCTTAGGGCAGCTAACCTTGAGTCTGCGGGCTTAGGAGATGTTGATATAAGAAATGCTAATTTTACGAGAGCAAGATTATTCAATACAAAATTTCGTAATAACATTTTTGATGGAGTGTTGGGATTGACTAAGGAGTGCTTCCGAGGGTGGAAATGGGGGTTCATTCCGATTTACAGAATGTTAGAGATATACCCCGAACAATGTGAAGGGGTTTACCGTTCCTTAATTAGATACTTTAGCAGTATTGGTTTGTTAAATGATGCAAGTTGGGCAGCTTATAGGGAGAGAGTTACCCACCAAAGAATTCTACTTAAGAATGTTAGTTTTATTCGTATTTTAACAGGTGTTGTTTTTGATGAGTCTAGCAAAAATCAAGCTAATTTGCGGGTGGTCTTGTTAGCATTTTTGAGGTGGATTCATGGGCTATTTGAATTGATCCTTTCCTTTGTCTTCCGCTTTACTTTCGGATATGGCGAAAAGCCTTTAAGAGTTCTATGTTTTGCTGCGTTAATTATTATTGGATATGCCATGGTTTATAATCAGTTACACTTGCTGAACGAACCCGGGCTAAAGAATGCAATTTACTTTAGTATTGTTACGTTTACAACCCTAGGGTACGGAGATATTCTGCCGAAACCGGAGTTTAGGTTATTTGCGGCCACAGAAGCTCTTGTCGGAATTGTAATAGTTGGCCTATTTTTGTTTGTCCTCTCGCGTCGTGCCGTTGGAAGGGGATAGAGTAATGCACCTTCTACGATTGGGGAGTGTCAGAATTGGCCCTGGGTAAAATGACCAATGATGCGAGTTCGATAACGGGTCATACGTTATGCTTATCTCTAGTCGTAATCCTTAACCTTCTTCTTTATTAAATCATTTAGTTGCAGGTGGATCTGCAACCCACTTTTCAGAACAATTCCTCCTGTAATTTCCACTTCCAGAAATCGATGAAATTGTGTATATTACAAACGCTAAGTGATAATTTAGAAATACCATTAAACCACAGAATAATTTATTCCTAATAAGAGGCGATGTGCAGTGAACCTTGAAACCATAGTGCGTGAGTTTTGGAGATTCATTCAAACGAAGGAATACCTGGATGGTTTGATTGTCGTGTTCTCTGAAATCATTTTGCTTTTATTGGCCGTTCCATTCTTACTTCACTTCGTACGCAGAATCCAGACCAGGCCAATTCGAACAATAGTTGATTTCTATCTGTTCCAAATTTTCCACAAGATAACACGCATGTTCCTTGCAATGGCCTCTATTGATGACATCCAATCAATTCTCAACGAGGAGCAGAAAAAAAACCCCAAGTTCATTATCTATGCGCACTATATTTATGGGAATTTGGAAAATATCCTTTTTGTCCTTAAGAAAATCTTTGGTGAAAGGGACACCTTCCTTCGGGAACTCAGGAAGAAGACTCTTAAGGATTTTGAGAAGTACGCCGTAACATGCGAGAAATGTATGGACGAGATTGATAGGCTGACAACCATCCTGGTCGTCCTACCCAAGGCCCAAGAGGGATTATTTTGGATTCGTAAACTCATTTACCCGTTACGGGACCTCATCTATGAAATCACTGAACACTTTTCTGACGAGCAAACATTCAGATTTCGAACATCCGAACTCCAAAGATTAGCTAAACAAACCACTGAGAGAATTGACGTTATCTTTATGAAGAGGAAAAAACTCATTGATTCTGTTATCAGAAATCAACGTTACCTATCGATCATATTACTATTTATCTCAATACCCTATGTTTGGGTCCGACGCCGGATTTCATTAAGGATTTGTCGACTTCGGAAGAGACCCTATTTAGGAGACGCTTGGTCCCCCACGGTAGAACGTGGTTACCTCCTTGAATGGCGCAATAAGTACGGATTCACCATTGAACAAGCAGCTAAGATTCTTGAAATGCCAGAAAAGGATTACCGGGATTACGAATTTGGTTATCGACGACCCGTTCCCCAATGGGAACGTATCGCAAAACATCTGCGAGGAGAAGTGGACTACTCACAGATCAAAAATGAAAGCAAACCATCGGAATAATCTTTGCCCATAGTGTTCACCTATATTTCACCTTGATCTTACCCCGATTTAGCGGACACACCGAAGAGTTAGAGATATAGAAGAAATGGATGGGGAGGTGTGTCATGGGTATGGGTAATGATAAGCGGTATTTTGATCGGGAGTTTAAGTATGAGTAATGCCCAGGGGGCGTAGTTAAGTTTGTTAAATAAGTACGGGTTACAGAGGTCTCTGGACTTCACAAAATAATTTAAAATATTTAACTGCATTCCTAAGGTCTTTTAACCTTCTCAGACCCCCACTGGGGATTGCCTCCGACCAAACTCCCGCCCAAAAACTCTTTCTTGTAGCCAACAACCCGACACTTTGGCCAAGCATGCACGATGTGAATTGGTAATCATCAGTGTTTATTTTCTTGACCCTCAAAAGTTCTCCCTCACTTTTTTATTGGTGGGTTGGGTCTCAAATGGATAAGGAGGACACTCCCATATCTTGTGGTGATTTTTCTTGACCTACTCCTTTGTTTTTTGTATGTTCAACCCATCCGGAAGCAAGTTTTTATCACTATCACTACTCGGCGACGAAAGCTCTGCCTGCATGGAGTGTAACATGCCCAAAGAACCCAAAATGGGACGAAAATTCATTCCTGGTGTACGAAATCGCAGGCTTCTGGTGGTTATTGCCTCGGTACTGTTAACCGCCCTCATCTCCATCGTCATAGCCTATCATTTGACACCTCCGGATACTTTGACCATGAGCACTGGGTTCGAACGAGGGACTTACGCAGATTTTGGTGAGCGGTACAAAAAAATCCTGGCGCGGGAAAAGGTCCGTCTTGAGCTGCTCCCCTCGTCAGGTTCGGTGGAAAATCTCAAGCGTCTTGGAGATACGTCCTTGCGAGTGGATGCTGGTTTTGTGCAGGATGGGACAAGCTCACCCTCCGAGACGAAAAATCTTGTTTCCCTCGGGGCAATATGCTACTCGCCCCTCTGGGTTTTTTATCGGAGCCAAGAGACATGGGATGACCTTTCGAGGCTTATAGGAAAGAAGATTGCCATTGGACCAGAGGGCAGCGGGGCGCGGAAGTTTTCCTTGGATTTGCTGAAGGCAAGCGGTGCGGCCGAACCTCCCACCTTGCTGCTGGATATTCCCAGCGCCGCCGCCAATAAGGCCCTCCTCGAAGGGACCCTGGATGTAGTCATGATAATCGGAACAGAGGACAATGCGCTCGTTAGGGAACTTCTGTACGCCGAAAAAATAAAGTTGATGAGTTTCAAACATGCCGAGGCCTATACCCGGCTTTTTCCTGCCTTGTCGCATATCATTTTGCCTGAAGGAATACTGAATCTGTCGGAGAAAGTACCGCCCCAGGATATTCATCTCGTCGCCACGACAACAAGTTTGATTGTACGCCAGAGCCTGCATTCGGCTCTCCAGTATCTGCTTTTGGACGCGGCTATGGAGATTCATAGCAGGGCGGGCTGGTTGAATAAGAGAGGAGAATTTCCCTCGCCTAAGGAACTGGAATTTCCGTTGTCCACCTCTGCGGAGAGATTTTATAAGAAAGGTCGGCCTTTTTTGCTCGATTACCTTCCATTTTGGGTGGCGGTTTTAGTTGACCGCCTGATTTTGATTCTGGTGCCGGTGGCCATCGTCTTGATTCCTCTAATGCGAGGCATACCCTGGCTATACTCCTGGCGGAACCGCCGCAAATTCTACCGCTGGTTTGGAGAACTTAAGAATCTCGAATCGGATGTAATGAAAAATTCGGAGCCAGAAAAGGTATTGGAATATCAGGGAAGACTTGATCAGATCGAAGCTTCGATCCATCGAATTCGCGTGCCCCTTACTTTTTTTGGAGAGGTCTATAGGCTTAAAGAGTACGTTGATTCCGTTCGTGGGAAGCTTACGCGATTGGGTCACCACTCAAAGGAGAATAATTCATAGATCTACCCGGCAATGATAATCCACCTAACAAATTAGCCTTTTGAAAAATTGGCTGAACTTCCCCCCCGGCGGGACAAATTTCAAAAGGGTTGATTCGTTTTCAATAGAGACTCCTGCAAAATATTTTGTGTTTTTCTCTTATTGGTATGCAATTTCAAAAAGTTGTGATGTGATCTTTATACTTTTAATTAGTATATGCTATTTCTACCGTAACAAAGCACCGAATCCTTCCTTCCACTCAAATCAAATTCCGTACTTCTTCCTGCGGCGCCACAGGGTCGCCTGATCTATGCCGAGTATATCTGCGGCCTCCTGAAGCGATTTTGGTTAATGCCCAGTGGTCGTACTTGAGTTTGTTAAATAAGTACCGGTTATAAAGGTCTCCGGACTTCACAGAATAATTTAAAATATTTAACTGCATTCCTAAGGTCTTTTAACCTCCTCAGATCTCCATCGGGGATTGCCTCCGACCAAACTCCTGCCCAAAAACCTTTTCCTGAAGTCGTTGTTTTTGAAAACCTTGGCCCGATGCAACACTTCAGCCAGTAACAAACGGAACGAATCCGGGAGTTGATTTGATTGTTAGATCGTAATTTCTTGCAAGGCGCGTATAGTGCCAAGCTATCCACGTCGTCAACCAAAACTTTTGTGAAGAAGTTTTTTATTTTTTTCTTGACAAATTTTAGGAAGCGTTTTAGTAATAACAAAAAATAAAGGGTCCTGAAGGGTCCTCGGTAGGTGAGGCTCCCGCGAAACACAAAGGCCACTGCCCGGAAGCTTCGAGAGAAGTTCTCCGAACAGGTTGACCAAGCACTCCCGGATTAAGGGTTTGCTCAATGTGGCTGAGGCCATCCGGCCTCTCACGGTACGCGGTGCCAAAGCTTGAACGAGTGGGGAACGTGAGGTTTGGCAATCAGGCTGATTGTCCGATCTAATTTAAACCATTCCCACTCGCGGAATGGTTTTTTTATTTCTGCTCCTTCCATTCGGCCCGGCACCTAAAGGAGGTTTATGGAAACGGACGAACAGGAACCTCCGGGTAACGGAGATTCCAGCACCACACCGTGGAAGAAGCAGAAGTGATAATAGGTTTGTTCCCTATTCTTCTACCCCTTGCTTCTCCCACGGCAATGATTGTGGTGAAGGCGAGGGGCAAAATAGGGTCTTCCCAACAGTACCCACCGGTAACCAAGGAGCGATCCCTCTTTTAGCCCTTCCAGGTAAGCCAAAATTTATTCTGATAGGATCTCTGTTGGAACACCGTATCTTTAGGAGACAGGTGTCATGATACTTACTTGTTACCGGTTATTAAGCCTGCGGAAGAAGAATGCAAGGACATCACTTTATCATGTTCTCACCCTCGATATTGCTTTGATCATTCTTCTAGCCACTCGGCCAGTCATGGCAGATGACGCTCGTGAGGTTGGAAATGAAACCCCATCGAGCGGAGTGCCTAAGAATTTTGAGAAAGGAAATGAATTGAATCGGGTATCTGAGAAGCTGCTTGGTGTTCAGTTACCAAGCTGGGCACCCAAAATGCTCGGTGCGCAGTTTACCAGAATCTATCAGAATATGCCATCCTTTCACAGCCCGGCGGAAGTCTCTACGAATTCCGTGTCCGCCCCGTCCGCGCCAGTGACGGACCAAACGAAACCGGCGGTTGAAAAATCGTCCGATGTTCAGGAACAGAATTGGAACTGGCACGTCCAGAACACCGACATCGTCCAGGGTTATCCCAGATTCTCATCGAAGTATTCCGGGCCAAACAGCCTGCCATCCCGCGGTGAAACGCGCGAATCGGTTTCACTGGATTTGATGGCCGGCGTTCGCCTGTGGCGCGGTGCCGAGGCGCACATTGACGGAATGATGTGGCAGGGGTTTGGTCTGAACAACACGCGCGGCGTGGAAGGTTTTCCTAACGGTGAAGCCTTCCGTCTCGGCACCAGGGTTCCCAACGGCGCTATCACGCGCTTGTTCATCCGTCAGACCATCGGCTTGGGCGGGGAGCAGGAGGATGTGCCCGATGACCAATTCACCCTTGCTGGAAAACAGGATGTTTCCCGACTCACGTTCACATTCGGACGGATGAGCGTCAAAGACATTTTCGACAACAATGCCTACGCGAACGATCCGCGAACTCAGTTCATGAGCTGGGCTTTGATGGCCAACGAAGCCTGGGATTATCCGGCGGATGCCATTGGTTACACCACCGGACTTGCCGTGGAATTGAACCAGCCGAAATGGACTTTGCGCTACGGATTTTTTCAAGTGCCGCGTTTCTCGAATTCTTTGACCGCAGAAGACCGGATTTTCAAATGGCCGTATGACAATTCGGCACAAGATGGTCCGCTTTTAGATGCTTGGGGCATGGTGACGGAATTTGAGTGTCGTTACAGCGTAAACACCCATCCAGGGGTGATTCGGTTTCTTGCCTATCTGAATCGCGCCAACATGGGCAGTTACCGGGACGCGGTTAATAGTCCAACCCGGCCTGCCGACATCACAGCCTCGGCTGAATTTCGTTACAAATATGGCTTCGGTTTAAACCTTGAACAAGAGATTGTTAAAAATCTCGGAGTCTTTTCCCGCGTGGGCTGGAGCGACGGACAAAATCAAGCATGGATGTTTGGCGATGTAGATTACACGGCGACGGCGGGCATCAGCGTCAAAGGCCAAGCCTGGCAGCGGCCAGACGACACGTTCGGTCTCGCTGGCATGTTCAACGGCATCTCCAAGGTGCATCAGAAATTTTTTGAAGCCGGCGGCACAGGCATTCTCGCTGGCGACGGCGCGCTGAACTACGGTTGGGAGAAAATTCTGGAATGTTACTACGATTTCAAAATTTGGAAAACCATCCATGGCGCGGTGGATTACCAGTTCATTAGCAGTCCTGCCTTTAATCGTGATCGTGGTCCGGTCTCGGTCTTCGGTGCACGGTTGCACTGGAACTTTTGACGTCGCAGGAGGACCAACATCAAGGGGACGTTATTCAAAATTATCAATATCAATGTTCTCAACTGGACTCCTGCTTCTTTATTGCCATCGCAACGGGCGCAGGGGAATAATCTGCATACAGAATGGATCGGTTTACGGGCACGGTGACCTATATTAATGGCTGTGGGGAGGAAATCGAAATCAAGAGAAAGAAAGCTGAGAGGTTGCCTAAATCCTCCGAGGAACCGTTTGAACCGAGAACTTCGGAAGGAACACCTGAACCTCCTCCTCGTTTTAGGATTCCACACCCACAAAGCAGTAACCTGAGAATGGCAGTCAATGTAGCCGGAGGCACGGGTTAAAGGTGAAACGGGCTTCGGTGAAGCTTAGGGTGATTATCAGAGTCTCTTTAATCTATCGAGTTAACTTTTGACAATTCTCTGGAAAAAGCTTACGGCAAAGTAAATTAAAAATAGCCAATAATCACTTCCATTTTTTCGTATGGACTCTGCTATGTGGAAATCAATGGCTGATAAGATATCACGTTTCTTCATTAAGGAAAGGCCGAGATCGAGATCCGTTCTCGAAAGATCGAATGGAAATGAGCGCAGACTCATTGAGATGTGTGGTATGACTTCCAACGCGGCACTTAAAAGTCTATCGACAACGGAGCAAGGTCTTAATAAAAGTCTGGTAGAATCGCTCCAGAAAGAATTCGGTCCCAACGAGATCAGTCGCGGAAAGAGAATTAGTTTCTTGTCGGGAATTCTTCGGAGATTCGCTAATCCGCTGGTCGTTCTCCTTCTCATCATCTGTGTTGTCTCTCTGAGTATGGGAGATCTCCGTTCAACCATCGTGGTTGGTGGAATGATTCTGATTAGTGTTTTTCTCGCTTATTTTCAAGAGGCGAAATCGAATAGAGCGGTCGAAAAGTTGCGGGCGCTGGTTCAGACGAATTCGAATGTCATAAGGGAGGGAAAAGAAATTGAAATCCCTATGTCTGAAATTGTTCCGGGAGATATTTTGGTTCTTGATGCTGGAGCGTTGATCCCTGCTGACATTAGACTTATCAGTGCGAAAGATTTCTATATCCATCAATCCGCCCTCACGGGGGAATCCATGCCTGTCGAAAAGAATGCAGGCCCGTGCTCCATGGCTGGCAGGGGTATTCTGGAACTTCAAAATGGTTGCTTCATGGGAAGCAGCGTTCTGAGTGGCACCGCAAAGGGAGTCGTGGTCAACACCGGCTCCAGAACCTACTTCGGTTCGCTCTCCCAAAGGCTCGCCTCGCAGAGGGTGTTGACCAGTTTTGACAGAGGGATCTCAGGTTTCACCTGGTTGATGATTCGCTTCATGTCCGTGATGGTCAGTGTTGTCTTTCTTATCGTCGGATTGACGAAAGGCAACTGGTTGGAGGCCCTCTTGTTTGGGCTTGCTGTCGCCGTGGGATTGACTCCTGAGATGTTGCCCATGATCGTGACGGTCAACCTCGCCAAGGGTGCCCGCGCGATGTCAAAAAAGAAGGTGATCGTCAAGCGGTTGAACTCCATTCAAAATTTCGGGGCTATCGATATCCTGTGCACGGATAAGACCGGTACGATCACTCAAGACAGGGTCGTGCTTGAAAGACATGTCGATGTGACCAATCGCGAAAGTGACGATGTCCTTCGTTACGCCTACATGAATAGCTACTACCAGACAGGGCTGCGAAATCTGTTAGATCGCTCTATCCTGTCACATACCGAGTTTGAAGTGGAGCGTAGCTGCCGGAAAGTTGATGAAATTCCTTTTGATTTTTCACGAAAGAGAATGTCGGTCGTTGTCGAGTATGAAGGGGATCACGTGCTCATTTGTAAAGGAGCGGTGGAGGAGGTCTATGGAGTTTGTCAGTATTACCAGGTCGATGAGGAAATTCACCCGCTTATTGACATGATCAAGCACGATCTCCTGCAAGAGTATGAATCCCTCAGTGAGGATGGCTACCGAGTGCTAGCCCTTGCCTATAGGGAATTCCCGAAGGAAAAGGAAGTGTTTTCTGTATCTGACGAAAGTAATTTGATTTTACTGGGGTACATTGCCTTTTTTGATCCGCCGAAAGATTCTGCAGTGGTGGCCCTCCGGAATTTGAGGGAAATGGGTA
>Ga0326726_10005580_pt1 | contig 11381 bp, 10 predicted proteins | sample MHFenrmetagenome_2_FD_207603 | JGI IMG/M metagenome (GOLD analysis project Ga0326726, IMG submission 207603) | Lab enriched peat soil microbial communities from Michigan Hollow, Ithaca, NY, United States - MHF15MN | ecosystem: Environmental > Terrestrial > Soil > Wetlands > Peat | place: USA...
TGCAGCACCGAAGGATCGACCTGGCGCGGGTTCTGCTCCACCTGAGCGCGCGTGAGCCCCGCCGGGTCCTGCGCCGGTTGCCTCACGGAGTTGAGGATCAAGGCGAGGCGCGTGTCCTCGCTGAGCGCAAATTTCAGCTTGGCGTTCCCGAGGTCCTTTTCTGCCGCGCTGTGGTCGCGATAGCCGGTGGTCTGGAAGTGGGAAGCGCCTGCAATGTAATTCGCCGTTCCCGATTGGCCGCCGAACTGGGCGCCGACCCGAGTTGTTTCGTAGCTTCCGACCGCCCCGCTCAGCGTGAGGGTGGGCTCGGGGGGGCCGTCCTGGGTGAAGATCTGGATCACCCCGCCCGCCGCGTTGCCGTAGAGCGTGGAGAAGGGTCCGCGCATCACCTCGATCCTCTCGGCCGAACCGAGATCGAAGTTGGAAGTCTGGCCCTGGCCGTCGGGGGAAGTTGCGGGGATGCCGTCGGCGTATAGCCGTATGCCGCGCACGCCGAACTGGGCGCGCGAGCCGTAGCCGCGCGAAGAGATCTGCAGGTCCTGGCTGTAGTTCTGCCGGTTGAGGACGACCACGCCGGGCACCCTCGGCAGGCTCTCCGAAAGATTGATCATGGGCCGGCCGTCGCGGATCACATCGGCGTCGATGCGGTCGATCGAGACCGGCAGGTCAAAGGCCGCGCGCTCCGAGCGCGTGGCGGTCACGACGACCTCGGGTGCTGTCGCGGGCTCGCCTCGGCCCGGCCCGGTCTGAGCGGCAGCGAGGGGCGCAAGGGCGCACGCGCCCAGAGCGAAAGCGGCGGTGAAGCTTGAGATCGTCATTCGGTGCGCCAAGTCCTCGGTCGCGCTTATGGGAGCCGCCCCCCTTTTTTTGTCCGGTTGCGCCCGGGATCGAGCGTGGCTATGATGCCATTACGCTCGGCCGCTCGCACCGCGGCGCCCTTCGAGCATAACAACACACTGGAAAAGGAGGATATTCCATGTCGTCCGCTCCGTTCCGACAGTTCGTTCCGCTCGTTTCCTTGGTGGTCGGCGCGCTAGCCGCCGCCTCAGCGCAGGCACAGGCGCCCGCCGCTCCGGCTGCTCCGCCCTCGTGGCAACAGGGCAGGAGCGCCGAGCAGGGAAACTCTACCCTGCACCCCTTTGCGCCCCACATGACGGGCAGGGCGTCCAAGGATCTGCCGGTCGACAAGCTGAAAGTGCCCGCCGGCTTCAAAGTGGAGGTCTGGGCAGACGGCATCCCCGAGGCGCGCTCCCTCGCCCTGGGCGACAAGGGCACGGTGTTCGTCAGCAACCGGCTGGCGAAAAATGTGTACGCGGTGGTCGACAAAGGGGGCACGCGCGAGGTGAAGACGATCCTCAAGGGCCTGAATGCGCCCAACGGCATCGTGTTCAGCAAGGGCACGCTCTATGTCGCCGAGCGCGATCGCATCACCCGCTACGACGGCATCGAAAACAGTCTCGACAACCCCCCGGCAGGCAAGGTCGTCATCGACGGCCTCGATCCTCAGAACCAGCCCGGCCACTTCTGGAAGTACCTCGCGCTCGGACCGGACGGCAAGCTGTACTACAACGTCGGTGCCCCGGGCAACATCGTCATGCCGGGCTACTTCCAGGCGTCGATCTCGCGGGTCGATCCCAAGTCCGGCATCGTAGAGACGTACGTTCAGGGCGTACGCAACTCGGTTGGCTTCGACTGGCATCCCCAGACGAAGCAATTGTGGTTTACCAATCACGGCCGCGATTGGGTCAGCGACGATATGCCCAACGACACGCTGCACCGCGTTTCTCACAAAGGCATGAATTTCGGCTATCCGTTCTGTCACCAGGGCGACACTCTCGACCCTGAGTTCGGCAAGGGCCGTTCATGCAAGGAGTTCGACCCGCCGGCGCTAAAGCTCGGCGCGCACGTGGCGCCGCTCGGCATACGCTTCTACTCGGGCAAGATGTTCCCGGCCGAGTATCGGAACAGCATGATCATCGCTCGACACGGCTCGTGGAACCGCACCACCAAGCAGGGCTATGACCTGGTGCGCGTAACTGTAGACGCGAACGGCAAGGCGACGATGCAGCCCTTCCTCACCGGGTTTCTGCAGGACGAGAAGGCCGATCCGCCGATGTGGGGCCGGCCGGTTGACGTGCTGCAAATGAAGGACGGGTCGCTCCTGTTCTCGGACGACTACAACGGCATCCTCTATCGCATCAGCTACGCCAAGAAGTGAACGGTAGTTTTCGCAGCGCGGGCGCGGCGGCTTTGGCCGCCGCGCTTTGCTTTTTTGCCGGGCAAGCTGTGCTTGCGGCCGACCCGCAGCTGTGTGCGGTCTGCCACGGCCCGGAGGGCAACTCGATCATTCCCGCCAATCCGTCTCTGGCTGCACAGCCCGAGCAATCCATTTCGATCCAGCTGTTTCAGTTCCGCGAGGGCAACCGCAAGGACGTGCAGATGACGTCGATGGCGGCGAACCTGAGCAACAAGGAGATGAACGAGCTGGCCGCCTACTTCTCCAAGCAGAAAGCGGCGGCCCCGTCTCACAAGACCTCGTCAGAGAACGCCGCGGCGGGAGCGAAGCTCGCGCAGCAGTTCAACTGCGTGCAATGTCACGGACCCGCGCTGCGAGGCCAGCAGCACATTCCGCGCCTAGCCGGGCAACAGTACGAATACCTACTCACGCAGCTGCGCAAGTTCAAGGCGCAGAAGCGCGCCGATCTGGATGGCAACATGACTTCCGCGGCACAGCCGCTTACCGATAAGGATATCGAGATCCTCGTCGATTATGCAGCGGGACTGAGCCCGCAATAGCCACGTGTCCGCCCTGCCGCTTTTCCATCTCGCGTTCCCGGTCACGAGCCTCGAGAAGGCTCGCGGCTTCTACGGCGGACTGCTCGGGTGCCAGGAGGGCCGCTCTGCCCCCGATTGGGTGGACTTCGATTTCTACGGCCATCAGATCGTCGCGCACCTCGCGCCGGACGAGGTCGGCCACAAGAACACGAATGCGGTGGATGGGGACAACGTCCCGGTGCGCCATTTCGGCGCTATCCTGCCGATGGTCGAGTGGGAGCGGCTCGCGGCCAGGCTCAAGGCGGCGGGGCAGGCCTTCATCATCGAGCCGCACGTGCGTTTCAAGGGCGAGGTCGGCGAGCAGGCGACGATGTTCCTGCTCGACCCCTGCGGCAACGCGCTCGAGTTCAAGGCATTCAAGGACATCGGCAGGCTGTTCGCGAAGTAGCGCGTGGCCTCTTGGCGCGGGCGAGCCGCTCGCGGATAATCCACGGGGACAACGGCGGATCCACCGCCGGACCGCTTCAGGGACGATTCACTTCTAAGGAGGGACTCATGAGACTGCTTGCTTCCGCTTTGCTCGGCACTGCGCTCGCGTTCTCGGGCGGTGCGTTCGCGCAAGAAAAATACAGCCTGTCGATCGCCACCGGAGGGACAGGGGGCGTGTACTACCCGATAGGGGGAGGGCTCGCAAACATTTTGTCGAAGTACGTGCCGGGGATGCAGGCAACGGCCGAGGTGACCGGCGGGTCGGTCGACAACCTCAAGCTGATCGCGACCGGCAAACCCTATATCGCGTTTTCGATGGCGGACGCCGGGCAGGACGCCTACCGCGGGGAGGACAAGTTCAAGGGTACCAAGGTGCCGTTGCGCACGCTGATGGTTCTCTATCCCAACCGCATGCACGTCGTCACCATCGAAAGCACGGGCATCACCAAGATGTCGGACCTGAAGGGCAAGCGCGTTTCGACCGGCTCGCCCGGGAGCGCGACCGAGGTGATGGCTTTCCGCGTGATCGAGGCAGCCGGCCTCGACAAGGACCGCGACATGACGCGCGAGCGTCTGGGCGTCGCCGAGTCGGTAAACGCGATCAAGGACCGCAAGATCGATGCCTTCTTCTGGGTCGGCGGCTTGCCGACCGCGGCCGTCACCGATCTGGCCAACACACCCGGAATCAAGATCAAGATGATCGACCACGCAAACGCCGTTGCCGCGATGAACAGGAAATACGGCCAGCTTTACGTGGAGGACGTCATTCCCAAGACGATGTACAGGGGCATGGACGCGGACAATCATCAAGCTACGGTATGGAATATCCTGGTTTCGAACGAGAACCTGAGCGATCAGACGGCTTACAACATCGTCAAGACCATCTTCGACCACAAGGCGGACCTGGTCGCCGTGCACAAGGAATCGGAGAACTTCCTCCTCGAGAACCAGAAGGCTGCCGCGTCGCCGATCCCGTTCCATCCGGGGGCGATCAAGTATTTCACCGAGCGGGGAGTCAAGCTCAAATAGCCATGGTGCCCGCACCGATCCGGTTGTCGCCGCGCGGCGCCGTGCTAGCATGCGCGCCGAGGAGGGCGCATGAGCGAGACCGCTGGACGAACGGCGCCGGATGACCCGGTGATCGATGCCGAGGCCCTGAAGAAGGCCGAGGAGTACATCGAGGAAGAGGAAGGGGCCAGCAACAAGCTGCGCGGCTGGCTCGGAGTTTTCGTCACCGCGACTGCGGTAGTGATGTCGGTCTTCCATCTTTATACCGCGTACGCGATCGTCCCGACGCAGACGCTGCGCCCCGTCCACGTCGGCTTCGTACTGTTTCTCTCTTACCTGCTCTTCCCGGTCTCCAAGCGCTACCGGCACCGCATCATGTGGTGGGACTGGGCCGCAGCGCTCGCGGCGGTAGCAGTGATCGTCTACATTCTCCAGGGCGGCGACGATATCTGGGACCGCAACACTTCGCCGGCCAATTGGGACATCGTCTTCGGCATCACGTTGATCCTTTTGATACTCGAAGGCATGCGCCGCGCTTCGGGATGGGTGATGCCGGCCGTGGTGATCGCGTTCATTCTCTACGCTTTTTACGGCGAATATCTTCCCGGCTCGTGGGCGCACCGCAGCTACGAGCTAGGGCGCCTCGTCGGACATCTGTACATGACGCTCGAAGGTATTTTCGGCGTCGCCGTGGACGTTTCTTCCTCGCTCATCATCCTGTTCACGATCTACGGGGCGTTCCTGCAATTCTCCGGGGCCGGCAAGTTCTTCATCGACTTCTCGTTCTCCGCGATGGGTGGCAAGTCCACCAGCGCCGGCCGCACGGTGGTGCTTGCCTCGTTCCTGCTGGGCGGTCCCTCCGGTAGCGGCGTCGCGACCACCGTGACGCTCGGCTCGGTCGCCTACCCGATGCTCGTCAAGGCGGGCTACGGGAAAAACGCGGCAGGAGGACTCCTCGCCGCCGGCGGTTTGGGCGCGATCATCTCGCCGCCCGTGCTCGGCGCGGCGGCTTTTCTCATCGCCGAGTTCCTGAAGATCTCGTATCTCGACGTCCTGCTGATGGCGACGATCCCGACCTTCCTGTACTACTTCGCGCTCTTTCTCATGGTCGAAATCGACGCACGCAAGTTCGGCATGAGCACGGTGAAGTACGAACAGGTTGAATCACTATGGAGCTTGACGAAGAATTACTGGTTCCACTTTCTGTCGCTGGTGTCGATCGTCGTGTTCATGCTGTACGGCTACTCGCCCGTGCTGGCGGTGTTCTGGGCGACGGTCGCTGCGTTTGTGACGAGCTTTCTGCACCGCGACTGCGCCCTGTTCTCGTACGACCTGTTCCGGGGACGCGAGCCCTTGGTGAAGGGAATCTTCGGGTCGAAATTCTTCAAGGCACTCGAGGCGGGCTCGACCGGGGTGCTCAACGTCGCCACGATTTGCGCCGGCGCCGGGATCATCGTCGGCGTGGTGACGCTCACCGGCTTGGGCCTCAAGTTCAGCGCGATCATCATCGATTACGCGGCGGGCTCGCTCCTGCTCACTGCGATCTACACCTCGCTCATCGTGTGGATCGTCGGGCTGGCGGTTCCGGTTACCGCGTCCTACATCATTTGCGCGGTGATCGCGGCACCGGCGCTGATCAAGCTGGGCGTGCCGGACTTTGCGGCGCACATGTTCATCTTCTACTACGCGGTGCTCTCCGAAGTATCGCCGCCGACCGCGCTCTCGCCTTTCGCCGCTGCGGCGATCACCGGCGGCGATCCCTATCGGACGACGCTTCAATCCTGGAAATACACGATGCCGGCGTTCCTCGTGCCCTTCATGTTCGTGCTCGATCCTTCAGGGGTGGGGCTGCTGCTCACCGGTTCGATCAAGACGCTCGGAAACGCGGACTGGATGTCGATTGCCGAAGTGACAGTGACGGCCGCTCTTGGCATCGCCGCCCTCGCAGGCGGCGTTCAGGGCTGGCTGTTCAGGCGCACGACCTGGATCGAACGGGTGATGTTGATCGTCGCGGGACTGGCGCTCGTGTACCCGACCACGACGGCTGATATCATCGGCCTGGGCCTGTTCGCCGTGGTCGTCGTGATTCAATTCATTCGCATTCGCGCCGCGCGCCAGCCCGCCTGACTCATGAAACACGCGCGCACCGCAGGTGCAAGTTATCAAGCGATACTGCCGACGCAGTTTGCGTTGCTCGGCATCCGCGCCGAGGACGGTTTGCTTGAGGAAATCGTGTTTCTCCCGAAGACCGGCCGCGCTCTTGCGCCGCGGAATCCTCTCGCCGCGCGGACGTGTGCACAGATCGAGCGCTATCTCGACGATCCGCAGTTCCGCTTCGATCTGCCGCTCGCCGGTGCGGGCACGTCATTCCGGCGCAGAGTCTGGGCGAAGATCGCGGCCATCGGTCCGGGCCGCACGCGCAGCTACGGCGAAATTGCGCGCGAGCTGGGCTCCGCCCCGCGCGCCGTAGGGCAGGCCTGCGGCGCGAACCCGCTGCCACTAGTCATTCCCTGCCACCGCGTGGTCGCCTCCGACGGAATCGGCGGCTTCGCGCACCACGAGGCCGGATTCCATCTCTCCGTGAAGCGCTGGTTGCTCTCGCATGAGGGGGCGGCGGCGGCGCGATGAACGCGCAAAACGCGGCTCTGCTCGACGAGTTCTGCGACGCCATCTGGCTCGAGGACGGCCTGGCGAAAAACACGCTTGAATCGTACCGCCGCGATCTGAGGCTGTTCGCCCAATGGCACGAGCTGCAGAGTCGTTCCTCCCTGCTGCAGGCAACCGAAGCCGATCTCGCCGCGTACCTCGCATCGCGCTCCTCGCGCGGCGGCGCGGGGACGAAGCGCGGCATTCGCTCGAGCACCCAGGCGCGCCTGCACTCGAGCCTCAAACGCTTCTATCAGTTTCTCGCGCGCGGGGACCGCATCGAGATCGACCCGACGCTGAAGCTCGATCCCCCGAAGAAGGCGCCGCGATTTCCCAAGACGCTCTCGGAGGAGGACGTCGAGGCGCTGCTCGCACAGCCGGACACGGCGACGCCACTGGGTTTGCGCGACCGCGCCATGCTGGAAGTGCTCTATGCGAGTGGATTGCGCGTGTCGGAGCTGGTGCGGCTGAAGCTCGTCGAAGTGAGTTACGACATGGGCGTGGTGCGCGTCTTCGGGAAGGGTGCCAAGGAGCGCCTGGTCCCGCTCGGCGAAGAAGCGCTCGCTTGGCTCGGGCGCTACTCCAGGGAGGGCCGGCCCGCGCTCCTGGGCAAGCGGGCGAGCGACTACGTGTTCGTCACCGGACGCGCCACGCCGATGACCCGGCAGGCTTTCTGGCATCTGATCAAGCGGCGCGCGAGCGCTGCGTTGCCGGGGAAATCGCTTTCGCCGCATACGTTGCGCCATGCGTTCGCGACCCATTTGCTCAACCACGGGGCGGACCTGCGCGTGGTGCAGCTCCTGCTCGGCCACGCCGACATCTCGACCACGCAGATCTACACGCACGTGGCGCGCGAACGGCTGAAGGCCCTGCACCAGAAGCACCACCCCAGGGCGTAGACCTCGTGAGCGATCCGACCCTAGTTCCTGCTGCGCTCGATGGTCACGCCAACCCGCTGCGCGTCGCGCAGCACTCCGAGCTTGGCGATGCTCACCCTGACGCGAGGCGAATTGAAATCCTTGAGTACGGAATCGGCGATCCGCTCAGCGAGGCTCTCGACCAGACCGAAGCGCTCCTTCCCGACCAGGGCGCGGATGCGCTCCACGACCACACCGTAGTCGATCGTATCGGCGACCTTTCCCGTCTTGAACACGGCGCCGTCAGCGGGAAGGGCGATTTCGAGATCGATCTCGATCGTCTGCGGGGCGATCTTCTCGTGGCGGTACAGCCCGATCCAGGCTTGGAGTCGCAACTGGCGGATGAAGACGGCGTCCAAGGCTGTGCTTTCGCGTCCGGGATCGAAAAGCCGGGTGCGCCTTCCCCGAATCGGAGGCGCTGCTACACTCTCGTCGCGGATTCTAGTGGAAGGCCATGGCCCCCGCAGCATTTATTTTCATCGCTTATCTGATCGGCTCGCTGCCTTTCGCGGTCATCGTGAGCCGCGCACTCGGCCTGCCCGACCCACGTTCCTACGGGTCGGGCAACCCCGGAGCGACCAACGTGCTGCGCACGGGCAGGAAGCTCGCCGCGCTCCTCACGCTCGTCGGCGACGGCGGAAAGGGCTGGCTGGCGGTGTTTCTCGCGGCGAGTTACGCCCCCGGATACGGCGTGAGCGCTCCCGTGATCGCGGCCTGCGCGGTCGCCGTATTTCTGGGCCACGTGTTTCCGGTGTTCCTCGGCTTCAGGGGCGGGAAAGGGGTGGCCACCGCGGGCGGCGTACTCCTCGCGCTCGATCCCTGGCTGGGTCTTGCGGCGCTGGCGACCTGGATCGTCATCGCATTGTTCTCGCGCTATGCTTCTCTCGCGTCGATCGTCGCCGCCGTGTGCGCGCCGGTCTACGCCTTTTTCATGTCGCTGCAACCGGGCGCCGTGCCTGCGCTGATTCTCATCGCAGTTGCACTCGTATGGCGCCACCAGGGCAACATTCGCAATCTCGCTGCACGCAAGGAACGCAGGATAGGGTAGAAGGACACCAGGGACTCCCGCCCCGAGACGCCGGATTCGACGAGCGCGGGGACCGGCTAGCCTTCCACGGGCGGCGAATCAGCGGCCGCGAGATCCCACCGCGGATGAACTGCAAAGCGGTAATCTCTTTCCAAGAATAGTCTAGCCTGCAGACGCATGGAACCGGCCAGCGCAATCATCGCGCCGTTGTCGGTGCAAAATTCCATCGCGGGATAGAACACGCTGAATCCGTCGCGCGCCGCGGCCTCGTCGAGCAGGGCGCGCAGCCGCACGTTGGCGCCGACTCCGCCCGCGACTACGAGCCGACCCATGCCCGTGCGCTCGATGGCGGCTCGCGATTTCGCGACGAGTACGTCGGCGACAGCCTCTTGGAACCCGGCGGCGATGTCGGCGCGCCAGCGTTCTTCGGTCTCCGGGCCGTTTCCCGGAGCCTGCTTGTGCAGCAAGGTCACGACGGCGGTCTTCAGCCCGCTGAAGCTGAAATCGAGGTCGCCGCTCTTTTCGAGCTGGTCGAGCATGGGGCGCGGAAGCGTGAACCGGTCGCGTCTGCCGAGTTCGGCCAGCCTCGAGAGCGCGGGCCCGCCGGGGTACCCCAGGCCGAGCACCTTTGCCGTCTTGTCGAAAGCTTCTCCCGCGGCATCGTCGAGAGTTTCACCTAGCAGTTCGTAGTTGCCTACCCCGCCGACACGCATCAGCTGAGTGTGGCCTCCCGAGACAAGAAGCGCGACGAACGGAAATCGCGGCGGATCGCTCTCGAGCAAGGGCGAGAGCAGGTGACCCTCGAGATGGTGCACGCCTATCGCGGGAATGCCGAGGCCGAAGGCGAGGCTGTTCGCGAACGCGGCGCCGACGAGGAGCGCCCCCGCGAGGCCCGGACCTTGAGTGAATGCGATTGCGTCCAGCTCCGACTCGGGGGCGCCGGATCGGTGCAGCACGGAGCGCACCAAGGGAAGCACTCGCCGAATGTGATCCCGCGACGCGAGCTCCGGCACCACTCCGCCGTACTGATCGTGCAGCGCCGCCTGCGAGTGCAGCGCGTGGGCAAGCAGGCCGCGGTCGCTGTCGTAGACGGCCACCCCGGTTTCGTCGCAAGAGGTCTCGATACCTAGTACCAGCATGATTGTTTGGAATTTTTCTTGATTTCCGTCAGTCCGTTGTCAGGCACACTTAAATAGAATTCGGCTCCCTATGTCCAGGCTCCCCATCTACGTGGTAGGCAGGATGCTGATGGGTCTTGCGTTCGTACAGCCGCTCGCCGCGCTCGGCCAATCGGTCGATCTTACGGCACTTACGCTGACGCAGGCCGAGGAACTCCTGCAAGCGCGCAATCGCGAGCTTCAGGCCGCCCGGCGCGCCGTCGAAGCGGCCGGAGCCAATATGCTCTCCGCCGGCGCGCGCCCGAATCCGACCCTGAGCCTGGGTGTGAGCGCGATCAATCCTACCGTAGGTGTCGGCGCGGGTCCCTTGCGCGACAAAATGTTGGACAGCTCGGTGCGCATCGACCAGGTGATCGAGCGCGGCGATCGCCGCGAGCTGCGTCTGGCCAACGCCAAGAGCCTGGAGTCCGCGAGCAGCGAGGACCTGTCGGAAGCGCAGCGCCAGCAGCGCCTCGCTCTCAGATACGCATATTACGACCTGCTTTTCGCGCAAGACAAGGTGCACATTGCGCGCGACACCATTGCCCTGTTCGAGGGTTCGGTGCGCGCTGCCGAGCTGCGTCTCAAGGCCGGCGATATCGCGATGGCGGACGTGGCGCGCCTGCGCGTCGACGCCCTGCGCGCTCGGAACGACGCGCGCGCCGCGGAGGCGGATCAACGCCGCGCTCAGCTTGCGCTGGCCTATATGATCGGCGCCGAGGGCAGGGCGATCGGAATTCGCGCGGCGGACCCGTGGCCGTCGCTGTATGCCGGGCGTCCGGGTGGTGCGCTCGACGAGCTGATCGAGGCGCGGCCGGACGTGCGCGCCGCGAATAAACGGCTCGAGGCCGCGCAGAACGCCCGCGAGCTGGCGCGAAGCCTTCGCACGCGTGATGTATCGGTGGGAATGCAATACGATCACTATCCGATCAATCCCTCATATGCAATGGGCAGCGGCGCCGGCAACGGCAGCAGCTACGGCGTATTCGTGAGCGTGCCGCTGTTCGCCCGCTACTACTACGAAGGCGAGATCCAACGTTCCGAGGTCGACTATAACGCCGCGATGGAGGCGCTCGAAAAGGTGCGCGCGCAGGCGCGCACGGAGATCGCGCGGGCGTTCTCTGACCTGCAGGCTGCGGCCGATCGTATGCAGCGCTACGATGAATCGCTTCTGGTCGAAGCGAAGAGGGCGGCAGATTCTGCGGAATTCGCCTACAAGAACGGCGCCATCGGCGTCATGGACCTGCTCGATGCGCGCCGCACCCTGCGCGCGATCCAGATCGATGCGGCATCGGCGAGAAACGATCATTCCAAGGCGCTCGCTGCCTGGCAGGCAGGAATCGGCCGTTTGGACGGAGAAGC
>Ga0326726_10005581_pt1 | contig 11379 bp, 12 predicted proteins | sample MHFenrmetagenome_2_FD_207603 | JGI IMG/M metagenome (GOLD analysis project Ga0326726, IMG submission 207603) | Lab enriched peat soil microbial communities from Michigan Hollow, Ithaca, NY, United States - MHF15MN | ecosystem: Environmental > Terrestrial > Soil > Wetlands > Peat | place: USA...
TGGCGCAAAGCCGCCCTGCGGCCGGCGGCGCCGCAGCGGTTCCGCCGCGTGCGCCCGTGGCCGCCGCTCCTCTGGCCGCTGCGCCTGCGGCGGCGGCTCGCGCCCCCGCCGCCGCGCCCCCGGCTCCCGCGCCGCGCCCCCCTGTCGCTGCGGCCCCCGCCGCCGCGCCGCCGCCCCCGCCGCGGCGGATGACGCCCAAGGAACCGCCTCCGCCCGTAGAAGAGGAAGAGGGCAAGTGGCGAGTCGCCGTCATCGCCAAGACGGGTGCCTTCAAATTGGCCACCACGAGTCAAACGCTCGCCGGATTAGACACCTCTTACGACAAGAGCTCCAAACCCGTGGCCAGCCTCGAAGCGGAGCTGCGCCATCAGGGCGGCTTTGCCGTCGGCGCCGAAGTGTTGTACTACAAGAACGATCTGACCGTGCCAAGCGCAGCGTTGCAGGCCACGCAGACCGTTGTCTCAGGGATGCTGAACGCCAAGTACTATATGGAAGTGGCCGACTGGTTCTATCCCTTCCTGGGCGGCGGCGTGGGTTTCACCAGCGCCAGCTTCGGCGGCGATCTTCAGGGAAAATCGAGCGGCCCGGGCTTCCAGGGCATGCTGGGCGCGGACTTCCGCTTCAGCAGTGTCGGCCTCTACGTCGAATACAAGTACTTGAGCTCGACGACTCAGGACAGCGCGAACCAGAAAATCAAGGTCGGCGGCAGCGGCGTTCTCGCCGGTATCAGCGTCGCCTTCTGAGCCTCCAGGAGTTGAGAACCTCGTAGGGTCCGCCGCCGCGCTCGATCGGCGATCGCACCAGCACGAAGCCGTCGAGCTCCCAGCGAACGGTTTTCAGCTCGGGCATCGCCCGCGGCTCCCGCGCGTCGCGCAGCAGCGTGACGTGCGACACGAATTCCTTTGGATCGAAATCGATACGCGAGCGCGCGAGGGCGTCGCGCAGCTCGCGTACCATCTCTCCGAGACCGGCGGGCACCACCGAGGCGCCGGCCCAGGCGATGTGGTTGCGCTTCCAGTATCCCGGCTGGTCGAGAACGAGCGTTGCAGCGCGCGGCGTGACCTCGCCCGCGGCGCGCGCGATCTCGGCGATGCGAAGGTCCTCGACTTCTCCGAGGAAAGCCAGGGTCAGGTGCAGGTTCTCGGTGCGCGTCGCCCGGCCGCCGCACACGGCATGAAGCTCCTTCGACCAGCGGGTGAGCTGTGCGCGCACTCCCTCGTCGGGCCACAGCGCGAAGAACAGCCTCATCTACTCGAGCAGAGCGATCGCCTCGGCGGCGATGCCTTCGCCGCGCCCGATGGCGCCGAGCCGCTCGGCGGTCTTGGCCTTCACGTTGATCCTTCCGACGGGCAGATCGAGGTCAGCGGCGAGGTTGGCGATCATCGCGCCGACGTGCGGAGCCATCTTCGGCGCCTGCGCGTGGATCGTGGCATCGACATTGGCGATCGAGAAGCCGGCGTCGCGGACCTTTGCCGCCACCGCGCGAAGAAAGGCGCGGCTGTCGGCGTCCTTGTAATTCGGGTCCGTGTCGGGAAAGTGCCGGCCGATGTCGCCGAGCGCGGCGGCGCCGAGCAGCGCGTCGCAGACCGCGTGGAGGAGCACGTCGGCGTCGGAATGCCCGGCCAGCCCTTTCTCGAAAGGAATCGTGACGCCGCCGACGATGAGTTTCCGCCCGGCGACGAGCGCGTGAACGTCGTAGCCCTGGCCGATTCTCATCCGAGAAGTTCCTCCGCCAACTCCAAGTCCGCGGGGAAAGTCACCTTCAAATTCTTCGTGCTGCCCTCGACCAGCTTCGGCTTGTAGCCGAGCGCCTCGACCGCCGCGGCTTCGTCGGTGACATGCAGGCAATCGCGCAGCGCCCGCAGCAGCATGCCGTGGCGGAACATCTGCGGCGTCTGCGCCTGCCACAGCTGGTCGCGGGGCTCGGTCGCGAGGATGCGCCGCTCGGCATCGGCGCGCTTCAGGGTATCGGAGACCGGGACGGCGAGTATGCCGCCGACCTCGTCGGCGCCGGCCTCGTCGATCAGACGACGCAGCTCCGAGCGCCCCAGACAAGGCCGCGCCGCATCGTGCACCAGCATCCAGTCGTTCGGATCAACCGCGCTCGCGCAGGCGACGAGGCCGTTCAGCACGCTTTCGCGGCGGCTCGCGCCGCCGCAGTAGAGCGGCGCCAAGCGCTCCCCGAACTTGCTCCAGTCGTGCCTGCGAAATTCCACGTCCGGCAGAGCGAGCACCACGAAAACCATTTCGACTTCCGGCGCGGCGAGCAGCCGCTCGACCGCGTGATACAGCATCGGCTTGCCGCGGAGGATCGAGTATTGCTTCGGCTCCGCGATCCCGAAACGGGAGCCCGAGCCGGCTGCCGGAACGAGGCCGAAGAATCGCGAAGTCACTGAAATCGGAAGGGATTCGACACGATATAATTATACCGAGGTCCCGAGTTCGAACGGGCGCTGCGAGAAGCGCAGCGCCGTTCAACTCGGGTTTTGCTATTTCCGTCACGCAAGATTGATGAGCGCGGTTACTCTCCCTGAAGCGCGAAGCAGCGAGGACGGCGCGCGCCTTCATGGCTCGAGCGACGCGCTCGCCTTTGCGCGTCTGGCGCAGGAAAAGCGGCCGGTGGTGATTTTCTGCGCCCTCGCCACCGAGGCGCAGCGCCTGAAGGCGGAGATCGCCTGGTTCGCGCCGCAGCTCGCGGTGCTGCTCCTGCCCGACTGGGAGACCCTGCCCTACGACCATTTTTCTCCGCACCACGACCTGGTGTCGGAGCGTCTGGCGACGCTCTACCGCATCATGCGCGAGGACTTCGACGTCGCCCTCGTCCCCGCGTCGACCGCGCTCAACCGGCTCGGGCCGCCCTCCTTTCTCGCGGCGCACAGTTTTTTCCTCAAGGCGGGGGAGACGCTCGACCTCGAGCGCTTTCGCGCGCAGCTCACGCTCGCCGGCTACAGCCACGTCACGCAGGTCGTAGCGCCGGGCGAGTACTGCGTGCGCGGCGGGCTGATCGATCTGTTTCCGATGGGCAGCGCTCTGCCCTACCGGCTCGACCTGATGGACGAGGAAATCGAGTCGATCCGCTCCTTCGATCCGGACTCGCAGCGCACGCTCTACAAGGTCACCGAGATCCGCCTCCTGCCCGCGCGCGAGTTTCCCATGGACGAGGCCGGACGCAACCAGTTCCGCCGCGGCTTCCGCGAGGCCTTCGAAGGCGATCCTTCGAAGAGCCGTATCTACAAGGACGTGAGCAACGGCGTCGCGCCCGCGGGCATCGAGTACTATCTGCCGCTGTTTTTCGAAACCACCGCGACCCTTTTCGACTACCTGCCCAAGGGCGCCACCGTGTGCCTGCACGGGCAGGTACACGAGGCCCTCAGCGAGTTCCTGCGCGACGCCCAGGGGCGCCACCAGCTGCTCGCGGGCGACCGCACTCGGCCGCTGCTTGCTCCCGCGGAGATTTTCCTCGATGCCGAGGATTTCTTCGTGCGCGCGAAACCCTTCGCCCGCGCCGGCGTCGGATCGACGGAAGGATCGGCCCTGCCCGATCTTGCGGTGGAGCGGCGCGCTGCCGATCCTCTTCACCGCCTGAAGGCCTTTCTCTCCGGAACGCCTTGCCGGGTGATGCTGCTCGCCGAGTCCCCAGGACGGCGCGAGACCCTCGTCCAGTACCTCGCCGAGTACGGCCTGAAGCCTGAGTCGGCCGCCGGGTTCGAGGAGTTCCGGCGCTCGCAGACAAGATTCGCACTCGGCGTGGGGCCTCTCCTCAACGGCTTCGTGCTCGAAGCCGAGGGCCTCGCCTTCGTCACCGAATCGGAGCTCTACGCCGGGACCGCCCGCTCGCGCGCCGCCCGAGACCGCGCGCGGGTCAGCTCGGTCGAGGGCATGCTGCGCGATCTCTCGGAGCTGCGCGCGGGCGACCCGGTGGTGCACGTGCAGCACGGCATCGGCCGCTACCGCGGCCTCGTGGACCTCGATCTGGGCGAAGGAGCGGCGGAGTTCCTGCTGATCGAGTACGCGGACGACAACAAGCTCTACGTGCCGGTGGCGCAGCTGCACTCGATCGGCCGCTATTCGGGCGGGCCGCCCGAGCAGGCGCCGCTGCACAAGCTGGGCGGAGACCAGTGGGAGAAGGCGAAGCGCAAGGCGGCGCGCGCGGTGCGCGACACCGCCGCCGAGCTGCTCGATCTCTATGCGCGGCGCGCGACCCGCCGGGGCCACGCCTTCCAGCTCAACCAGCACGACTACGAGGCCTTCGCCGAAGGCTTCGGCTTCGAGGAAACCCCGGACCAGGCGGCCGCCATCGGAGCGGCGCTCGAGAACATGAAGAGCGGTAAGCCGATGGACCGCCTCGTCTGCGGCGACGTCGGCTTCGGCAAGACGGAAGTTGCACTGCGAGCCGCCTTCGTCGCCGTCGCAGACAACATGCAGGTCGCGGTGCTCACGCCCACGACGCTCCTGGCCGAGCAGCATTTCCATACCTTCAAGGATCGCTTCGCCGATTGGCCGATCACAATCGCCGAGCTATCGCGCTTTCGGAGCGGCAAGGAAACGACCGCGGCGCTGAGCGGCCTTGCCGCAGGCGAGATCGATATCGCCATCGGCACGCACAAGCTTCTCCAGAAAGACGTGAAATTCAAGCGCCTCGGCCTGGTGATCGTCGACGAAGAACACCGCTTCGGCGTGCGCCAGAAGGAAACCCTGAAGGCGCTTCGCGCGGAGGTGGACGTTCTGACGCTCACTGCGACGCCGATCCCGAGGACGCTCGCGATGTCGCTCGAAGGCCTGCGCGATCTCTCGGTGATCGCCACCGCCCCCGAGCGGCGGCTTTCGATCCGCACTTTCGTCACGCCCTACTCCCCGGGGATCGTCCGCGAGGCGGCGCTGCGGGAACTCAAGCGCGGCGGCCAGATCTTTTTCCTGCACAACGACGTCGCCACCATCGAAATCATGCGCGAGAAGCTGGAGAAGCTCCTTCCCGAGGCGCGCATCGCCGTCGCCCACGGCCAGATGCGCGAGCGGGAACTCGAACGCGTGATGCGCGACTTCCTGCAGCAGCGCTCGAATCTGCTGCTGTGCTCCACCATCATCGAGACCGGCATCGACATCCCGACCGCCAACACCATCATCATCGAGCGCGCCGACAAGTTCGGCCTGGCGCAGCTGCACCAGCTGCGCGGCCGCGTCGGCCGCTCGCACCACCAGGCCTACGCCTACCTGCTCACCCCTGGCGAGGATGCCCTCTCCGCCGCGGCGAGGAAGCGCTTGGAGGCGATCCAGATGATGGAGGAGCTGGGCTCGGGGTTCTACCTCGCGATGCAAGACCTCGAAATCCGCGGCGCGGGCGAGGTGCTGGGTGAATCGCAGTCGGGCGAAATGCAGGAAGTCGGCTTCAACCTCTACGCCGACATGCTCGACCACGCGGTGCGCTCGCTGAAAGCGGGCCGCGAGCCCGACCTGTCGCAGCCCTTCGAGGTCACGACCGAGGTCAACCTGCACTTCCCGGCGCTGCTGCCCGCCACCTACTGCGCCGACGTGCACGAGCGCCTGGTGCTCTACAAGCGCTTCGCCAATTGCGGCAGCGCGGAGCGCGTCGAGGCGATGCAGGAAGAACTGGTCGACCGCTTCGGCAACCTGCCGGGCGCGGCGCGCGCGCTGATCGAGTCCCATCGGCTGCGCATCCTCGGGCGCTCGCTGGGTGTGGCGCGGATCGACGCCGATCCGGAGACCATCCAGCTACAGTTCGTGCCGCACCCTCCCCTCGACCCGGCGCGTGTGCTCGCGCTCGTGCAGAAGAACCGCTGGAAGCTCACCGGGCCGGCCAAGCTGCGCGTCGAGCGCGTGACGAGCGAACTCCCCGAGCGCGCGCTCGCCGTCCGGCAGGTGCTGGAAGCGCTCGCGACCGCGGCGCTCAAGCAGGCGGCGTAGTCTCTCGCTGCGGCTGCGCCGTCCAGGCGGCGTCCCACTCGCCGCGCCGCGCATAGGAATACGCCGCGATGCAGACGTCGAAGGCCGCGCAGAAGACCCCGTAGGCCAGGGGTATCGCGGTCAGCTGTCCCGGCTCGATCGCGGAGAAGGCTCCCTGCGCGGCAAGCTCGTGCAGCAGGTCCCACAGCCCGTGCAGCGGATACCCGGCGATCAGGGCGACCGGCAGGCGCACGCCGAACAGGCCTATCACGGCAAACACGACGACGGCAGCCGTTTCCGCCCGCCACGCCGTCGCGTTCCCGAAGTACGCCACGAAGGCGAGGTAGAACGCGGCGATCAGAATGAGGAACATCCCGTAGAAAACCTGCTCTCCCCTGGGGCCGAAGATCTTCCGCGTGATGAAGATGGCGCCCGCCGCCGCCATCAGCCCGACCGCCGCGTAGAGGATCACGATCACGAGAAATCCGAGCATGCTGTATCCCTGGTCCATCGGTGCGCCTCCGTCGTTTGGGCCCCGCGAATGGAGACTACTCGCGGAGCGGTGCGTCGATCAAGTCAGGCCTAGAGACACAGTAGTACTATTCACGCGACTCGCTTATGAGCTATCTTGTCATCCAGGGCGTCGAAGTTGAAACCTCCGACCTGAAACAAATCGCCAAGCTCGCCGGCGCCGCGCACATCGAAAACATCGGCAACAACGCCTTCCGCCTGCCCGACTACAAGACGCAGCACGGCGTCGCCCAGTACTGCGCCGAGGCCAAGCTCGACTTCGCGTTCGTGCAGCAGCCGCGCAAGCTCTCCGACTTCCGCCTGCTCGTCATGGACATGGACTCGACCCTGATCACCATCGAGACCATCGACGAGCTGGCCGACTTCGTCGGCAGGAAGGCCGAGGTCGCGGCGCTCACCGCGCAGGCGATGCGCGGGGAGATCGAGTACGACGAGAGCCTGAGGCGCCGCGTCGCGGTGCTGAAAGGCCTTCCCGAGAGCGCGCTAGAGCAGCTATATACAGAGCGGGTGAGGCTGTCCCCCGGCGCGGAACGAATGATCAATGGAGTGAAGAAGGCGGACCTAAAGATCCTGCTTGTCTCGGGCGGGTTTACCCACGTGACCGAGCGACTGAAGACGCGGCTAGGGCTCCACTACGTGCGCTCAAACACGCTAGCGGTCAGGAACGGAAAATTCACCGGCGAGCTCGAGGGCCGTATCGTCAACGCGGACGGCAAGCGCCAGGCGCTATTGTCAGCGCGAGATGAGATCGGGGCGACGAGGGATCAGATCATCGCCATCGGGGACGGGGCGAACGATCTCAAGTTCATGAGCGAGGCCGGAGTCAGCATTGCCTACCACGCCAAGCCGGTGGTGCGGGGAGAAGCGACGTACTATTTCGATTATGTAGGGCTGGATGGGTTGCTGAATGTTTACGCTTAGGACAGGTCGCCATTGCCGACCATGACCGTACCCGCTCACGACAAATCCGCCGGTGTTTCTTCGATCGAACTCTTCTTCGATCTGGTCTTCGTCTTCGTCATCACGCAAACCACCCAGCTCGTGGAGCACGCCCACGAGCCGATGGATTTTCTGCGGGCGCTGCTGGTGCTGGTGCCGATCTGGTGGATGTACGCGGGTTATGCCTGGCTGACGAACAACGTCCGCGTGACCTGGCAGATGCGCCTGGTGCTGATCGCCGCGATGGCGGGGTTTCTCTCAATGGCGATGGCGATTCCTGAGGTGTTCGGCGCCGGCGCGCTGACGTTCGGGCTTTCGTATCTTTTCGTGGTGGTGCTGCATCTCGGCGCCTTTGCGACGAAGGGCGAAGGCGCGGCCAAGGTGGCGATTTTCGGCGTCGCGCCCTTCAACCTGGCCGCGTCCGCACTCTTCATCGGGGCCGCGTTCGTCGACCCGCCATGGGTGCTGGGCCTGTTCGTCGCGGCGGCGTCGCTCTTCATCGCCGCGACGATCTTGAGGCGCGAGCGGCGCTTCACCCTGAACGCCGCGCACTTCGCCGAACGCCATGGAGGCATCATCCTCATCGCGCTCGGCGAGTCGGTGATCGCGATCGCCATGGGCGCGAGCGCCTCCAACCCGAGCTTCAAGGGAGAGTGGCTGGTCGGCGTGGTCCTGTCGCTGGTGCTGGTCGCGGCGCTGTGGTGGAGCTATTTCGACCGCGAGGACCGGCGCGCGGCGGACAAATTGTTCGCGGCGGCGCCCGAGCAGCGCTCGCGCATGGGCCTCCTCGGCTACTGGTATGCCCACCTCGCGCTGATCGCGGGGATCGTTCTCATCGCCGCCGGGATCCGGCAACTGCTCGAGGGCCACTCCGGAATGGGGCTGCTCGCAGGCGGCATGGCCCTCTTCATGCTGGGAGACGTGTTCTTCAGATGGGTGATGGGCATGCGGCCCCTCGCCGTGCGCTTCGTGGGCGCCGTCGCAGCAATGCTGCTCGGGGTCGTTGGGACGCCTTGGGGAGCGCAAGGCGCGCTGGCGGCAATCGCCGCGGTGGCAATCGCCGTGATCGCTGTCGAGCGTGGGCTGGAGACACGCAGCGGTTGAGGGGGTCTTGGGGCGCGTTGCGATTTTTGCGCCGCCGCGGTAGATTGCCCCGGCAATCTCCATTTCCCCGACCCAGAGGAAAACGCCATGAAAACACAGCTTCTCGGAGCACTGCTCGCGCTTTCGATCACCGCCCCGGCGCTCGCCGCGATCAAGGAGACGCCGGTCACCTACAAGGACGGCGACACCACGCTGAAGGGCTTCGTCGTGGTCGACACCGCCAAGAAGGGCAAGCGGCCGGGGATCGTAGTGGTGCACGAGTGGTGGGGCATCACCAAGCACATGCACAACGAGGCACGCCGGCTCGCCCGCCAGGGCTATACGGCCTTCATCGCCGACATGTTCGGCGACGCCAAGACTGCCGACAACCCGAAGGACGCCGGCGCGCTCTCGGGCTCGGTGATGAAGAACCCGCAGGCGATGCAATCGCGCTTCAACGCCGCGCGCGAGCAGCTCGCGAAACAGCCGACGGTTGATCCCGCGCGCATCGGCGCGGTCGGCTACTGCTTCGGAGGCGCGGTGGTGCTCAACATGGCGCGCGCCGGAGCCGATCTCGCCGGCGTCGCGGGATTCCACGCCTCGCTCGGCCTCAATACGCCGGCCCCCGCGCCGGGCGCGGTCAAAGCGAAAATCCTGGTCCTCAACGGCGCCGACGACCCATTCGTGAAGCAGGAGCAGTACGCGACGTTCAAGAGCGACCTGGACGCGGCGAAGGCCGACTACAAAGTGATCACGTATCCGGGTGCGGTGCACGCTTTCACGAACCCCGAGGCCACCGCGCTCGGCAAGAAGTTCAACCTGCCGTTTCGCTACGACGCGAAAGCGAACAAGGCGGCGGAGGCCGAGGCGTCCAAGATGTTCGCCGAGGTCTTCAAGAAATAGCCACCCGGAAATCTCCCCTGCCAGCCCGAGCGGCCGCGCTGCGAGCTCGCCCTATCCAGACCGCCCGCACCTCGATCGCGGCGCGCGCCGGGTTCCCCAATGATCAAGACCGAAACCCGGGAGCGCATCGCGACGATCGAGCTGGCACGCCTCGAGAAGAAGAACGCGCTCACGGCCGCGATGTACGCCGCGATGACCGAGTCGCTCGCCGCCGCGGAGTCCGACTCGAGCGTGCGCGCGATCGTGATCCACGGTGCGCGCGACTGCTTCACCGCCGGCAACGACCTCAAGGACTTCCTCGAAGGTCCGGCGGGCGCTTCGCAGGCCCTGCGCTTCGTCTCGGCGCTGTCGCAGGTCGGGAAGCCCGTGGTCGCCGCGGTCGGCGGGCCGGCGGTGGGAATCGGCACCACTCTGCTTCTGCACTGCGACCTAGTGTACGCGGCGCCGGGCGCCCGCTTCCAGCTGCCTTTCGTGCCGCTCGGCCTGGTGCCCGAGGCGGCTTCTAGCCTGCTGCTGCCGAGGATCGCGGGTTACGCGCGCGCCGCCGCGTGGCTGCTCCTCGGGCAGGCGTTCACCGCAGCCGAAGCTCTGGCCGCCGGCATCGTCACCGAGATCGTGCCCGAGGAGACCCTGCTCGAGCGCGCGCGCACCGCGGCGGCGGCGCTCGCCGCGCTGCCGCCCGAGTCCGTGCGCCTGACCAAGCAATTGATGAAGCAGCCGGTCGCGGCGCAGGTCGCAGAGCAGATGGCCGAGGAGGCCCGCCTGTTCGCCGGGCGGCTGCAGTCAGCGGAAGCGAAGGAAGCGATGGCCGCGTTCATCGAAAAGCGCAAGCCCGATTTCTCGCGGTTCTAGCGCTCGCTGTCCACGCGGGGCTTCAAACCGTTCTAACAAATTCCAGGCTATCTAATGAACGCAAGCGACCCCGGCAAACTCGACCGCATCGTTGCGGAAGCCCGTCGCGCCGCCGAGAAGCGCGAACGCGGCTACCGGGAACAGGCGTTGAAGATCTACCCATGGATCTGCGGGCGCTGCGCCCGCGAGTTCACGCGCGCCAACGTGCGCGAGCTGACCGTCCACCACCGGGACCACAATCACGACAACAACCCGCCCGATGACAGCAACTGAGAGCTGCTGTGTCTGTACTGCCACGACAACGAGCACCAGCGGCAACTGGAAGCGGCCGGCGGAGGAAGCAGCCCCTCGGTCGGCAGCCGCGCGTCGACTTACACTCCCTTCGCTGAACTCAAGGAGCTGCTCGCCAAGAAGCAGCCTCCGAAGTGATGCAGACCCTGGAGATCGCCTGCGCTTCGGGCGACGCACGTGATGAATTGCACGGTGAGGCCTGCGTCGTCGCCGGTGTGAAGGCGGCTTGGCAGTCTCGCGGGGTGAGTGCCAGCGCGGAACCCGTCAACGGAGCGCGCACCTGCTTCGTTAAATTTACGAATGAGATTGCCGACAACGTCGCCGGGTGGTAGCGTCTGCTGGCGACTGCGCATGCAGTCACTCCGTCCGGGAGTCACGAGATGACAGCTGGAATGAGCCTTCCGATTGCGGGATTCAAGGAGGTCTACGATATCGTCGCGGTCGATCGCGCGCTGCAGGAGCTGTCGCCCGGCGCGAGCGAGGGACTCAAGTCGACCTACGAGAAGATGCTCAAGGCGGGCGGCGCACGCTTTGCCGTCAAGCTCTCGGGCGTCCCGGCGATGGAGTCGCTCTACGAAGAGCTGCCCAACTTCTCCGAAGTGCTCGACGACATCAGGAAGCAAATCGCGCTGTGCGCGTCGTCGAACGATCCGTTGGAGTTGCCGCCCCTGTTGCTGGTCGGCGAACCCGGGATCGGCAAGACGTACTTCGGGCGGCGCCTCGCGCAGTTGCTCGCCACCGGCTTTGGCTTTGTTTCGATGAACGCGATGACCGCCGGATGGATACTCTCCGGCGCTTCGTCGCAATGGAAGAACGCCAAGCCGGGCAAGGTATTCGACACCCTGCTTCACGGCAGCTACGCCAATCCGGTGATCGTGG
>Ga0326726_10005582_pt1 | contig 11379 bp, 13 predicted proteins | sample MHFenrmetagenome_2_FD_207603 | JGI IMG/M metagenome (GOLD analysis project Ga0326726, IMG submission 207603) | Lab enriched peat soil microbial communities from Michigan Hollow, Ithaca, NY, United States - MHF15MN | ecosystem: Environmental > Terrestrial > Soil > Wetlands > Peat | place: USA...
TGTCCTGCCTCAGTTGGAAATGGAGAACGCGTTCGTCCGTTAAGATAACGGAGCGAACGTATGAGGAAGGAACGGAAGCATTTCACCCCGGAAGAAAAAGTAGCCATCCTGAGGCGGCATCTTGTGGACAAGGTGCCAGTCTCAGAGCTCTGTGAAGAACTGGGCTTGCGACCAACGGTGTTCTACCGCTGGCAGAAGGAACTGTTCGAGAACGGAGCCGCCGCTTTTCAGTCTCAGGAGCGTCCCCACCGCCAAGTGGAGGAAAAGCAGAAACGGATCGAGTTCTTGGAGAAGAAGGTGCAGACCAAGGACGAGGTCTTGGCTGAGTTGATGGCGGAACACATCGCGCTAAAAAAAAGTCTTGGGGAACTCTAACTGGCATCTGGGTGCCGCATGATGTGCGGGACCAAGTGGTGGATTTCGTCCGGCGCTGGTCGGAGAAGGCCGAGATCGGCGTCGGACGGTTCATCCCGTGGCTGGGCGTGAGCGCCAGCAAGTTCTATGACTGGCGGCAGCGGTATGGGTGCGTCAACGAGCACAACGGTTGGGTTCCCCGTGATTTCTGGTTGGAGCCGTGGGAGAAGGAAGCAATCATCGAGTTCCATCTGAAGAACCCGCTGGAAGGCTATCGGCGGCTGACGTTCATGATGCTTGACGCTGACGTTGTGGCGGTTAGTCCGGCGAGTGTTTGGCGGGTGTTGAAGCAAGCCGGATTATTATCCCGGTGGAAGAACAAGCCTTCGCGCAAGGGAACCGGATTCGAGCAGCCGCTGCGACCGCACCAGCACTGGCATATCGACGTTTCCTACATCAACGTGTGCGGCACGTTCTATTACTTGTGCAGCGTTCTGGACGGGTTCAGCCGTTTCCTCGTGCATTGGGATTTGCGCGAGTCGATGCGGGAAGCTGATGTCGAAGTGATCCTGCAGCGAGCCAAGGAGAAGTATCCGGAAGCGAAGCCGCGAATCATCTCCGACAATGGTCCGCAGTTCATTGCTCGCGACTTCAAGGAGTTCATTCGCATCTCGGGCATGACGCACGTCCGAACCTCCCCTTACTATCCACAGTCGAACGGCAAGATTGAGCGCTGGCACAAGTCGCTGAAAAGCGAGTGCATTCGGCCGGGAACGCCCCTGTCGCTGGAAGATGTGCGGCGTCTGGTCGAGGGCTACGTAGAGCATTACAACAACGTCCGCCTGAACAGTGCCACCGGCTACATCACGCCGAAGGACGTGCTGGCGGGGCGTCAGCAGGAGATCCACGCGGAACGCGACCGCAAGCTGGAAGCCGCCAGACAGCAACGCCGGAGTCGCCGCCAGCAAGCCGCGTGAAGAGCGAAGCGACCAGACGCAGCGACGCCGGACAGCCAAGGAAAGCTAATTTTGACCCGCAGCAGAGATGAGTGATATGGGATTTTTCTCCAATGAATTGTGCCCGAACGATGTGATGCTGCCGTCAGACGCCAGTCAGCGACCCGTGGCCTTTGCGCGATTCGATGGCTCTGTAGACAGCCCGATAGCCGCCGCCCACAATTACGCATGCTATGGCGAGTCTTCCCCAGACATCCGCGCCGGTTATCTTCCACACGACGCCACTACAAAGGCCAAGGACGAGGGAGAAGGTTTCCTGCGGTGTTCTATATCTCTTCCTTGGTTTTTTCGAATAAGCCCAGAGAAAGAGATACCATATGACCACAAGACCTACCAGAAGAATCCCAGCTTTTGCAGGAGTTGGCATGTACGTAACAAACGCGTAAGAAACAAATATCCAAAACAGCAGACGCAACGCTGCCCATTTGTGGCTGGAGCTGTCCGAACTCATATCTTTATTGGACACCGATCCAAGTGGTCGGGCACGATTACGAGCGTAACTTCGGCTATCAGGCAATCACACTCACGATTCGGGTCTGGCCGGTCTGGGTTCTGGCGGAATCAGGGCCAAACGGATGTTGAGAAACGGCAGGTCGTTGCGGAGCTACAATGATCTTGCCGGGCGAAACGGAAGCGGGCACTGCGGGGACGCAACCATGCCGAGGGATATCCCGGTGGGCTCATCGAGACGATGAACGGGGGCGTGAGGACTCGTTCTTGCGCCCAACCTCCATCGGATCGAAAGACCCCATGCCTTGAAAATCCCCGCCCGAAGGGCGGAATACTCACTAACGGAGAACGTCGCTTCTCCATTTCACGCTGAGCCAAGACAGAAAGCGATGCGATTCTCGACTACTGCACATGCGTTCTAAGGAAGTCTGAGTATCCCCTTTCATTCCCGAGAGGCTGCACTCTTGAATTCTTAGCTGAGGCTGGGACTCTGATCACGGAGTTTCAACTACCGAGTCTCTCTGATCTTCCCACAGTCAAGGAGGTCAAGTACGTTGCTACTAGGAACGAATTTCAAAGCGTGACGGTGAGTGAAGGTTGGCTCGCTCGGACTTACGACAATGTCCTCTACCAGATAGCCCTTAGAACATTGTGGGAGCTATTTGAGTCCGACTCAGTTGGTGCAATCACGGCAGTTGTCTTCAACGGCTGGGTTGATGCAATCGACAAAGCCACCGGTAAGAATTTCCGTGCATGTGTTCTCTCGGTTCAGGCCTCCAAAAAGGAGTTCGTCGACATAAATCTGGCCCAAGTCGAACCAAAAAGCTGCTTCAAGAAATTGAAAGGCGTGTCGGGGGCAAAACTTGCCGATGTCCTCCCAGTGCGACCAATTCTCAGTATCAGCCGCGAGGACAAACGTTTCGTGCCGGGTTATGCGGTGGTTGACACCCTTGACGGGGGGACAAATTTGGCCGCGATGGATTGGCTTGATTTTGAGAACTTGATTCGAGAACTCTTTGAAAAAGAATTCAGTAAGAATGGCGGCGAAGTCAAAATAACGCAGGCCAGCCGTGACGGCGGGGTGGACGCTATTGCATTTGACCCCGATCCAATTCGCGGCGGAAAGATCGTCATTCAGGCCAAGCGGTACACAAACACAGTCGGTGTCTCCGCGGTGCGAGATCTGTTTGGCACGATTCACAACGAGGGCGCAAACAAAGGCATACTCGTCACTACCGCTGATTACGGTCGCGACGCGTACGAGTTTGCAAAGGACAAACCGATCACGCTGCTGAGCGGTAGTGAACTGCTGCACCTTCTTGCGCAGCACGGCCATCGTGCACGGATTGACCTCACCGAAGCAAGAAAGCTAGAGCACGAACAGCATCGCCACAGAGAACATTCGTAGCACACCCGAGTGGAGGTTGCCGTCCCATGGTGCATCGGAGCATTCTGGGTATGCCCTCTGGCTCACTCGCGCGCCCCGCCCTCTTGCCTAGCGCGCGGGCCCCGGGGTCCAATTTAGGGGGTGGAGCCGATTTTCCCGTCGCCACATCCTACCCCCTAGAGCATTGACGGGGTGAGCATGAGATCCCCCTCGAAAGTACCCCACCCAAACAACTTCCGCGCAGCTGCTGGGATCGCCCCAGACTTCAGCTTGCAAGAGCCTTCGCTTTGTCGGGTTTCACCTCTGAAAGTAGAGCCCGAAGCGAGAGCAGAATATCAGAGTGATACTTCATGAGGTGCCGCTCGATGCGAATGTTTCCCAGTAATCGTTCAATGTATCCGAGCACTATCGAAAGCGTTAGGATGTCTGTCCCGTAGGAAGCCTCGATGTTTTTCAGGTCCTTGAGCAAGGAATCGTTTTCTTGTTCCAGTAGAGCCCGGGCCCCAGCAGAGCCCGCTTCGATGTTTCGTGACGAAGGAAGTTCCAAGAGGAGCTCCGGACGCGTGACTTCGAGGAGTGCCTTTGCGAATAGCACCGAAAAGGTTCCGCTCGCGATCATGTGTTCTGCAGCCTCAATCTGCCTTATTGGCCTCATTTTCCTGAGCACGCCGAAGGCGTCAGCTGTCACGTGGTTGTTGCGCAAGAGCTCAACCACTTCTGGGCAGATTCCGACGAGCATGTCACGCTTCTTGCGAATATTCGAAACATTGACATTCAATGAGATCGCTATCCGTTCTTCGCTGACGCCGTTCTTGAGTGCTTTCAGAATCATGAAGTGTTGCGCAACCGGGGGGAGATGATTCACGCGTTTGTTGTATGTATAGGCTTCATCGTCGGTGGCAAAGATCACGCGCACTTCAGTCGCGCCCGTGCGTTTCAAAATATCTAAACGCGTGTGGCCGTCTAGTAGCAGATAGTCACCTGCTTTTCTCGGAAAAACAACGAGAGGCTCGATCAGTCCTACATGCTGGAGCGATGCCGCGATTTGCTTGTAGAGTGAACTCTTTCGAGAGGCAGCCGAAATCTGCTTCTGTGGGGTAATGCTCTCTGTTGCTACCTCCACAACGCGTTCACGAAAGCCTGGTGCCACTTTGGAGATTGACATCACGCTCCTTAAGATCGCAGCCTTACTGCCAATTGCTCCGGCATGTCTGCGAGCTCTTCAGCTCGAAGTAAAGTTACAAAATGTTCATCAGCAAGGAGGCTACGCATTGCCGAAGTGAGCAGTAGAAGCCGATCCTTCGTGGAGTTTGCCTTCTTCACTAGATTCTGCTGCTCATGGATCTGATGGTGATACTCACGTACGAGCGCGTCACTCGTGAGCTTCCGACGCGTCTGAGCTGCCTTTCCGATCTGGCGCTGTTTAGCAATTCTCCTGCCGATAATGCGCTTGGCGGTTAAGAGCTTCGATCCTCGTAGATCGCCTTTCTCATACGCTTCGGACAGTGCCAGTTGCATTTCATGGTCCGTTCCCTTTGCGATTTCCGGGGAAGACGGTGCCAGGATTAGAACGTCGATTACCAGCAATTAAGACCAAAATAGGAGGGTTCAACTGTTACTCATTCTCAATTACGCCCGACTACCTTCTAAAGATCTCGTACGTCTCGCACCGATCGAAGGGGAAAAGGTCTGACGTCAGCACATACCAGCGCATGCTTAACAAGAGCCGCTTGAACAAAATCACACAATACATCACCGATGATGGCATCTTTCCGACTAATATTGTCGTCAACATCGACAAAAATCGGTTGCAGTTTGAGCGGATCCACCAGGAGGTAGATTCAGACGATAGCGGAGTTGCAGGGTGGCTGAACATACGGCCTACATACAAGTCTGCCTGGATAATCGACGGCCAACATAGATTGTTCGCTTACTCTGGGCATGAGAGAGCCGCCAAAAGCCGACTTTCAGTTCTCGCTTTCGATGGGTTGGCCCCCAGCGAGCAGGCGAGACTTTTTATTGACATCAACGCGAAGCAAAAGAGCGTCAAGCAATCCCTATTGCAGGAACTCTATGCGGAATTGCACTGGGATGCGGCTGATGATTCCGTCCGAACCAGGGCCATAATCTCTAAGGCGATTCAGGATATGGACAGGGATCCAGAATCGCCGCTCTATAGGCGAATCCAAACTGCGGATGTAGGTAAAGACGACATCAGGTGTATCTCGTTGACCAGTCTCTATGGTGCGATGGAGAAGGCCGAGTTTTACGTGGCGAAGGAAAAGAAAGGACATATTCTCGAATACGGTCCTTTGTGGACAGGCGATAACGATGCCACCCTTAAGCGTACAGAGTACATCCTCAATCGCTGGCTAAACACGATCCGTGTCGCCACTAGCGAGTGGTGGAACAGAGGTGCTGGCGAAGGTGGCGGACTGGCAATGAATGATGGCGTGATCACTTGCATTAACGTACTTCGCAGCGTCGTTCAGTACCTAGATAACAAGAAACTGATCCAGTATGACAATGAGGATCTTGGCGAAATGTTGCAGAAGTACGCAGTTGCTCTCGGCGCTTATCTTGCTTCGTTCTCAGAGCAAGAGCGGAGGGTCTTTAGGGATTTGCGTGGTATTCAAGGCCAGACTCGGAGAACTAGAAACTGCCAGCAGGCAATTAGGCAGACAATTCCAGACTTCAACCCACCAGGTTTGGATCAGTTCATCCAGCAGGAGAAGGCACAGACTAACATCAAGGGCAAAGAAATCATAGACCGTATCGAGCGGATGCTACAGACGGTCGTACTGGAAGAACTCAGAAGAGAATGCGGTGAAGAAGAAACAGGCTGGTGGATGACAGGGGTGCCAAAGACAGTGCGAGTTAAAGTGAGCGAACGCTTCGAGGAGGACGAAGGGAAGCGCGGCAGCAAGGAACACTATTTTGACCTGATCGATTATGCAAAGATTGCGTTACAAAACTGGGAACTATTCGAACCGATTCTTGCCTTTGAAAAAACCGGGAAGAAGGAGAGCAGAATCCATTGGCTAAACATTGTGAATGAGAAGCGGAACATCGTTTCACACCCGTCTTCTGCTGTGACCCTGACCTTTGACGATCTTGCTGCACTGGAGGAATATGAACGCTGGCTTGCTGCCAAGGTTTCCCCCACAATGTCTCCCGACATTGAGGTAAGCATGTCATAGGCGCAACGACTCGATCGTGAAGGAGCAACTTATGGTGCGGTTGCCACCAGGCAGGGACGTACACGAGTCTGCGCTCTGATCTCGGGAGTGCGGGAGCAGGGTATAAACCATGGAACAAAATTTCTCAAACTGGCTTCCTCTTCGAGAGTTGCGTGTGGCCGATTTTCCTAATTGCGGTGATTGCTGCGCGGTGTACGCACTTCGTGATTGCAGAAGTTCCGAGATAATCAAGTTTGGACAGACAGACACACTGCGACGGCGAATTTTTGGCAACTTCGTTGGCGGCATCGGCGGTCACGGGGGCAGCTCAACAACGCAATTTGTCCACCAGCGACTGTTTTGCAATAGCATGATTGATCATGTCGAAATTTCTTGGATAGTGACGAAAGACAAAACCACGGCAAAACTTATGGAGAACCAGTTTCGGCAGTCCTATAAAACTGCGCATGATGGACACCGGCCGCTTTGGGATCGGAACGGCTAGGCAATCGATTCAAGTTCAGAGCGGGTTGTTTCAGGTTGAAAGCAGTTGGCCCTCAGTCGAGACGGCGATCTAATGGGGCAAGAACGGTGAGGTACTTTCGAGGGGGGTACAATGCTCACCCCCCTAGAGCATTGACCCTTGAAAATGACGCCCCTAGAATGCAGGTTGCCGCACCTATTGGCCTCCGCTCAGAATCTCTCGTCCTCAATCCACGCCTGCACCCGCCGGGGCTCCACCGCGAACCGCCGCTTGGGATTTCGGGTGTACTCGGAATGGGTAGCGAGTGGCGAGTCGAAAAGCACTCGCTTGCATGCAGGGTTGCCGGATTTGAATTTGTCTGACAAGAGTGTCCGACCCACACGGCTGCTCTGGGCTTTGACCACTGCTTGCCGTCCTTCTAGACTTAAAGTGGAATGAAGCGGATCTGGCCCATTGTTCTCTTCGTTCTCGCCTCTTTCCCGCTGGTTGCGGCGGACTCGCCCTGGCAGTATGGCCGCATCGTCGACGTCAGCAAGTCGGTTACGACCAAGACGCGAGCCTGGGTGGTGAATACGCCGATTACCGAGGATCAGGTCGCCTACACCGTCTCGGTGCACCTGCAGGACAAGATTATCGTCGGGACGTATGAACTCACGCCGGAGGAAGCTGCGCCGCCGGAGGAGTGGATGGCGAGCTATCCGGTGAAGGTGCAGGTGGCGGGGGATCGGCTGTATCTGCGGGCGCCGACGGGCGAGTTGAGGCTGCGCATTGTCCGGCGGAAGAACGCCAAGATGATGGCGGCGCTGACCGAGGACGAGAAGAAACATCTGGAGCAGGTGGAGACGCCGGCGGGGCCGCTCACGGGATTCGCGGAAGAGCCGAAGGCGGCGGGCGGAGCTACGGCGAAGCCAGCTGAGGAAGCCCCGCAAACGGAACCGGCGACGCCGAACGTCGGAGCCGTGATGGTGCGGTCGACTCCGTATCTGTCGGAGGTGTTCGTGGACGGCGATTCGATGGGCTATACGCCCGCCAAAATCAACCTGCCTCCGGGGAAGCACACGTTTCGGGTCGAAAAAGCCGGGTACAAGGTGTGGACTAAAGAGATCGTCGTCACGGTGGGGTCTGAGCTGACGCTGGACGCGAGTCTGGCGAGGAAGTAGGGCTGAAGTCAGAAGTCAGAAGTCAGAAGTCAGAAGTCAGAATGCAGAAGTAAAGCGCTCAGCACTTAGCCATCAGGAAAATCGGCCTTCAGACTTCTGCAATCTGACTTCTGCAATCTGACTTCGCTTACAATCTCTGCTTCATGACGGTCACGGTTCGGGCGTTCGCCAAGATTAATCTGGGACTGTACATCGGTGCGCTGCGGGAGGACGGATACCACGACCTGCACACGGTGTATCAGACGATCGCGCTGCATGATGTGGTCCGCGTGAGCGTTGGACGTGGGACGGGGATCGAGATCCAGTGCGCGGATCCGCGGGTGCCTTGCGACAAGTCCAATACCTGCTTTCGGGTAGCCGGGCGGGTGCTGGACGCACTCGACGCAATCGGCAAAGTCACGATCGAGATCGAGAAGCGGCTGCCGGTGCAGGGCGGGTTGGGAGCAGCGTCGTCAAATGCGGTGGCGGCCATGATTGGGCTGGAGCACGCGCTGCGCAAGCCTCTGGAACAACGGGTTCGCCTGCGGATCGCAGCCGACGTCGGATCGGATCTACCGCAGTTTGTGGTGGGCGGAACGGTGCTGGGAGTGGGACGGGGGGAGGAAGTCTATCCTTTGGCCGATTTTGCCAGCACGGCGGTGGTGGTGGTGACACCGGAAATCGGCGTCTCGACTCCCAAGGCGTTTGGGGACTGGGATCGATTGACGCACCTGGGAGCGTCCGATAGACTACTAGAGGTCGGCCGCGTGCTGTCGGCGTGGCTGGTGTCACCTAACACCGGTGCTCCTGCATTGGGCAGGAGCCGGGCCGGGAGCCCGCTTCTCGACCTTGTCCGTACCGGGATTGAAAACGACTTTGAAAGAGTCGTCTTTCCGCAATATCCCGAACTGCGTGACATTAAAGGTGCGTTGCAGCGAGCTGGGGCGGCGTATGTCTCCCTCTCGGGCTCAGGCTCAACCGTGTATGGGCTGTTTCGGACGAGAGCGGCTGCCACGAAAGCGGCAGACCGGCTCACGAAACAGGGCCTGCGGGCGATGGCGACCACCACGTTGACGCGCCAGCAGTATTGGAAGAAGTCGCTGGTCGCTGGTGGCTAGTTTCTGGTTTCTTGTTTGTCGTTTCTTGGAAGAGCAAAATCGGGCATAGTAAAGGCGTACGGGTTCGGTTTTGACTAGAAACCAGCAACCAGCAACTGTGTTTGGGCCGTCGACTAATGGTAGGTCAAGTGCCTTTGGAGCACTTTGTCTAGGTTCGAATCCTAGCGGCCCAGCCAGAAAAGCAGGTCTCGGTTCCCAGTTCTCAGTTCTCAGTCGAGAACCTGGAGCCAAAACTGAGAACTGAGAACCGGGAACTGAGAACTGAACTATGGCCACAGCAATCACGACCGCAGAGAAAACGGAAAAACAGCCGATGGCGGACGAAAAGCCGGAACGCAAGCCCCAGCGTGCCCGGGTGGACGACAAGTTCAAGATATTCTGCGGAACGGCGAACGAGCCGCTCTGTGATGAGGTTTGCGCCTTCCTGGGCATGACGCGCGGGCAGGCGATGGTCACGCGCTTTAGGGATGGCGAAGCGTACGTGCAGATTCAGGAAAACGTTCGCGGCGCGGACGTTTTCGTCATGCAGCCTACCTGTCAACCGGTGGACATGCACCTGATGGAGCTGCTGCTGATGCTGGATGCGCTCAAGCGCGCTTCGGCGCGGCGCATCACGGCGGTGATCCCGTATTACGGCTATGCCCGCCAGGACCGCAAGGATAAGCCGCGCGTGCCGATTTCGTCGAAGCTGGTGGCGGATCTGTTGACGACCGCAGGCGCACATCGCGCGCTGGTCATCGATCCGCACACGGCGCAGTTGCAGGGATTTTTCAATATTCCGGTGGACCATCTGTTCGCGTCGCCGGTGCTGGTGGATTACTTCAAGAAGCTGAATCTGCCGAACCTGACGGTGGTATCGCCGGATGCGGGCGGCGTGGAACGGGCGCGCTTCTTCGCCAAGAAGATGGACGCGGCCCTGGCCATCGTGGACAAACGGCGCGTCGAGATGAACGTCGCGGAAGTGATGAACGTGATCGGCGATGTTCACGGCCGGACCTGTCTGGTGATTGACGACTTGATCGATACCGCGGGAACGCTGGTCAAGACGGCGCAGGCCCTGCTCGACAACGGCGCCAGCGCGGTTTATGCCTGCTGCTCGCACCCGGTGCTGTCGGGGCCGGCGATCGAAAACATTGTGAACTCGCCGCTCGCCGAGGTGGTTGTGACCAACACCATCCCGCTGACGGAGCCGGCGAAACGGGTCCCGAAGATCAAGGTGCTGACGATCGCGGGACTGATTGGACGGGCAATTCAGTCCATTCATGAAGAAACTTCGGTCAGCAAACTGTTTCTCTAGAAGTTTGCTGAAAGAGTGCAAAGCGAAATCTCGGGGGCTGAAGCCCCGACCAAAATAATGGGCTTATCGCAGCGGTAAACCGCTGCGCCACCCTAAAGCAGAACTTCAGCAATCTGCCAGTGAGCAAATTGTTTCTCTAGAAGGACGGAACGGACTTATGGCTACGGCAACAGAAGTCAACATCCTGGAAGCGCAGCAGCGCGAACCGGGCAACAAGAATGCGGCCCGGCGGGTGCGGGCGGCGGGGAAAATTCCGGCGGTGGTATACGGCGCGGGCAAGGATACGGCCGTGATTTCGGTCGATCCGCGGCAGGTGCTGCGCATCCTGAAGTCGGAGAGCGGGCACAACACGATTTTCGACCTGGCGCTCGGGACGGACCGCGTGAAGGCGATGATCGTGGACTGGCAGTTCGAGCCGATCAAGGGAAAGCTGCTCCATGTGGACCTTCAGCGCATCGCCATGGATAAGAAGATGACTGTCACGGTGCCGGTCATCCTCAAGGGCGAAGCGGAAGGCGTGAAAACGCAGGGCGGCATCCTGGAGCAGCTGTTGCGCGAGGTTGAGGTGGAGTGTCTGCCGGTGGACATCCCGAAATCGATTGAAGCCGACATCAGCCATCTGGTGTTTGGTGTCGACCTGCGAGTGAAGGATCTGGTGCACAGCGACAAGCTCAAGTTCCTGACCGACGAAGATCGCATGGTCGCGCACATCACTTCGGTGAAGGAAGAAGTGGTTGCGACTCCGGAAGCGGCGGCGGAGGCTGCGGCGGCGCCGGCGGAGCCCGAAGTCATCAAGAAGGGCAAGCAGGAAGTTGAGGGTGAAGCCGAAGCGGAAGCGAAGCCCGAGGGCAAGCCGGAGAAGCCTGAGAAAGCTGAGAAGAAAGAGAAGAAATAGAGAGAGCTGCGAGCTACGGGCTTCGAGCTACGAGCGAGCAGCCAAGAGCCGCCTTTGTGA
>Ga0326726_10005583_pt1 | contig 11379 bp, 12 predicted proteins | sample MHFenrmetagenome_2_FD_207603 | JGI IMG/M metagenome (GOLD analysis project Ga0326726, IMG submission 207603) | Lab enriched peat soil microbial communities from Michigan Hollow, Ithaca, NY, United States - MHF15MN | ecosystem: Environmental > Terrestrial > Soil > Wetlands > Peat | place: USA...
CCCGCCCGCGTTCGGCACCACGCTCGTCAAGTTCGATGCCTCCGCGGCGCTCAAGGTTCCCGGCGTCGAGAAGGTCGTCCCGACGGCGAACGGCGTCGCCGTGGTCGCCGCTCACTTCTGGGCCGCGAAGCTCGGGCGCGACGCGCTCAAGGTCGAGTGGACGAAGCCTGCCGACGGCGGTGTCGACAGCGTCAAGTTGCTCGGCGAGTTCCGCACCAAGGCCCGCACGACGGGCGCGATCGTCGTCGACGCCGGCAAGGTCGACGGCGCGCTCGCGTCCGCCAAGTCGAAGCTCGAGGCGGAGTACGAGTTCCCGTACCTCGCGCACGCCCCGATGGAGCCGCTGAATTGCACGGTCAAGATCGACGGCGATCGCTGCGAGATCTGGACCGGGACTCAGATGCAGACCCTCGACCAGGGCGTCGCCGCGAAGATCCTCGGCACCACGCCCGACAAGGTCACGATCCACACGCCGTTCCTCGGCGGTGGCTTCGGCCGGCGCGGCAATCCCGTCTCCGACTTCGTCTCCGAGGCCGTCATCGTCGCCAAGGCCGCCGGGGTTCCGGTCAAGGTCGTGTGGACGCGCGAGGACGACATCCGCGGCGGCTACTACCGGCCCGCGTACGTCCACCGGATCCAGGTCGGGGTCGACGCGAACGGCAAGCCGATCGCGTGGGATCACGTCGTCGTCGGCCAGTCGATCATGGCGGGGACCCTGTTCGAGGCGTTCGGGATCAAGAACGGCATCGATGGCTCGTCGGTCGAGGGGCTCGCCGATTCGCCGTACCTCGACGAGACGCCCGCGAAGCGCGTCTCGCTGCACTCGCCGAAGACTCCGATCCCGGTGTTGTTCTGGCGCTCCGTCGGCAACACGCACACGGCGTTTGCGATGGAGAGCATGATCGACGAGCTCGCGGCCGCCGCCGGCAAGGATCCGCTCGCCTTCCGACTGGCGTTGCTCAAGGCCAAGCCGCGCCATGTCGCCGCGCTGAAGCTCGCGGCCGAAAAGGCCGGCTGGGGCACGCCGCCACCGGCCGGTCACGCCCGCGGGCTCGCGGTCCACGAGTCGTTCGGCAGCATCGTGGCCGAATGCGCCGAGGTCTCGGTCGACCAGGGTCGCATCAAGGTCCACGCGGTCACCGCCGCGGTCGATTGCGGGACCGCGGTGAATCCGCTGGGCATCGAGGCGCAGATCCAGAGCGCGATCGCGTTCGGGCTCAGCGCCGCGCTGCACGGCAAGCTCACGCTCGCGAACGGTCAGGTCCAGGAGAGCAACTTCCACGACTACCCGGTGGTCCGGATGCACGAGATGCCACGCGTCGCGGTCCATCTGATCGCGAGCGGCGCCAAGATGGGTGGCATCGGCGAGCCCGCAACCGCACCGATCGCACCCGCGGTCGCAAACGCGATCTTCGCCTTGACCAAGCAGCGGCTGCGATCGCTTCCGCTTCGCCTCGCATAGGTACGATCATGATCCGATCCGGACTCGTCCTGTTGATCCTGCTCTCCGCCTGCTGCCCGACGCCGTCGGCGCCCGCGACCGCGGGCCCGAAGCCGCCCGATCCCGTGAGTCGCGAGACCGCGCTCGCGGCGTTCGAGACGGTGCGTGCCGTGTTCCAGCACCCTCGCTGCCAGAACTGTCATCCCGCCGGCGACACGCCGCTGCAGGGTGACGACAGCCGCGTCCACACCCAGAACGTACAGCGCGGTCCCACCGGTACCGGCGTCCCCGGCCAGGAGTGCACGAGCTGCCACGGCGCCGCGAATCTGCCGGCGAGCTACGGCGAGCACACGCCACCCGGCACGACGAAGCCGTGGCACATGCCCCCGCCGGAGATGCGGATGGTGTTCGTCGGCATCGCCCCGGGCGCGCTGTGCGAACAGATCAAGGATCCCGCGCGCAACGGCGGCAGGGACATGGCCGCGCTGCGCACTCATCTCGACGATCCGCTCGTGACGTGGGGCTGGTCCCCCGGCGTCGGGCGCGCCGCGATCCCGACCCCTCGCACCGACTTCATCAACGCGTTCGAGCTGTGGCGCGGCGCCGGCGCGCCGTGTCCGAACTGAATCGAAACACGACGAGCGACCCGACCGGTGCCGGATCGCTCGTCGCGATTTGCAAGATTGCGCTTACATCGACGACGCTGGCACGCCGGCATCGTCGTCGTCGCCCGTCGCGACGTCGTCATCGGTGGACGTCGAGTCGTCGAGCTCGGCCTTGATCTCCGGCTTCGCCTCGACCTTGGGCTCCACCTTCGGCTCCTCGGTCTTCGGCTCGTCCTTGGGCTCCGGGTTCGTCACGTCGGTCGTGGGCTCCACGTCTTTCGGGGCCGAGCCCGAGCCGGTCATCTCGTCGGGCTTGCCCTCGCTGGTGTCGAACGTCTTGCCCTTCGTCATGTCGGCCTTCGGCTCGTCCTTCTTGGCGATCGCGATCGTCTTCACACCTTCGAGACGCTTGCGGCTCGCGACCGACTCCTTCGAGCCGAGCTTGGATCCGGCCTCGAACGCCGTGCGCGCTTCGTCGAGCCGATCGAGCTGCTCGAGCGCGGTGCCGAGGTTGTTGAACATGAAGCCCGTCGCGCCGGCGCGGCTGGTCGCCTCGGTGAGGTGCTCGACGGCCTCGTCGTACTTCTTGAGCTGCAGCTCGGCGTAGCCGAGGTTGTTCCACGCCCACACGTTGTCGCGGTTGAGCTCGACGGCCTTCGAGAACGCCTCGATCGCCGCGTCGTAGTCGAACCGGTTGAGCTCGGCGCGGCCCTTGGTGTTCCACGCCAGGCTCGATAGCGGCGCCAGCTTGACGCCCTTGTTCGCCGCCGCGATCGCGAGCCCGCGCTCGTTCGACGCGATGTAGATGCGCGCCAGCTCGATGTGAGGATCGGCGTGCTTCTTGTCGAGCTTGATCGCCGCTTCGAACATCTCGATCGCGCCCTTGGGATCGCCCTTCGCGGCGAGCTCGCGGCCTTGCGCGAGCGCGTCGTCGTACTTCGTCGGCATCACGCGCACGACGGGCTCCGCCTTCACGGGCTCCTGCGCCGGTGTCACCACCGACGGCTCTTGCGCCGCCGGAAGCTTCGGCAGGAACGACATCGGATCGACGCCGCGCGAAGCATTGTCACCACCACAGCCAGGGGCGCCCGCGGTTGCGACGAGGAGAGCAAACAGGAATGAACGGTTGATCGACTTCATGGCCTTGAGACCCTTTCTTTCGATCACGAGCTACAGCATCGGACGTGCCAGCCGAACCTTCGAGCAGCGACGGCACGTTGTGCGGCGATGTGGGTGTGGAGACACGCGCCTCGTCGACGCGCGCACGCGGGACTAGAACGATCTTCGCCGGCGTTCTGACGAGATCCACACCTGCCGGTGGCATCGCGGTACCAACTGCTGATGACGCCGGTCGCATCGCGCAATCCGCACCTCGGCCCGAAGTGGACCCTGATCCCGTTGCGCATCCCGACCGGCTACGCGGTCCGCTGGAACAGCCTGGAGGCACGTCGCATCGATGCCGACCACGTCGAGGTGAACGACTCCGAAGATCTGTTGTGGATCGAGAAGCTGCCACCGCCCGACGGTCGCCCATACGAGCTCGACGCGACGAGCCCATGGCGCAAGCTCGTGGTCGACGTCGGCTGGTACCGCACGTGTTTTCGCATCGCCGTGCTCGACCCCGATTGGTCGGCCACCGCAGCTACGTTCGAGACGACCGACCTCGACGTCCTCGTGTCGACGATCGAGTCGTGGCTCGTCACGCTGACGACCGGCCGGATCCCTTAGGGAGCGGCGTGCGCCTTGATGTGCACGTTCGCGTCGAGCTTGCCCGACGGCACCATCTGGCCAAACCGGAGGTCGAGCTGAGTGCCGACGATGACGTTGAACGGATTCTTGAAGTCGCCCATCGTATCGACGAGCGTCTGCTTGCCGGTCGACGTGTACACCATCGCGGTCTCGGCGACGGTCATCATCGCCGGGATCGCGGCGATCGTGCCGATCTGCTTCGCGAGCGGATCGTTCGGATCCATCACCGACATCGGCGCGACGTAGACCTTCATCTCCGGCGTGTCGGTGTTCAGCGTGTTGGCCGTCACCTGGTACGTCAGGCTGTCGATCGTCACGTGAATGATCGGCTGATCGTTGATCGTCTTCAGCTCGGGCTTCTCGCTCAGGAGATCGACCGCCTGGTGCACCGCGACCTGAAGTCCGAGATCGCACTTGTGCGCGGTCGCGTCGCACGTGCCGGTGCAGTTCATCGGACACGCGGCTGCGACCGCGGACGTGCAGATGTTCGGCATCGCCTGCGCCGGGTCACACGTGGTGCCGAGGAACGCATCGGCGGCCGTTTGATTGACCTGCCAGCCACTCGCATCAACGCTGAACGTCTTGGACGGCAGATCGAGATCGAAGTTGGTGACGTCCGAGCTGATCAGGCCGCAGCCTGACAACGCGAGAGCCCCCACGAACAAGCGAACATTAGTCATAAGAAACCTCAACTACGACGAGGCGAATCCAGTCTAGCACCCAATGTCCGACCCACCCAGAATCCGTCGACACCCCTGTGACCGGAGTAGCACCTACAGGGACGCCACGAGCTCCTCGGCGATCGTCCACGGATCGCGCTGATGCTCGACGACCGCGTGCGCCAGATCATCCATCTGTGCAGCCATCGTACGGGCCACGCGGTCGGCGAGTAGCGCGCGCACCAGCTCGCGAATCTGCGCGGTCGCGCGTGCGGAGGCGCGCCCCACGGCCGCCTCCCCCGTCCAGGCCTTCGCGCGATGGACCTCGACCGCGTGCGCCAGCTCGGCGATGCCCGAGCCCGCGGCCGTGCCACGTGTCGCGATCGTCCTCACGATCTCGACGTCTTTGCGCTCCCCGGAGCGCAAATCCAGCATCTGCATCAGATCGCGCTCGGTGCGATCGGCGCCCTCACGATCGGCCTTGTTGACCACGAGCACGTCGGCGATCTCGAGCAGGCCCGCCTTGATCGCCTGGATATCGTCGCCGAGCCCCGGCACCGTGACCACGACGGTCGTGTGCGCCGCGCGCATGACCTCGACCTCGTCCTGGCCGACACCGACGGTCTCGATCAGGATGCGCTCGAAGCCCATCGCATCGAGCACGTGCGTGACATCGAAGGTCGACCGCGATAACCCACCGAGGTGACCGCGCGTCGCGAGGCTGCGAATGAACACGCCCGGATCGAGCGCGTGACGCTGCATGCGGATACGGTCGCCGAGGATCGCGCCGCCCGTGAACGGCGACGACGGATCGACGCACACCACCCCGACCCGCTCGCCGGCCGCGCGATAGTGCGCGATCAAGCCATCCACGACGGTCGACTTGCCCGCGCCCGGGTTGCCCGTGATGCCGACGACGTAGCCCTTGCCGGTATGCGGGAACAGCGTCTTCAGCGCGGCGATCGCGTTCGGCTGCCGGTCGTCGAGGTCGCGCATCAACCGCGCCGCGGAGCGAACGTCACCTGCGAGGATCTTCGCGATGTCGGTCATGGCTTGCCCTTGAACCGCTGCTCGGGCCCGGCCGGCGTGTAGATCTGCAGCGCTCGCACGGCGCGCTTCGCGGTGAACGCGTGCTTCGTGTTCGGAGGAATCTGGATCACCGACGTCGGTCCGACCGCGACCTCGACGCCGCCGACCGTCATCGTGCCTTCACCGTCGAGGATGTACAGCGCCTCGGTCTCCTTCGCGTGGACGTGCTCCTTGATGACGAGCCCGGCCGGCATCTCGGCCTCCGACGCCGACAGCACCGCGTACGGGTGCGTCGCCGGCTCGACGAAGATCCGGTGCATGTCGTACGCCTTCGCGTCCGCGTGCAGGATCACGAACGGCGCGGCAGGCGCGCTGCGCACGCTCGTGACCTCCGGCGTCGGCAGCGCGCCGGCGCGCGCCGTGCCTTCGCGGCCGCCCGGCGTGACGATCACGACCGCGTGAACGTCCGATCCCGCGGCCGCTACCTCGCGTGCCGAGCCCTGCGGCGCGTAGATCATGTCGCCCTTGTGAACACTCGTCTTGTCCTTCGGCCCGAACGCTCGCACCTCGGCGTCGCCGAGGAAGTACCACAGCTCGGCGCGCGACGCGGACCGCATCCCGGTCGTGCCACCGGCGGCGAGCGCGACCTCGAACATCGACACCGCGCCGTTGCCGCTGTTGTTCTCGTCGAGCAGCACCGCGACCGACACCTTGCCCTGCCCCGCGAACGGCACGAGCCGGCGATCGATCACGCTCTGGCCTTCGGGGGCGGTGAACTTGAACGGCAGCTGGATCGACTGCCCCGCGAGTGGCGGTGCCCACGGATAGTGCTCGAGCAGGTTGGTGACGCACGCGGCGAGCTTCGCGCTCCTCGTCGTGTCGTGGACGAGCTGGACGCGCGTGGGCGAGCCGATCTCGATCTGCGCACCGAGCTCGCCCTCGATATCGAAGCGCTCGACCGCGACCGCGGCCCAGCACGCCTGCGCCGCCGGGGACAGCTCGTTCATCGCCTTCTGGATCGCGGCGAGCTGCTCGTCCTGGGTCGGCGCGGCCGCATCGCTCGTCACCGCCGCCGCGCTCCCGGCGGGCGGCGTCGTGATCGGGGTCGCCGTGGTGGGATGGCCGCACGCGACGACGAGCAGGGCCAGGAACCGCGTCACGCAACCTTTGGTCGCAGGTATGTCTCGACCCAATCGACGATCTCGTTCGTGCTCGCGCCCGGCGTGAACACCTTCGCGACGCCCATCTCCACGAGCTTCGGCATGTCGTCCTTCGGCACGATGCCGCCGCCGAACACGATCACGTCTTCGGCGCCGCGTTGTTTCAGCGCGTCGATCACGGCCGGAAACAACGTCATGTGCGCACCCGACATGATCGAGAGCCCCACGGCATCGACCGACTCCTGCACCGCCGCGGCCGCGATCATCTCGGGCGTCTGGTGGAGGCCGGTGTAGACGACCTCGTAGCCGGCGTCGGCGAGCGCCCGGGCCACGACCTTGGCGCCACGGTCATGGCCATCGAGCCCGGGCTTGGCGACGAGGATGCGAAGCTTGCGCTGGTCCGACATGGTTACCCTCTTATCAGATTCCGCGCGATCACGATGCGCTGGATCTCGCTGGTGCCTTCGTAGATGCGCGTGACGCGGACATCGCGCAGCGCCCGTTCGACGGGGAAGTCCCGCACGTAGCCGTACCCGCCGTGGACTTGAAGGGCGATGTCGCAGATCTTCCAGGCGTGCTCGCTGGCGAACAGCTTCGCCATCGCGGCGTGCTGCGAGAACGGTTGCCCGGACTCCTTGGTGAACGCCGCGCGCAGCGCCATCAAGTGCGCCGCATCGACCCACGTCGCGGCATCGGCGAGCTGTGCGGCGATCGCCTGATGCTTGATGATCGGCTGGCCGAACGTCTGGCGCTCGCCCGCGTAGCGCACCGCCGCGTCCAGCGCACCGCGCGCGATCCCGACCGCCTGTGACGCGATGCCGATCCGGCCGCCGTCGAGCGCCGCCATCGCGAGGCCGAAGCCGCGCCCCGGCGCGGCGAGGACCGCGTCGTCACCGACCTCGACGCCGTCGAACACGAGCTGCGCCGTCGACGACCCGTGGAGCCCGAGCTTGTCCTCGAGCCGCGCCACGGTCACGCCCTTGGCCTTGCCGTCGACGATGAACGCGGTGGTGTTGCGGTGACCCGACACGCTCGTCGTCGGCGCCTCGCCGGCGATCTCGGTCAGCGCCCACACGACCATCACGCCGGCGTGATCGCCGCTCGTGATCCACTGCTTCGTGCCGTTGATCGTCCAGCCCCGCGCCGTCTTCGTCGCGGTCGTGCGCATCGCCGCCGGATCGCTACCGGCCTCCGGCTCGCTCAGCGCGAACGCGCCGGCGACGAGCTCGCCCGACGTGATGCGCGGGACCCACGCGTGCGTCTGGGCCGGCGTGCCGTGCTTCGCGATCAGCTCGGCGACCATGTTCGTCACCGACACCGCGACCGCGACCGCGGCATCGCCACGCGCGAGCTCCTGGAGCGCGAGCGAGTACGCGACCGCGCCAGCTCCCGCGCCACCGAGCTCCTCCGGCACCGCGATCCCGAGCAGCCCGAGCTCGCCGAGCTGGCGCAGCTCCGCGACCGGGAACTCGCTGGTGACGTCGCGCTGGGCCGCCCTGGGCGCGAGCACGCGGTCCGCGAAGTCCCGCGCCGTGCGCTGCACCAGCAGCTGTTCTTCGGTGTGGGCGAACTGCATGACTAGGGCCGGCGCACGGCGAGCTTCGCGATCATCCCCTTGGGATCGGGGAGTCGCCACGCCAGCGCGGTCTTCTCCGCGCACTCCGCCCACTTGTCCTTGATCTCGATGTGGTCCGACGAGAACCCGACGGACTGCGCCTTGCCGTGCGGCCCGACGTACAGCGTGATCGTGAGGTCGTGGTGCGGTGCGTTCTTCTTGTCGCACTCCGCGAGCTTCGCGAGCTGCCCGCCGACCGCCCGGAGCGCCTGATCCTCGGTCCACGGCAACGTCGCGCCCTTCGCCGAGAAATCGAGCGGCAACGAGAAGTCCGCGTCGCCGCCGACCGGCTTGTCGAACGTCGCCGAGCGCGCCACGTCGAGCAGGCACTTCTCGATCGGCCACGCGCCGAGGTCCGACTCCGACATCAGCTTGATCGCGGTGATCGTGCCGTCCTTCTTGATATCCCAGTGGATGAGGACGTGCCCGCCGAGCCACTTCCGGCGCCCGACCTTCTTCATGTAGCAGTCGGTGAGCTCGGCGGTGTGCGGCTGGAGCCCGGCTTCCACCGCCTCCTTCTCCATGTGGCCGCGCGCGTTGATGATCGTCACGCCCTCCTCGGGCTCGGTCGAATCTTCGACGATCTGACGCTTCGCGACCGGCGGCGGCGGCGGTTCCGGTTTCGGTTGTGGCTTCGGCGGCGGGCTCCCGCCACAACCCACCGCGACGAGCCCCACGCCGAACAACAGTGTGGCCCTCCGGTCCATCAGTTCGCTTCCACCGCGTAGGTGTAGGAGGTCTCGTACGGCTTCGGCAGCTCGGGAAACCCGGTCTCCTGTACGTGCTTGGTCGCGCACTCGAGCACCGTCTTGGCTTCGATATCGGACTTGATGACCTTGACCGAGGACGCGTGACCGTCGGTGCCCACCGTGATCTCGAACGCGATGTGGCCGTGGGTGCCGCGCTTGACCTCGCCGGCCTCCATCGCGGTCGCGAGGCAGCGCGACACGAGGTTGTTGCGGCGCTTCAGATCCTGCGTGACCTCGTCCATCTTCTCGGGCGGGATCATGTTGCCGCCGTTGTCGACGTGCACCGGATGATCGTCGGTATCGGGCGGTGGCGTGGTGTCGGCCTTCTTGTGACCACCACACGCGACCAGAGCTGTGACCAGAGCCAAGCGCTTCACCATCTCATCCGCCTTTCGCCAAGTAGCCCGCGATCACGAGCCGCTGGATCTCGCTCGTGCCTTCGTAGATCTCGGTGATCTTCGCGTCGCGGAAGTGCCGCTCGACGGGAAACTCCGTCACGTAGCCATTTCCACCGAAGATCTGGATCGCCTCGCGCGCCGCGCGGTTCGCGACGTCGCTCGCGTACAGCTTCGCCATCGCGGCTTCCTTGCCGTACGGCAGCTTGTGATCCTTGTTGTACGCCGCGCGCAGCGTGAGCAGCCGCGCGGCATCGATCTCGGTGGCCATGTCGGCCAGCTTGAACGCGATCGCCTGGTGCTGGATGATCGGCTTGCCCATCGTGCGGCGCTGCTGCGCGTACGCGAGCGCATCCTCGAGCGCCGCGCGCGCGATGCCGAGGGCCTGCGCGGCGATGCCGATGCGGCCGCCGTCGAGCGTGGACATCGCGACCCTGAACCCGCCACCGACGTCGCCGAGGATCGCGTCGCTCGGGAGCCGCACGTCGTCGAGATAGATCTGCGACGACTTCGAGCCGCGGATGCCCATCTTGTCGTCCGGCGGGCCCGTGCGCACGCCCTTGGTCTTCATCGGCAGGATGAACGCCGTGATGCCTTTGTGGCCGAGCGCCTTGTCGTTCATCGTGAACAGCACGCACACGTCGGCGACCGGGCCGTTCGTGATCCAGTTCTTCGTGCCCTGGATGATCCAGCCATCGCCGTCGCGCGTGGCCGTGGTCTTCTGCGCGGCCGCATCCGAGCCGGCCTCGGGCTCCGACAGCGCGAAGCAGCCGAGCAGCTTGCCGGCCGCGAGCGGCTTGAGCCACTGCTCGTGCTGCGCCGGCGTGCCGAAGCGATAGATCGGATCGCACACGAGCGAGTTGTTGACCGACATGATCACGCCGGTCGACGCGCACGCGCGGCAGATCTCCTCCATCGCGAGCACGTACGACACGTGATCGAGGCCGGCACCACCGTGCTGCTCCGGCACCGCGATGCCGAGGAAGCCGAGCTCGGCCATGCGTTTCACGAGCTCCGCCGGGTGGCGATGCTCGCGATCGATCTCGGCCGCCTTCGGCAGGACTTCTTGCTGCGCGAAGTCGTGTGCCGTCTTCTGGACGGCGAGCTGGTCTTCGGTCGGTGTGAAATTCATGTGGTCACTTGCCCGTGAACTTCGGATCGCGGCGCGGCTTCGCGAGGAACGCGGCCATGCCCTCTTTCTGATCTTCCGTGGCGAACGTGAGGCCGAAGCTGCGCTGCTCGAGCGCGAGTGCGGCATCGAGCGACGTCGACTGGCCGAGCTGGATCAGCCGCTTGACCTCGGCGACGGCGTGCGGGCCGTTCGCGGCAATGCGCGCGGCGACCGCCTTCACCTTCGTCATCAGCTCGGCGGCCGGGACCACCGCGTCGACGAGACCGATGCGCAGCGCCTCGGCGGCGTTGACCGCATCGCCGGTCATGCATAGCTCCTTGGCCTTCGCGATGCCGACGCGGCGCGCGAGTCGCTGCGTGCCTCCGAAGCCCGGGATGACGCCGAGCTTCACCTCGGGCTGGCCGAGCTGCGCGTTGTCGCTCGCGTAGATGAAGTCGCACGCGAGCGCGAGCTCGCAACCGCCGCCGAACGCGAAGCCATTGACCGCGGCGATCCACGGCTTGGCCGAGCTCTCGATCGCCATGCCGAGGACGCCGCCGAGCTCCGAGAACGCCTGTGCCTGCATCGGCGTCATCTCGGTCATCTCGGAGATATCGGCACCTGCCACGAACGCCTTGTCGCCGGCGCCGGTCAGCGCGACGACGCGAACCTCGTCGGCCTCTTCGAGCGCCGCCGCGGCCTGGGTCAGCTCCGCGATGACCCTACTCGAAAGCGCATTGCGCTGGGCCTCGCGGTTGATCGTGACGATCGCGAGGTGGCCGTCCTGGGACAGCTTCAGGGTTTCAAACGTGGGGTAGGTCATCAGATCTTCTGCTTGCCCTGCGGGTCGTACTCGTAGAAGCCGC
>Ga0326726_10005584_pt1 | contig 11377 bp, 8 predicted proteins | sample MHFenrmetagenome_2_FD_207603 | JGI IMG/M metagenome (GOLD analysis project Ga0326726, IMG submission 207603) | Lab enriched peat soil microbial communities from Michigan Hollow, Ithaca, NY, United States - MHF15MN | ecosystem: Environmental > Terrestrial > Soil > Wetlands > Peat | place: USA...
TTGTGTATGGTGCTGATATCAAAGGTTTGGTCGCTTTTAATATCACCGTTTCTCAAGTGTTTTTCAGACCTTTTTTATTTTTTACCGGACACTACTGTGCAGTACCCGCAGTTAACGTAAAAAAAAAGAAGAAAAACTTTAAACATAAAGGAAACAAGCATGCCAAACACAACACTTGGAAGTTGGACTCCGTACAGTGCATCGATCAGTGCAGAAGCACAAAAAGTGTTCAATGATGTGACCAGCGTCATTATGGGGGTAAAATACTCCGCTCTAGCCGTTGCGACTCAGGTTGTTTCAGGTATTAACTACAGCTTTTTTTGTAACGCAAAAGGTGTTTATCCTGGTGCAACGAATGACGCCGCACTTGTCAAGATTTATGCACCCGCATCAGGGACACCTCATATCACCGAGATAAGAAGAGTTAATCAGTAACTCTATCCCTGTCAAGGGCGCAATAATTTGCTCATAATCCTAAATATCCAAAAAGCCTCGACCATGTGTCGGGGCTTTTTGGTATCGTATTGAGATTCCGCCTAAGGCAACCGCAAACAATTTGACACTAAAACTCTATGGAAATAGAGATGGATTTTTTATACTGAGGCACGAAAACACGCGTTGAATGGTAGGTATGAAAGCCTGGTTCAGTAATCAGAATGAGTACCCGAAGTGACTCTATCAACGAACTTGTTTTCTAAACGTCACCTGGAGAGGTGGCAGAGTGGTTGAATGTGACGGTCTCGAAAACCGTTGTGCGCGAAAGTGTACCGTGGGTTCGAATCCCACCCTCTCCGCCAGTAAAACCCGCTGAATGCGGGTTTTTTGTATTGGATAGCTCCATTTCCTGCTTCGATAATTCCCGGCTGCCCTTTCTCTCCTGAACATGATGAACGGAGCATTCGAAGATATTTTACTTTCCGGATCTGGATGTTTTGGTCAAGCTGTCGAGGCCGCCATCCAATAGCTTCAATGAAACTGAATATAGCAATTGCGGCATTAACCCGATTTTTAACATATTATTACAGCTACCTATCCGCCTGACTGGTTATCAGGGGAACAAATAATGAACAAAATGAAGTATTGCAAGCAATACAAAAACGAGCTGTTTTATCTTCCGCACGCTTCACTCGTTCGGTCAAGTCAGCTTTTCCTCATACAGGAACGGCCTTACGATCAAATAGAGTGCCATGGTGCATAATTTTTCTGTAGCGACCTATGACTGAAAAGAAAGCGATTCTCATTACCGGGCTCATAGAGGCGGAAAAGTACCTTGATGCCATCCAGTGCCTTCTGGATGAGATGTTGAAACTTGAAGTAAAATATAATCCTTCAGAGAAAACTGCTGGTTCAGACAAGCGGAAAATCAAAATGTTGGCCGAGATTATCGAGAAAATCAGAGAAGCGTCAACATTCGGCAACGAGTGGGCAGAAGGGCGCCGGGCGAAAAAGGGTGCGATTGTCAGGCTGCAGAAAATGATTGCATCGAAGCAAACACCAAAGTGAGTGCGACAAGTACCTCATTCATAATACCGATAAAGACCGTAGCCGGAGTAACGAGACTACGTTGGTGAGGAAAAAGCGGCTTTATGCGTACAGCTATCCTTCTATTGTTCAAATCCCGATTGGTGAAATTTATCGGGTTCACTTCCCTGCTCTGATAACTCTCAGTGTCCCTTTCGCAATCCTGATATGAGGGTTTGGCTTAGCGCACTCCAAATTATCCGGCTTTTCAGATCCGGTTGACAGGAAGATCGAATTAGACCATCTGCAAATCCGGGTCACTTTGATTCCTGTAAGGCTATTTTTCTGTAGCTTTTTGAGAGCATTTATTGGACTTATGTTCACGGAAACAAAGAAACAGATACCGCGTTGAAGGGTCTTAAAACAACTTCAGGTAATTGCCGCCAGTCACCCCATTACGGCCATACAGGCGGATCCATTTCTTCTTTTTCCTCTCTTCCCCACTCTCTCATCTCATCAATTGGCAATATTTTACTGAGCATTTCACCGGAAGATTTAATCAGCTCCTGACTTTTTGGATTCAATGCCAGGGATGCGGCCAAAACCCCTATGCCACCTACACCAATACCGTGAATAGCGTGCAATGCCAAGGGAAGTGCGAATGGAATCGCTAAAGGCAAGGCGAAAGCGACGGGGGCCAGTTTTACAATTCCGGAAATATCCGTCAGTGTTGTTGGTTTTACTACAGCGTTCTCTTCAGGCATGTCCATGATGGAATGTTGAGTTTGAAAAATGAACTCCGCATGGCAGGAGGAAAAAGTAGCCTCTGCTCTGTTGCAACAAGATACTTTTTCTGCTAAAAAAGTGGTTTACTTTTTCGAAGCAGGAGCTGATGGGACATTTTGCACTGCTTGACCTACCGTGTCAGATGCGCTGCTTCGAAGATCAATAGCGGTCTAGCTGATGTCCGGATTTCGGGAATCTGCACTTTCATTCTGGCCATAGTTATTCTCCTTTTTACATGACAGGAAACTATGACCGGTTACTCACGTTATCTCACAAACTCGTTTTTTGAATTATTTGCAGTAATTTATGCCCACATAAGACCATTCCAACTCGCATCAAGACCTGACTCTTCATAAGTAGCGGCAATGATTAATCGGTTAGTTGCGTTCACTATTGCTGCGTATTAAAAATGTTCAGACTTTTGATACCTGGAAAGTCAATCATGTATTCTCCCTGAAGTTGCGACAGTCACCCAATACTTGAAGATGATACATTTTATCAGGACTCGCTTGAAGGAGCACCCATTATCCCAAGTCGGCCCAGGGCTTATTACCGGAGTCGCTGATGATGATCCAAGCGGTATAGCTACCTATTCCCAGGCGGGAGCTCAATTCGGTCTCAACATGCTTTGGACCATGCCTTTGGCATTTCCTCTAATGGCAGCAATTCAATCCATGTGTGCTCGCATCGGCAGAGTTACAGGGATGGGGCTGGCGGCAAACATTAAATCCACATTTCCGCCGATTGTGCTTCAAGGTGTTGTGCTGCTCTTGTTGGTCGCCAATACCCTCAACATCGCGGCTGATGTTGCTGCCATGGGAGAAGTCGCAGAACTCATCACTGGTTTCAACCGTCATGTCATGACGGCAATTTTCGTATTTGGGACACTTATACTTCAGGTATTCGTTCCTTATCACCGTTACGTTTCCTTTTTAAAATGGCTGACCATTTCGCTGCTGGCCTATGCAGCAGTGCTATTTACTATCAATGTTCCCTGGGGAGAAGTAATTCAACGCACTGTATGGCCTGAATTCACTGCAGATTCTGATGCTGCCGCAGTGATTGTCGGGATATTCGGTACAACTATCAGTCCCTACCTGTTTTTCTGGCAGGCATCTGAAGAGGTTGAGGAAATGAGGTCAAAACCTGGCACCGTTCCACTTTTATCTGATGCAAGCTTAAGCAGAAAAGAACTCAGCCGCATCCGATGGGATACATGGAGCGGTATGTTCTATTCTGATATAACAGCCTATTTTATCATTCTGGCAACTGCCGTCACGCTCAACGTGGCGGGGATTACAGATATCAATACAGCAGCTCAGGCTGCAAGCGCACTCAGACCTCTGGCCGGAAATTTTGCATTTTTACTCTTTGCTGTCGGTATTCTGGGTGTTGGTTTAATCGGTGTTCCGGTACTTGCCGGCTCCGGGGCCTATGCACTTTCCGAGGCTATGGGCTGGAATTCAGGTCTCGAATACAAGGCTACCGATGCTCGCGGTTTTTACAGTATCATTGCCATTAGTGTGCTGCTTGGTCTGGTCATTCAATATTCGCCAATCAGTCCTATGAAAGCTTTATTCTGGAGCGCAGTAATCAACGGAGTCATCGCCGTTCCCCTGATCGTGGTCATAATTATGCTGGCGTCGAAAAAGTCTGTAATGGGAAATTTCACTGCGAGTCGACCAATCATTATCCTTGCCTGGATCGCGGTTATTGTCATGGGCGCAGCATCGATACGAATGTTCATGCCCGATTAATTCATGGCAATTCGCAGGCTTCAGAAACTGATTTTCATACGGAGGGCCGCCACATAAGCATTGCTGGCTGACACACTCTGCGGATCAATGACATATTGCAGATCGGGCTGAATCATACACCAGGGTGTTAACTGCCTCTGATAACTCAATTCAATCACTGACTCACCAGCAGTAACCGGAGTGCCGGCACTGAACTGCGACTCGATAAAAGCCTTTCCGAAGCTGGTGTGAATGAAACCGATACCGATAAGGTCACTATCTCGCAATCCCCGAGCGGTCAGGCCCGTATCGAAATACCAATCGACTTCATTTCGCGCAGCCGGCGGACAGATACCGCTTCGCAGGAACATGCCCATGGCTGAAGCATCACGACTCCCGATGAGTACTTGATCAATAACCAGATAGAGCGCATAATTTCCTGATAGCATAGCCCCTGTCCGGTAATCCGTGAACTCACCGGTATGCAGAAAAGCTCCCAACTTGTAAGTTCCAGGAATTCCAGCTATCGCACCGTCCAGATCAGCTTCACCGAAAATAACAGCACCCTGACGGGCACTCAAAGAGTAATCGAATCCATTGCGATTGCTGGTTTGGGTACCCGCATCTCCGTCATAGATACCGATCTGCAATCGGGATGCTTTGGTTACACGCACCTGCGTCCAGACTCCAAGTGCGCCAAGCGGATAGATCGGCGCTCTTGTGTTTGCCGACTGGATAGGCAAAGGACCAAATGCAGCATTTACAAACATGGAAGAGTGAGTAGAGGTCATGAAGTCGTCATCGAGCGTGAGTTGACCAATTTTTGCGATCAACTTTCCACTCCAGAACTCTTCCTTCAGGTAAGCCTCATAAAACCGCACAGTTCTTCTGGCTGCGAGATTGCACTCTTCATTGAAGTTGCCGACAAAGTCTGCGGACGGATCATTATTGTTCTGAATCCAGAACGCGCTGGTATGAAAGGAGGCGCCTTTCCAGACACCCATTTTTTCAAAATCGAGATCAACGCCAAATTCGACCAAACCATCTGCATCGGTGCCGGTGCGCATACCGCCGGCAAGATTGCTCGTAACCTGCGAGGTCCATGTCGCATAAGGCAAGACTCCGCGATCAGCTAAAACCGTACGCCGGCCATTCCAGTCACCTGTGAGTTTCTCCCTCTCAAACCAGCGCTTCGGTGTGCTTGCCGCAAACGCTGCAGAGTCAGAGCAATACAGGTTCAAAAGTGCCCAGCAACAGAAACCCATCACGATGACGCAACATAACCACTTAAATCTTTTGAAATTAGCAGTCACGTGTCTCCCCAATAGCTGCGTCATGATGTTTCATTCAGTTTGGCTAAAATATCAACTGTCTTGCGCACCCGACCTATCCTTGGGAAAATTGTTTTAACCGTATGTTTGTGTTCTGAAGTACTCCGACTGCTCATCGCATCCTCGGCAAAGATCTGCTGATAACCATATTCATAGGCAAACCGGGCAGTGCTTTCGACTCCTATGTTGGTTGAAATACCGCATAAAACTATCGTATCGATTTTTCGCCGACGCAATTGCAAGTCCAATTCTGTTCCATAAAAAGCGCCCCACTGCTTTTTAGTTATTATCTGATCATCTTCCGTCGGGGCCAACTCAGGTACTAATTCACTCCAATCCGCAGATATCTGCGTTTTCCCCCAGGCAGTCGTGCCATCCGTGATCGGCGACAGACGATCTTTACCGTCAGGCGAAGCTGACACTCTGACTAAAAATACCGGCAGTTGATTTTTACGGAAAGCCTCTGCCAGTTTGGCAGCATTATCAATAACCATGCTGACTTCATGAGGCTCAGTTGGCAAAGCGGTTATCCCTTTCTGCAGATCAATAACCACTAACGCGGTTGTGCTTTTATCAAAAAAAGTGTCTGAATATGCCATAGTTTGAAAAGGTTAAGAGCGTAACGAGCTGTTTTCTGTTGTCCTTATGACAGAATTGCAAGCTTTAGAGGAGCGTATTGGAATATTATCATTTTCTCATATAGTTTGCACTGCTCCTTTATTGACTGCACCTGTTGCAGTAACCTGCTTATTATCATCAAGACAGGCTAAGAAGCTGAGCGACGCACAGCGGGTCAGAACTCATAACGTATCGTACTGGCGAACCCTGATTGTCGGTCATCAGTCTGGATCTGATGGGAATAGTCTGCTTGGAAAAAGAAGTTTTTGGAGAGTGCCATTTCCATACCGATGCTGCCCATTAAATTATTTTTGCAGCAAAGAGAAGAGAATGTTGTAAAAGACTCACCCCTTCCGGATCGTGAATCCGGAAGGGGTGAATGGCAGAAAAAAGTCAAAAGTAATGGTGCATTAAAGCTATCCCGTACAGTCGAACGGGAACAATCGACTGAAAATCAATCTTACATTTGGGCATTGGTCAGGAATCGCTGGTGCCAGCTTAATGCTTCGTCGAGCAGATGGGGTGTGTGTTTCCCGAAAGAACGGTCAAGAGCATACTTGTGGTAGTCCTGAAGTGCCGGTTTGAAGTCCGGGTGAGCACAGTTTTCGATGATTACCCTGGCTCGCTGATTGGGAGATAGACCGCGAAGGTCAGCAAGTCCCTGCTCGGTGACCAGGATCTGTACATCATGTTCCGTATGATCGACATGGGATGCCATGGGTACAATGCAGGAGATCTGACCGTTCTTTGCCTGAGACGGCGTCATGAATATGGAGATATAGGCGTTACGGGCAAAATCGCCTGAGCCGCCAATGCCGTTCATGATTGAACTGCCCATAACATGCGTCGAATTGACATTACCATAAATATCAGCCTCAATCATGCCGTTCATGGCAATAACCCCCAGGCGACGAATGACTTCAGGATGATTGCTGATTTCCTGAGGACGCAGAACAATCTTTTCACGGTAAATATCAAAATTAGCGTAGAGTTCAGCAAGCGCCGTATCGCTCAATGAGAAGGCAGTAGCCGAAGCAGAGACCAACTTGCCGGATCGGATCATTTCCAGCATACCATCCTGCAGCACTTCAGTATAGGCGGTCAGGTTCTCGAAAGGACCTTGATTCAAGCCAGCCATAACAGCATTGGCAATGTTGCCGACGCCCGACTGCAAGGGAAGCAGATCCTTTGGAAGCCGCCCTTTCTTTACTTCATGCTGGAGGAATTCCAGAATATGACCGGCGATCATGCGGGAATTTTCATCAGGCGCAGCAAAGGCTGAATTCCGATCGGGGCTATGGGTTTCGACCACTGCAATGACTTTGTCAGGATCGCAATGCAGGTAAGGATCGCCAATCCGGTCATGTGGCCGGACAAGTGGAATCGGTTGACGGTTCGGAGGCAGATTGGTGCCGTAATAAATGTCGTGCATCCCTTCCAGACGTTCATCCTGCCAGGAGTTCACTTCCAGAATAACTTTGTCAGCCTGTTCCAGCCAGGTTTTGTTGTTGCCGACCGAAGAGGAAGGAATCAAGCGCCCGTCTTCGAGAATGCCGGCAACTTCAATCACTGCAATATCCAGCTTTCCGAGAAATCCGAACCAGACGAACTGAGCTACATGAGAGAGATGTATATCAAGATATTCCATCTCGCCGGCATTGATACGTTTGCGGCAAATCGGATCGGATTGGTAAGGAAGACGCATTTCAACCCCGTCAACTTTGGCTAATGCTCCATCGAGTTCCGGTGCGGTTGAAGCGCCGGTCCATACTCCGATTCTGAATTTCTGTCCCGCGTTATTGGCTTCCTCGATTCGTTTGGCCAGTGCAATGGGTATAACCTTGGGATAGCCTGAGCCGGTAAATCCGCTCATGCCGACATTGACTCCGGAAGAGATAAGGGCTGCGGCCTGATCCGCCGTCATGATCTTGCCTTGTAAGGCCTTGCAAAGAATGCGGGATGCTGTGTTCATTTTCTGCATAACTCCATTCAAGATTTATGAACTAAGAACGACAATACTGCTAGGGCACCTCTATAAATCTATTCCGCGATCCGATTGCTTCGTTGGTCGGTGCTCGAAATCCTTCCCGACAAGTCGGGATACATTCCGGTTTCTGCGCTCCGTCCGCCTCACACTCAAATCGCTCACAACAATTTATAGAGGTGCCCGCTATTCATTTCTGAAACCTGTCAGGGTCCATCACTTCGGCAAAAATGGATTTTCATGATCAGTGTATCCTGACCTATGATCATCCCGTTACTGTTTTCGGTACTCACTGAAACGTCGATATTCAACTCCATCCGCGAAAAGTTCATCAGGCGTATCACAACTCATTTTATAAATCGAAACTCATACTTCATGTAAAGGGCCAAAACAGAGCAAATTCATGAGTAATATCCCCATCACACCTTGTCATTTCAGCTTTTAGGACTCGTGAACATACACTTATTCCTATCCAATAAAAAAAGCAACTGCCCTGTCCCGCAAGCATGATTGCGGGTTTAATAACATGGTGAGGCGGTTCTTTCCAATAAAAACCTGCGGTTCAGATTCGGTTGTTACAATAAAGCGCAGAAAATTATGAGCTCGTCAGGCAGACATTGAGTCCGGAGGGGATCTTGCGCGTGTCAGATGAGCAGTTTCAATTGAATGCTACCCGCCTGAATGGCTGTATCATCTTGATTTTAATATTTCCTGAACGATTTTAGTAAGTGTGTTGATGTGAAACGGCTTTTCGATAAAGTTCACGCCCTCATCAAAGACTATGTGACGGGCGATGAAATCGGCAGTGTAGCCCGACATAAAAAGAACTTTGAGATCAGGAGAAGCTGATTGAAGTCGTTTAAAAAGATCGCTGCCGTTCATCTCGGGCATTATGACATCGGTAACGAGCAGATCTATAAACTCTTTGTATTGCTCTGCAAGCCGGATTGCGGCGCTTGGTCGGGCGGCCGCTAACACGGTATACCCTTTTTGTTCAAGCATCTGCCTGTAAAGCTTCAGGATTTCGGGCTGGTCTTCAACCAGGAGTATGGTTTCTGTACCGGACGACAATACCAACTCCGGGTTCCTGCCGGATTCCGTTGCAGGTTTACGACGGTGACGCGGCAGATAGATTCTGAATCTGGTTCCTTTGCCTTTTTCACTTTGAAAGTCAATATATCCGTTGTTCTGCTTGACGATACCATAGACAGTCGAAAGTCCCATTCCGGTACCTTTTCCCACCTCCTTGGTAGTGAAAAACGGTTCAAAAATATGCGGAATATGTTTTTTATCGATCCCTTTGCCATTATCACTGATGGCAAGCGTTATATAATCACCGGGTATGGTACAGGGATGATTTGCGGCGCTTCCGGCATGATCGATATGAATGCTGTTGGTTTCAATGATGATGTTGCCGTTTCCGTCAATAGCATCACGGGCGTTGATGCAGAGGTTGGCAAGAATCTGATCGAGCTGTGAAGGATCGAATTTGACCTGGGCATTCTGTGAAGAGGGAATCCATGTGAGCGTGATGTTCTCGCCGATCAAGTGACGCAGCATTGAAAGCGTCCCGTCTACAATGACATTGAGGTCAAGAACTTTCGTAATAATTGTCTGTTTTCGGGCAAAAGCCAGAAGTTGACGGGTAAGCTCTGCAGAGTGATTTGCGGCTTTCTGTATGGACTCAAGATGATTATATGATGAGTCTGCTTTGGCAAGAGCTATTTCAGTATGACCGAGGATCACTGTCAGCATGTTGTTAAAGTCGTGAGCGATGCCACCTGCAAGCTGACCGACCAGTTCCATTTTTTGTGACTGGATCAGAGCTTCCTGTAACTTTATTTCCGATTGTCTGGAGAGCTTTCGGGTGATGATATCACCGGCAATATTAGCTACAGCGCTGGCATATCTGGCATCATCCTTATCATAATCATTCGGTTTGTTGCGCACTCCGATAATTGCAAAGACCCGCTCATTTTGTATGACCGGAGTTATCATTTCACGTCTGACTTCCGGATGATTATCAGGCAATGACTTGTGAAGCCGGGAAGTCGCATACTCATTACAAAACACCGTTTGCTTTTCCCGAACAGCTTCAGCCCAAATGGCAGATTCATGCAGGAGATGCCGCATTCCTTTTCCTCCTGTCCGGCAGACATGGTTTTTGAGGCCTGTTGGCAGTTCCTGGAGTAACAGGGTTGATTGATTGATATTGATAACCTGATAGAAGCCGAATTTGCTGCCGGTCATTTTTTCAATATCATTGAGCGCGAACTGCAATATCTGTTCCGCAGAACATGACTCTGCTACTTCCATCAGTCGATGGCGAAATTCCGTCAGGGATTCAAAACGCATGCGTTCGGTGATGTCATGCACAATTGTATAGAGAAGCTCTTTGCCTGAAATCTCAATATTCTTGCTGAACACTTCAACATCCCGTACAGAGCCGTCAGCCCTTCGATGGCGAAATAAAAACCGGTTTTGATTCGACGATCTGATTTTTTCAATATTTTCTTTCACGGCTTCAGATGTGACATTGGTGATATCCTGAACCCTCATCTGCCTCAGTTCATCGACCGACCATCCATAAAATGCAACAGCCGCCTGATTGGCATCAACAAAACTGCCAGTATCAGGGTCAACAATAATCATGGCTGCAGAGTGACTTTCAAACATTTTTCTGAATCTCTCTTCGCTTTTCCTCAAGGCATCTTCCACCTGTTTACGTTCAGTGATATTGTCGAAAACGGCAACAAAAAATCCTTTTTTCTGGCTGTAAACCGATATGTCAAGAGCGATCGATAATGGTTCAACGATAAACTCCAATCGTTCAGATGCGCCTGTGGCTGCTACCCTGGCATAGGTTTCAAGAAGCTCCGGATATCTCTCATGTATTCCTGGAATAACTTCTGAAACTTTTTTGCCCTCAACACGTTTCAGTCCGGTCAGTATTTCGAATCGGGAGTTTACTTCCTCATAGATGAAATCAACCGGACGGTTCCCTTCATACATTATTCGGCAGTAAGCTATACCATTCAGCATGTTGTTAAAAAGAGAGCGATAGCGTTCATTACTTTCGACAAATAATTTTTCCGCATGCTTGCGTCCGGTAACATCATGAACAATGGAATAGAGCAGTTCTTTTCCGTCAATCGCAATGCTGTTACTGAACACTTCAACATCACGAACAGAACCGTCTACCCTGCGGTGCTGAAATGAAAACTGTTGTTTTTCCGCAATTCTGCTTTTATTCATTTCACCCATCACCTCGTCAGATGAGAGCGTATTGATTTGCTGGATACGCATCTTCTTAAGCGTATCGATATCCCACCCATAAAAATCCGCTGCCGCCTGATTGGCATCAATGATTTTACCCGTATCAGGATCGATGATGAATTGAGTGGCGGAGTGCCCTTCAAACATTTTCCTGAAACGCTCTTCGCTTTGTTTCAATTTCTCTT
>Ga0326726_10005585_pt1 | contig 11376 bp, 7 predicted proteins | sample MHFenrmetagenome_2_FD_207603 | JGI IMG/M metagenome (GOLD analysis project Ga0326726, IMG submission 207603) | Lab enriched peat soil microbial communities from Michigan Hollow, Ithaca, NY, United States - MHF15MN | ecosystem: Environmental > Terrestrial > Soil > Wetlands > Peat | place: USA...
CGAAGTAGCCGATCGACAGGGCAATCATGATAATGCCGATGATATTTGTCCAGACAAAGGTGGAAGTTCCGAAAAATGGGGCCATGAGCCGGGACGCGCAAAGCTCAACGGCCATGATGCACATCCCTGAAGAAAAGGCGAGTACATAAATGTAAAAGGATACCATTTCCGTTTCCTGCACTCCGGGTGCTTGGGAAGCCTTGTGTTTCTTCCTCCCCTTGGTTGAAGCTGCCTTCGGAGATTAACAGACTAGATCTTTAAATTCAACTCCTCTCGGTCCCGTAAATTGGACCCAGGACCCCTCAGGGAGGGTACCCACAACCCCTTTACCTCCCCTGTCTCACGATAGATCGCCATAGTTCTAAGCCGATCCAACTGCTTCTGCGATATCTCCGGTGGGGCATTCTTTGACAGCCTGTAAAACTCCTTCGCGATACTAAGCACTTCCATAGGAGGGCTCTTCTCCCGTTTAATCCACCCCTCTTGGTCTAACTTACTTCGTCCCATATGTATCTGAACGAGTTCACAGTTACTCGAGATTGACGAACGGTGTTTCTCTTTGTGCTCGTGGGTTTTCAAAAATTTCACAACATCGCAACTAGGAAAAATGGTGTAAGGAAGTTCCTTTTCACCCCATGGAGAAAATAGTGGGTTGGATTATTGCCGACTTGATAGAATCTCCTTGAGCAGCTGTCGAGCTTCGTTAAAATCCGGCTTTGTAATTATAGCGCACTCAGCTTCTCTTGCTGCTAGGTCTACGAGTCCTTTTTTCAGATAAATGACAGCCAGATTATAATGAGGCTCTGCTGCACCAGGATCCAGATCCGCTGCTGCCTGGTATTCCTTCATTGCCATATCCAACAGCCCTTCTGAAAAATACATAAGTCCGAGATTATTATGAGCCGGTGCGTAATCAGGTGAAAGAAGTAATGCAGTCTGGTATTCTGACATTGCCAAATCCAGTTGGCCACTAGATGCATATGCAAAACCAAGGTTAGTATGAGCTTCCGGGAAATTCGGTGTCAGGCGTAATGCAGTCTGGTATTCTGACATTGCGATATCTAATTGGCCCTTATGCATGTATGCCACGCCAAGAAGGCTGTGGGCTTTGGCATAAAACGCGGCCTGGTATTTTGTTATCGCCAGGTCCAGCTGCCCTTGGTTCGCATATGCGCCAGCAAGATTATTATGTGGAAAACCGATTTCTGAGGCTCCATTTTCGATGATATAATTCCAAAATGAAATATCGTTCTCCCACACCCCAATTTGTTTCATAGTGGCACAAGATAGGAATACCAGCATCGCCATGGCTAAAACAAGACCCGTAATTGACACGATTATTTTCAGCCTTTTCAACTCTGTCGTTTTTTCATAAATTCCCGCTGCGATTAACCCCACGATAAGGAATGGTCCAAGACTTGGCAGATACGTATACCTGTCTGCCATAGATTGGATTCCTACCTGCACAATACCTAGAACAGGCAAAAGGGTTATCAGATAGTAACTCCAGCAGCATAACCACAATTGCCGCTTCCTGGCGATCAATACACATACTGACGTAATTCCCCCAAGAAGAACAATCGCAGAAAGATACTCCAGGGATAGTAATGATGTGTGCTGAGCGTAAGGGTAAAAAGGGATTAAATGCAGAGGAAACAGCATCTTCCAAAGGTAAACGATCACGGACTTCGTTGCCACGAGCAATCGTATCGACAATGGTATTAAGTCCATCAGCTCCATGCCCCCTCGTGCTTTTTGGGCCAGAATAGTCAGGAGACCCGATATAATAGTCAAAATAAAAAAAGGACTTTTCTCAACAATGACGAGCCAAAATGTCTTCCAGGATTGTATCCTTCCAAACGGATACCATTCGAGAATGAGTAGAACAAGAGGACAGGTAATAGCCATTGGCTTGCTTAATAAAGCTAAAGCGAAAAGACCAAGGGAAAAGAAATAGTATCTGCTGGCAAGTGTGGACCGTGGCGTCTTACTGGTGACTATTGGCATGGAGTTATTGCTTATGTATTTCGAAAATGCTATGACACTAAGTAAGAAGAAAAAAGCGCACAGCAGATCCTTTCTCTCGGAAATCCACGCCGCCGATTCTACATGTAACGGGTGAAGGCCGAACAGTAGGCCCGTTGTCGCGGCTGCAATAAGTGTACTCTTATCGGAATGTGTCCCAGTATCTCCCGCAAGTCTCGGGTGATCTTGGTGATTTAGCGAAAAGAGATTACGTGCCTCCAATAATCCCATCAGTAATAACGTCACTAAGAAGGTGTTAAGAGCGTGAAGAAAAATATTCGTCAGATGATGTCCGACAGGGTTCAATCCCCATAGGGAGTAATCGATAGCGTGAGATATCCATGTCAGTGGATGCCAGTTACCCGCCTTAAAAGCCAGGAAAGCCGATTTGACCAATTTGGTATCCAGCGAACGGATAAAAGGATTCTCATAGACATATTCATCGTCATCCCAGCTAAGAAATTGGTTTTGAAGGGCCGGAAGAAAAACCAAAAATGTAAGAACAGCAACCAAAGCTGCTATGAGATGTTTTGTTTCCAAGAATTTACTCATACGTCTATATGTCTTTCAATTTCTAATAGAGTGATACATCAGAAGTCCCTTTGCCTGAAGCTATAGAACAATTCCTTTCGCTCCAGCAAAGACAGAGTGAACTGCGACCTCGGCATATTTTCTCTCGCTTCTTCACCCCAGTAGGCCTGGTAGTTGCCATCGGGAATATACTGGTAGGCTGATTCCGTGGAATAGATCTTCCCAGGGGTCTCCCGCATCGACGGTATGGGAAACAGGAACGGTACACCCGCTGCGATACAAAGGAGCGCGGTCTTTCTCTTGGTAAAACCCAGCGCGGTGACAACGAAGAGTATAGCCGCAAAAAAAAGTATCGTCGTCGCTGCACCAAAGTTAGGAATGTAGACAAGAATCGGTAGAAATGTACCCAAAACGCTCCCGATGGTTGAGATCCCAAAGATATGCCCGGCAGAGTCCCCAACGTGGCCACTCCGGGCAATGATCCTGATGAGAAAAGGACTCGTCATCCCCATCACCACGATAGGCGGGGAAAAAAGGAGCGTTATGGCACAAAGGGACCCGAAGAATATGAACGAGAAGGACGAATTAAAGGTGCTCATGAGCGATGCGAGCCACCTGACAAGCGGGGACGCCACGAAAGGGAGAACGAGGAGAAAAGCAGAGGCTAACATCAGAAGTTTCAAAAGGATGTGGAGCCGCGGCTTCCGGTCGGCGAGCCTCCCTCCGACGAAGTAGCCGATCGACAGGGCAATCATGATAATGCCGATGATATTTGTCCAGACAAAGGTGGAAGTTCCGAAAAATGGGGCCATGAGCCGGGACGCGCAAAGCTCAACGGCCATGATGCACATCCCAGAAGAAAAGGCGAGCACATAGATGTAAAATGGTGATATGTTCGTTTCATGTGCATCGGTCTCGTGCTGGGCCACATCTTTTCGTTTGATATCGCTTGCGAGGCTTTTGGTTGTTTTTCTGGTCATTTTTTAAAAGCTAACAGACCGTATCGATATTTTCAAGTTTTGTAAACGGGCGTTATCTACATCCGAATTAGGACAAAGCCCGCGAAGACATAAAAGATCTCGAAAATTAACCGGGCTGGCGATCACCGGTTTTATTAGGGGGTACCTATTCATTGGAATAAAACTTGCGGATGTATTATCTTTAAGAGCGTTTGTCATCTTTTTGCGCCCCGGTATGTTGGCTCGGAAGTGAATTTATGACTTACAATGAACGGATAATAAAATTTCTTATCGTTGGATGTAGCGCTGCAGTTGTAAACTTCTTGCTTATAACGATCTTCATAGAACTTTTTGGGTTTAAGGGCTATTTTTTGAAAAACCTTGCTAATATATTGGCCATCGAAATGAGCGCCGTCTATAATTTTTCGATTAGCAGATTGTGGACCTGGAAGGATGCGCTAAGGAAACAGGGCAAAAGCCTGCTAGGCCAGTTTATATATTTCAATCTGGCGCTTTTGGCAGGTATCGTTATAAGAGTTATTCTCTTCGCAGTTTTTGAAAAATGGGGACTCTTTTACCTTCTGAATGTAGCCATTGGCATAGGGATCGCAGCTTGCATAGACTTTGTCCTTTATGACAAGTGTGTGTTCAGACGCGCGAGATATCAAAAGGGTACTCTAAAAAACTGTTCGGCGCTCTCCGATTACACAAATTCGACAAGGTGATATAGGGATTTCGGACTTTTTCGAAAAATCCCCAATAAAAGTTTCGCGGCAAGCACTCCTGTTGTGGTTTCTCGTACGATCCCAAGCTGCTGGTATCTTTCGAAAGACAAAAGTTCCTTTTCAAACTCCGCTTCCCTATGACTCTGCGCTCAGTGCAAGTAATTGGACCACCCTTGCAATGGGAGCAGGTTGAAGTTACATTTTTAAACGGATGCTTCTACACAGTTTTTTGGAAAAAAGTCAACCCTTCGACTCCCCGGCCTGAAGGCCTGGGCTTGCTCAGGGTTGACCCTGAGCGGCGCCTCCCGCCTTAAAAGGCGGGGCTTGGCGCCGCCGAATGGCTCAATAAATAAAACAGCAAGAAGTGGTAATGAGGAAATCCGACAAATCTCTTTATAACCCGGGAATTGCTACTACAACATAGGGAAGGTGGTTGAAGCGAAGACGGCGTTTGCGGCTGCTCTCATTCTGGACCCAAGAGATAAAGAAGCCATGAATAACTTGGATGTAATAGAGAAGTTAATCGAACGACATGATAACCAGGAAGCAACCAGCGTGGTCAACCATGGATAAAAATTTAGAAATCTGAAATTTTAAAATATTGAGGACGATTTATGCTTAACGGCAAGAAAATTGTTGTGGTGATGCCCGCTTATAATGCGGAGAAAACGCTTCAAAAAACTTATAATGATATTCCATTTGAGATTGTTGATGATGTGATTCTTGTTGACGACGCAAGTCGCGACCGCACAACAGAAGTCGCCCGCGGGATGGGTATCAGAACGGTCATTCACGAGACAAACCTTGGGTACGGAGCCAACCAGAAGACCTGTTATAAGACAGCCCTGGAGCTTGGGGCCGACATCGTCATCATGGTTCACCCGGATTATCAGTACACCCCTAAACTCATTCCCGCGCTGGCATCAATGATCGCCTACGGTGAATTTGATGCAGTTCTTGGTTCCCGGATTTTGGGCATTGGCGCATTGCAAGGGGGGATGCCTCTCTACAAATACATTTCCAACCGCTTTCTCACGCTCTTCGAAAACTTGCTGTTGAATCACAAGCTCTCGGAATATCACACCGGTTACCGCGCATTCTCCCGGGAAATCCTCGAGCGGTTGCCACTGGAGAAGAACTCGAACGACTTTGTTTTCGACAATCAAATGTTAGCGCAACTTATCTGGTTTGGCTACCGCATTGGAGAGGTTAGCTGTCCGACCAGGTACTTTCCCGAGGCATCATCCCTCAATTTCCGGCGCAGCCTGAAGTATGGCCTGGGTGTGCTGAAGACATCGCTGCAGTTCCGCCTTCAGAAGTGGGGGCTTTGGTTTTCGCCGATCTTCACGAAATGATTGAGGAGGAGATGAGGAGGCGGAATGGCCATCTGGTTGCATATAAACGAACCGCGCAATATGAGGAACTATCTGGAAAACTGCTTGAAAGAATCAAATAGTCCTCGAAGAGGAGAACTTTATTGAGCCCCCGGGGTTCTTTCTCAATTCAAAAAGTGGAAAGGTCAATGAAAGACTCTGATATAATTACAACCGAGCAAACTGAGGTGGTTAAGCAACCAGTTTCACGCCTCCCTGTGATTCTTACCCTTATTTTTTTAGCAATTGCAGGCTTCGGTATCTATAATCACGAGATGTGGAGGGATGAGCTTGAAATATTTACCCAAATAAGAGATATCCCGGGATTCTTTGCCCTCTTTCCTGATATACAACCTCTGCCCAATTTATATCTCTGCCTTCTTTACCCTACTGTAAAGCTTTGGCCGCATCCGGGAGCATTTCAGCTATTTCATTTACTATTTATTACGTTCGCAGTCTTTCTGTTCAATAAATATTCTCCATTCAACCCGGTGCAAAAGATATTTTTTACGTTCAGCTACTTTATCCTATTCGAATACGGAATCATCAGCCGTGAATATTCAATGCTCCTTTTTCTCGTTTTCTTGTTGGTTTATTCGGTAACAAGAAGAAAGCACTCTTTTATTCTCGTTGCCTTAGCATTCTTCCTTTTAGCCAATCATCATCTCTACGGCCTCTTTGCTTCGATCAGCATTTTCATATATGAAATATTCTATGTGTCGAAGAGGATAAAAGAATTTACTCCAAGAGAAAAGAAACATCTGCTTATAGCCGCATCGTGTCTGATGATTGCCTCCTTTTACCTTTTCCTCCAATATTCTCTTCTCCTGAGGTGGGATCGGTATGCCCAGTCCTTCGGACAGGCGCCATATTTTATGACTATAAGAAGTATTTGGAACGCCTTCGTGCCTCTACCTCAGACAACAGGTATGAATTTCTGGAACACAAATCTTCTGCCTTTTCCTCAAATGTATAGCAAGCCTGTTGTAGCTACGCAATTCATTTCTACAGCGAATATAGTAGCGCTGGGCGCTTCCCTCTTTATTTTGTTTGTTAATATCATCATATTTTCAAGGAAACTTCCCGTATTAATCATCTTCCTCGTCAATACTTCAATCCAACTGATATTTCTTCAATACCTTTCTGTCTTTTACGTTAGATACCAGGGCCCGCTGTTCATTGTTTTTATATACAGTTATTGGCTGCTCGCGCACGCTGATGAAAAATTCGGTTGGCCTACCCTGGATAGAGTTGCTATCCCCGGGGCAATGCCTTTGTTCACCACTCTTAGAAAATTCACGTCTCCATTTGTTTCATGCCTCTTATTTTTACATTTCTGCACAGGCATCTTTTGTTATAGTCAAGATATCAGATATCCCTTTACTGCCTCCAATGAAACTGCAAAATATATTGAAGCGCAAAAACTAAATAACAACATCATGGTAGGGTATATAGATTATGTTGCCCAGACGATTTCAGGGCATCTCGGACAAAGCATCTATTATCCTCAAACGGGACATTTCGGGACCCATGTTGTCTGGTTAGATAGAAACAGGCGCGAAACACTCCCGCTACATGAAGTCCTTGACCAGGCAATCAGGATCCACCGTCAAACTGGCAAAAATGTATTGCTGATATTAAATGTTCCGCTCTACGACCGCCTAAGGCACCCCGAGGCGGATATACCGCTCTATAATGACTGCAGGCTAAAATATCTTAACGAATTTACGAAGAGCATAGTGGACGACGAGCGCTTTTTTCTTTACCTAATTTATCGTCACCCAATGGGGGGATAAAGATCGCGCCTGATAAGTTACCAAATTGAGCTTTCTGGGATTCCAGTTCCCGAACCGCTGTCGCTCTCATTTTATTGAGGAAGAGGAATCATGCTTGCCTGATTTCTGAAGGGACAAAGGGTGTGAAATTACCTGTCTAACAGCGGAATTTCTTTTGGTACATTTCATCACCAAGATCGTGTAAGGGATTCTAAGTGTATCATTTAATACTTCTCCTTCCATCTCCGGGAAATAGGGTGCGCCGAGTCGTTTATAGCCTTCAACCGTCCGTACCGCCTTTCCGCGATCTTTAGAAATCAACCATCTGGCGAACCAGTGCTGATTCGCCACGTTTACGTTGTCGTAGGTGATCAAGGTCCCACCTAATTTTAGTACCTGAGATGCAATATCAAATAGGAGAATTGCTTCTTCATCGTCCAGATGATGAAGAACTCCAATAGCAAGCACGATGTCATAGTATCCTTTTTGCAATATTTCGATATCTTCAACTCTTCGACAAAAGAATCTGCAATGGCGTCTGTCCTTCCAACGTTTTTCGGCGTATTCGATGTATGCGGGGTTCATGTCAACACCGGTATATTCACCGATCGTTTCCGGTAGGTAGGGCAGTATGCTTGCCGGGCCACAGCCTATATAACGATCCATCACTTTTTTCCATGACCGGAGAATTACCGTGGCGGCTACTTTTCAATTAGGATTCAATAGTGATTAAGAGAGGGCCCGTTGGCTGTACATATCGGAAGAATTTCACCCTTTCGGGAATCATTTACCGGAAAAGTTCGGTCAAACCTGAAAATCCTATCATCGTTATCCTTCTTTCCGCTTCAGCACGAATACATTGAATTGCGATCTGGGCCCATTTTTAATGGACTCGTCATTCCAGTAAACCCTCGAGATCCCGTTCGGATTAATATCTGCAAGTCCTACGATATGATAATCCAGGTCAAGGTATCTCTGTGCCCATCTAAGAAGAGTCATATCGGAATTCCACCTTACAAGCCATGAATAAGGGACATTGACAAACACGACAAACTTAGGACGGGCTTTTTCAACCTCATGGATCATCTCACGCTGCATCCTGGAGGCAAAATCCTGAGGCTCCATCAAGCCGTAAACGTAGATGTACCCTGTCGCGGACTTTCTGTCGGCATAAAAATAGATCTGAGGTTCGGAGCCAATGACTGCGATTTTGTCATCTTCCGTTGAATGGTTCTTTATATACTCTCCGATTTCTATCGATTCAGGGAACGGGTTCTCGCCATACATCATACGGCATGCCTCTGCCGGAGCTGCCGTGAAGAAAAAGCGGGTGAATATGGACATGGGCCCAACGACAGCCCCTGCTACGATCAACAGCGGAAGTATTTGTACTACAAGGGGCATCTTTTTATCAGATAGAAATTGTCTCATGGCACTCGCGGCGACACCGGCCAGCAGCGCCACTGCCGGAAGTAGCGTCACAAAATAATGATTTCGAAAAAAGAATCCTGGACAGACCGATAGGAATGAAAACAGAGAAAATCCGATTAAAAAAATCCCATTTGCCCGGGCCTTGTCATTCCAGACAATGGCCGTCAGACCCAATCCAGCGGTCGCCCAAACCCATGGGCTGATCGCCCTGGGTGCAGATATGACGAAATTTCGTATCCCGATCGATAAAGGAACTTCTGAGACATATTGGCCCGCATAGGTAAAGGTCCAGAACCAGAATCTTGAGAAGACCCCGACGGCATAGAGCACTGCACAACTCAGGACAAAGGGAATCGCCGAAGCCAGTATAAACGAACTGATGCCCTTCACGAGCTTCTTCAAATCAAAGGGGTGCTTCGTTGTAATACTCCAGACTAGATAGATAAGCCCAAAAAAGATAAATAGAACTGCATGCTGTTTCATAACAAATGCTAAGCCATACAGCAATCCGCTCACAAACTGTGTGGAATATTTGTTGGAATCAAGCCCATGAATTAAAAGAAGAGTTCCACCCAGAACAAGAGGCACGATGAACTGCGTCGCATGTGCCGAAGTCCCCAAAACAGAAGGGCTTAAGGAGAGTAAGGCATAGCTTGCTGCCGCGACAACACCCGCGACGTCATCGAAGAGGCGCCGGGTGAGCAGAAACAAAAGGATAATGGCAATCGCATTGACAATCATTAAACCGAGATGGATGGCGGCAATGGTTTGCCCAAAAATCGCCATCATCAGGGCATAAGCAGCATAAATGCCAGGAAATTTCATATTATACGCCAGAAGATATGGAGGAATTCCCTGAAGCATCAACTGTCCCATGTAGGCAAATTCGCCCTCATCGCGCTCCAATGGGATTTGCAACAGCCGAATGCGAACGGCTGCAACGAAGGCAATAACGATAGCAACAGCGATCCATGGCCAGTACTTTGAAAGATCGGCTCGCATACCCTTGGAACAGTATGCAACGGGCTTAGAAGGAGAAATCTCTTTGACTAATTCAGACATATTTCGTTCTTTCGAAAGTGCAATGCGACTTCAAAATCATTTTTGATTTATTGTAGGATGCCTAATGGGGTTTCCCCAGATTTTCGATCATGTAAAGCTTTTGCAGCGCCTCTTTAAAATCTGGTTTAATCCGCAACGCCTCCCGAAAACAGGAAACGGCCCGGTCGGGCTGTCCATATCGGACATACGATAATCCGAGGTTATACCACGCCTCAGCATAATCCGGCTTCGTCTGCAAAGCTTTCCAGTAATACACAATTGCCTGTTCAGGCTGACCGAGTTCATAATAGGCCGCGGCGAGATTGTTCAATGCTTCAGTATAATCCGGTTTAGTTCTCACGGCTTCCTTAAAATAAAGGGTTGCCTGTCCAGGCTGACCCAGCTTCTCATAAACCACGCCTAGATTGTTCCATGCGTCAGCGTAATCCGGCTTAATCCGTATTGCCTCCTGATAACAGGCGATCGCCTGTTGAAATTTGCCGAGCTTGCCGTAGACCAAACCAAGATTGTTCCACCCCATGGCGAAATCCGGTTTATTCCGTATTGCCTCCCTGTACCAAAGAATTGCCTGTTGTGGCCGTTCGAGTTTGTCGTATGCCGTGCCGAGGTTATTTAGCATCACCCAGTTATTCTCAGTGACTGCCAAGGTCCTAGAGAAAAGCGTGACGCTGTCACGCCAGTAGCCTGTTTGATGCCAGGCGACGGCGGAAAGTCCCAATATCACCGCGCCTCCCAATACCCCAAGCAGGAGTTGACGGAACCGTCCTCTCAAATACAGTGAAGGAATCATCCAGACCCCTGCAATAAAGATCCCGATCAGAGGCAGATAGGTGTACCGGTCCGCCATTCCCTGATTACCGACCTGCACCAATCCGAGCACTGGAATAAGCGTTCCCAAATACCACAGCCACCCCGTAATAAGGTAAGGCCGGCAATGCCTCTGCCACACTGCCAATAAGGAAAATGCTCCGATTAGTAACGCCGCTCCTACAATCTCCCAAACAGGTAAACCGGATTGAACTATCGCTGGGTGAGGGTAAAACACCGCAAGCGAAGAGGGCCAGAGCATTTTCCAGAGATAGCTCACGTACGATACGAAGGCATTGGAAATTCTCATTCCAACAGGAATGTAGTCGAAGGACTGAACTGCCCCTTCCCAGGATTGCGCTACAAACGTAACGAGACACGAAATGGCCGAAAGCGCCAGAAGCGGAACCTTCTCCAATACCAACCCTGAGAAAGTTGATAAGGAAAAAGGTGGAGATCCAAAATTTTGGGAATTATTTGAAGTCACTCGCCTCAAGGGCCACCAGTCTATCAACAGAAGTACAAATGGTAATGTCACCACCATCGGCTTACACATCAGATCAAGGGCAAAAAATATCGCAACAGGCAAATATCGTCCCAAGCTCGGACCGCGAGCGTACCTCAAATACACTCCCATCGTCAGTATCCAAAAGAGGGTGCTTAAGAGATCCTTACGTTCAGCTATCCA
>Ga0326726_10005586_pt1 | contig 11375 bp, 3 predicted proteins | sample MHFenrmetagenome_2_FD_207603 | JGI IMG/M metagenome (GOLD analysis project Ga0326726, IMG submission 207603) | Lab enriched peat soil microbial communities from Michigan Hollow, Ithaca, NY, United States - MHF15MN | ecosystem: Environmental > Terrestrial > Soil > Wetlands > Peat | place: USA...
CTGTAGCTCGTGTTCGCGCTCAGGCCGCTGTCGCTGTAACTGATACCCGTCTGGGCCGCGATTTGCCCGAAGTTCGAACATCCCGCCCCCTGACAGCGCTCGATCCGATACCCGGTCACTCCCACGTTATCAGTCGCTGCCGTCCAGCTGAGATTGATCTGGCTGCTCGATGTTGCAGTTGCCACAAGCGTGGTCGGCGCCGTCGGCGGCTGCGTGTCGACGGGTGGCGGGTTAAACGTCACGGTGAGCGCGTCGGTGCTCGTGTTATTGGCGGCATCGCTTGCCGTCACGGTGATGACGTTGGCTCCGGACTGCAGGGTGATGCCCGGATTCACCGACCAGTTCGTGGTACCGCTTGCCGTGCCGCTCCCGCCCCGGTCATTCGCCCAGGTGACCTGCGTGACGCTCACGTTGTCCGAGGCCGTTCCGCCCAGGACGAGCGGCGTGGTCGTGACGGTGTAGGTCGCTTGATTCGTGGGTGTCGTGATCGTGACGGTGGGCGCCGTGGTGTCCGGCGTCGCGGACGTCACGGCACTCACTGCATTCGAGTAACCGCTCAGATTGTTCGCTGCATCGGTGGCTCGTACGCGATAGCTATAACTCGTCGATGGGGTGAGGCCCGTGTTGTTGAAGGTGGTGCCCGTCGCCGTGCCGATCTGGGCAAAGTTGGAGCATCCCGCAGTCTGGCAGCGCTCGATCAGATAGTTGGTGACGCCCACGTTGTCCGTGGAGGCGGTCCAGCTCAGGTTGATCTGTGCACTCGAGATCACCGAGGCGAGCAGATTGCTGGGTGCCGTGGGCGCGGTCGTATCCGGAGCCGCCGGCGTGCTCGCGCTTACGACGCTGGAGTAACCGCTCAGGTTGCCGGCCGCATCGGTGGCGCGCACCCGGTAGCTGTAGCTGGTCGAGGCGGTCAACCCCGTAGTGTTGTAAGTGGTGCCAGTCGCGGAGCCGATCTGAGCAAAGTTCGAGCAGCCCGCGCCCGCACAGCTCTCAACCAGATAATTGGTGACGCCCACATTGTCAGTGGAAGCGGTCCAGCTCAGGTTGATCTGCGTGCTCGAGATGACAGAGGTTGCAACGCCGCTCGGCGTGGTCGGGGCCTGCGTATCCCCTCCAGCCCCTCCGCCACCAATGGGCGTATTCATATCGGTCTGCAGCTCGGTGGCTGAGAGGGCGCGGTTGTAGATGCGCACCTCATCGATGCGACCGTTGAAGTATTGGCCGTAGATGCTGTCGCCACCTATTTGCAACGGATTGCTCGATGCCGCCATGTTGGCAGTGACACCCAGACTCGCAACCTGCGTGCCATTGACGTACAGGCGCACCGTCACCTTGTCGTAGGTGAGTGCGATGTGCGACCAGGTGTTCACCGGCAGCGGTGCAGTGCTGTAGAGAGGCGTAGAGATGAAAGTGCCACCACCAGCCGGGCTACCGCCACTGGTGGAGGTGCCCTCCAGGTAGTAGTTGTCATTGCCCTTGTAGATGACATCGCGCCAGGAGTCGTTGTTCGCTGCCGGATACACCCAGGCCTCGAGCGTCATGGCGGTGGTGAGGCGCAGCGACGGGGAGTCAGGGACAGTCACTATCGCGCCGCTGCCGTTGAACACCAGCGCACTGCCATACTTGCCCGCAGCATTCCAGGTGGTCCCGCTCGTCGTACCCGCATTGCCAGTGCCCGAAGCATCGCCCACCGCCGTGCCAGTGCCTTCGTTGAAGGAATAGGCAGCGACCAGGCCCTGAGTGCTCGAGTATGGAGCGGTGGTTTCATCGCTGCCGATCTGCTGCAGGTACGCGACCAGCTTCGACAGATCAGTATCACTGACCGTCACGCCGTTATGCGCGCGTACGGCATCGCCGAGCGTCGCGGCCGAACCGTCATGCAAGTAGGGCGCGGTAGCCCACACATCGCGCAGGGTCGGCGTATCGATGCCGGTGAGCGGCGCACCGAGCCGCATTCCACTGCTGGGTTTGATCGTGCCGATATTCCGCAGCGTTACGGCACCACTTTCAGTGAACGCTGCGCCGCTGTGGCACTGGGCGCAATTCAGGTTGGCGAATATCTGCTTCCCTGCAACTGCGTCCGTGGTCAAGGTGCCGTCGCTGTTGCGCAGTGGGCTGCTAGTGAACGTGTTGAGAGACGTGACGTAGGCCGCGAGCGCATCAAGGTCGGCGCTGAGGCCCGCCTTCGGATCGCCGAGCGGCTGGCTGTGCGTGCCCGAGTTGAAGTCGGCGTCCTGCATGAGGCCCAGGCCCCCTGAGAGGGCGCGAATCTGTCCCTCGAAGTCCTGCACTTCGTCGAAATTGGCGCTCCAGTGGAGGAATCCCTGTCCCTGCGCACCCGCCCTGCCACGCAGGTTGATCGTGTTGCGCAGTCCCTCGCCGAATCCAGTGAGATCCCAGACGCGGCCGTCATGACCGCCGTCGTTATGGCAGGACGCGCAGCTCAGATACTTGTCGCGCGCGAGTCGGGAATCCTGTGCGTCATAGAAGAACTGCTTGCCCTTGAGTACCTGCGCGCTGAGCTTCTCCGTCAGGACGGCCTGCAGGGTCGTGATCAACGGAACGTTCGTTTGGCCCTGATTGATCAGGTGTGAGAGGTCGAATACGCCGACCGTCCGATCCATGAAATTGTTGACGTACAGCTTGAGCCCATCCGGGGAGAGTGTGAGTCCCTGAGGGGCGCGCCCGACACTGAAGCGGAATATCTCCCACCGTCCGTGGGCATCGACGACCGCGACTTCCCGACTGGTCTCGAGCGCGACGAACATATAGACGCCGTAGGCGTCGAACGCGACTGCGCTGGCCAGACTGTCATTGTCGTGATCGATTCGCGACGCGTAGTCCTCGGTGTTGGTGCTGAGGTCGATGCGGGAGGTGATGGCGCGCACCGTGCTCTGGAAATTCAGATTCAGGCCGTTGCGCAACGTACCGCGCTTGATGTTGTCCTGCTTGGACGGCACCCAGGCGGACGTGCCGTCCGGCGAAATGACAGGAGCGCCGAGATAGTTCGGTATGCCGCTGCCCTGGTTCTCGACGTCCGCTTTGTCGCTGTGTTGAAGGATCGTAGTGCCGAGTACCGTCATGCTTCCGGTATTCACGCGCACGACTTCGCCGCCGTACTGCACCGCACCGTTCTGTGTCTGCACCGTTGCAGTTTCTTCGCCCGGCAGGTGCGGTGTGATGAATCGCGCAACGAGAAGTGTCGCACCGTCGCCGCTCACGGCAAGGTGACGCGGATTCGGGCCAACATTGACGCTGGCAAGCTGGGCACCAGTCGAAGCATCGAGCTTGAGTACACGCCCGAGCGCCTCGAGGACGACGTATGCGAAGCTGCCCGTAGGTGCGAACGCGATCCCGAACGGTTGCGAGGCGAACGGCAGGTTGATGGTCTGTGCAACGCTCAACGTACTGGTGTTGATGATGCTGATCGTCGCTGCCAACTTGTTGGTCACCCACATACGCCCGTCAGGCGCGCGCGCAATCGCTCGCGGAGCCGTGCCGACGGGGATTTCGGCGAGCTTGGCATTGGTCACCGCATCGAAAGCGGTGACCGTATCGTTATCCTGGTTCACGACCCAGACACGGCTGTTGCTGCCGGTGCGCGGCTCGAAGGCGATGTTGCTCGAATTCGCCGGTCGATTCGCCGTGGCCGGAAGATAGATCGTCTGAGGCGCCGTCGTAGATTGCGCCGGGCTCAAATCGTCGACTGCCGTAACGGTCACGTAGTAGACGCCGGGGTTGGCAAACGTGTGGGTGATCGACGGCGAGCTCGAATAGGCGGTCTGAGCGGTGCCGTCGTCGAAGAACCAGCTGTACTGAACGTTAGTGCCGCTGGCGACGCTCGCCGTGTACGTCACGGGGGTATTGACCAGCGCCGGCGCGGATGGCGGCAACGGATTGAGCGCCAGTGAGTTGGCTGGGTTAATGGTCCAGGTGAATCCCGCATTAGTGTTGTTACCAGCGCTGTCGCGCACAGTGATCACGACACTGAAGGCGCCTGAAGTCGTTGGTGTTCCGGTAATGCGCCCCGTGCCTGAGTTGATGCTGAGGAGCGGTGGCAGACCGGTGGCACTGAAGGTCAGTGCCTGGCCCTCTGGGTCCGACGCACCAATTGTGATGTCGACCGGAACACCGACGACCCCAGTCAGATTTCCGGGATTGGTAACAGTCGGTGGGGAATTCACGGCCGTGAGAGTGGCCTGCCGACATTTCATGCCGAAACTGATTATCGAGCTGCCGGATTGGCCCGCTAGCGCGTAGACCGGATTGTTCGTGCCGCAGTTGTAAGGTCCCTGAGCGGTTCCGCCGGATCCGCCGACAGGTCCCAGGAACTGACCGATACCGGTGATCTTTCCCAATGAGGTCAGCGCACGGCACTCGAAGTCGAGCTGGTCAACCACGGTGCTCGAACGACCACGATATCCGCTGATCGCATAATCCGCCGGGCACGTCTTCGCGTACGAAGCGCCGCTCGCCGTGCCTGTGATCCCGCGATTGGTGGGCGTACCGATCCAGTGTCCGTTCTGGTCGACCTTGATGCATTGCGCGCCGACCTGGTTGACGTTGGCACCGGCTGAAGTTCCGTAAATCCCGGCAAGGACTTCGTCAGCGTTGCAGGCGAGCGTGTAAGCCGTACCACCAGTACCGCCCATGACTTGCGTGGTGTCCGGCGTCGGGTTCGGATTCGCAGCCACATTGACGCGTACGATCTTGCCTACCGACGGGACGCCCTGAGAATTGAAGATGAAGAGAATGTAGTACCCGGGCGGAGTGTCGGTCGCACGTGCCGGGCCTACGACGTCGATCATTGAGCCATTCGACGTGAAACCGAGCTCGATGAAGCGCTGGTCCATGTTCACGCTGTGCGTGACCGCGCCGGTCTTGACCATCGTCACCCGACTGACGCTGCTCGCATTGGAGAAACCGATCGAGAAGCTCTGGCCGACATCGACCGTGTCCGGAGCCAAAGTCATGCTCGGCCGCGCCATCGGAGCGCCCGACGGATCGAGCAGGTACGACGGCGTGTACATCTCGATGTTCGTGTTGGTCAGCGGACCGGGTGCGCCGCCGCCCACTACCATGACGCGGGCGTCCGGTAACAACAAAGCACCCGAGTGGTACAGGCGCGCATTCTGACCTGAAGGGCCGATCGTCCAGCTTCCGCCCCCATTGGCACCATTGGGGTCCCACACCGCAGCGGTGTTGTTCACGTTTGTGAGCTGGTTGTCCACATCGCTGCCGCCCGTCACGAGCACACGGCCGTCAGCAAGGACCGTAGCGGTCATCCACTGACGTTGTGTCGCTATCGATTGCGTGGAAGTCACAACCGGCGACGCGCCATTGATGTCGATGACCACTGCGGCGCTCGAAGCACCGCCCGCCTGCAAAATCCGGCCGGGGCGGAACATGGCCGCACTCCCTGTGCCAGAAACCGGAATCGGGAGGTTCCCCGCGCCGGTAATGCTTCCCGTACCCGTCGTCGTCACGTAGTACATCTGGCCTGAAGTGTCGAACCCGAACACACGCCCGTCGGGCGCCAGGAAGTTGCGCGGGAACAGAGCCGCGTAGCCGCTGGTGTTCGCTCCGGAAAGGAGCCGGAAAGCCCCGTTGACATCGCGCACCTCAGGGCGGTCTTCGCCGCTGTTGCCACCCTGGGTATATGTTTCGCCATTGAGCAACGTCGTTGAGGACGAATACCAGCGCGCACGATTCATGTTGTTGCCGCGCGCCAGCTGGTTGGTGCTCGTGGTAAAGACGTTGCTGTTGTTATTGGCGGTATTGGTGGTGGCGCCGTTGACGAAGTTGTCGCCGCCAGCAATGAAAACGTTTCCGCTCAGCGGCAGCACGAGCATCGAGCTGCAGAAGATGTCGGTGCCGGTAGTGTTCGGCAGCGTCATATGACCCGCGCCCGTGCCGGCCGAAGGATCCCAGATGTCGTAGATGGTCGATCCGGTCTGTTGGCCGGTATTCGTCGTGCCGTAGGTGAGCACGCGGCCGTCCGGCGTGAGGACGGTGTGAATCGCGATCAGCGGCCAGTTCACAGGTGGTGCCCAGGCACCAACGCCATTGTCCGCGCGCGCCGCCGGGGCCAGCGCCAGCAGCATCATTGCGCCGAGCGCAAGGAGCGAACAGTCGAAAGGCGGCTTGCGGACGAGGCGACGTGAATTAGAGAGAAATTCGATACCGACAGCGCGCGCACTGCCGGAACAAAACGCGGACTGCATCGGATCTCCGGCGACTTCTTCGTGCTTGTAGTTATGGGCCGTCTGTGTGGCCCTTAGATTTGATGCGAACCTATCAAAGAAATGACGCGTCGTCGCGCAAAAAATTCACATCTCGTCGGTGCAGGCACGCATGTGACATAAGCAATCGGAGCTGAGATGCAGCTTCCTTTCGTAAGCACATCAGATTCAAGCGGTAACTTATTGATTGCTTGCCGGCGGAGTCGCTAACGCGGCGCCGCTTTCCGAGCGCGAGTGTTTAATCGCCCAGCGCATTGCTGCGATGCCGCAGGCGCAGCCTGCCGTCAGTACGATCGCGAGGAGAAAAACGCGCGACGGACTCGCGTTGGCGCCGAGAAACGCGCCGCCGATGACGGGCGCGAGGATGGCGCCGCCGCGACCGAGGCCGTGTGCCCATCCGACTCCGGTCGCGCGCGCGCGCGTTGGATAAAGACTGGCCGCGAGTGCATTGAGCACGGCTTGCGCGCCGACCACGCCGTTGCCGATGAGGAGCAGCAGCACGATGAGCGGCGCTGGAGAAGTGACCCGCATGGTCAGGAACGAAAGCGCTCCAGCCGCGACGGCGTAGGAGGCTCCAAGCACGACGAAGGGACCCCAGCCTCTCACCAGCCAGGACAGAAGAAAGCCACCGGCGACGCCGCCGATCTGAAACAGCGCCGCGTAACGCAACGCGCTAGCGAGCGCCAGGCCGTGCGCTCGCAGCAGTACTGGCAGCCAGCTCGCGAGCAGAAAGAGCAGCCCGAGGTTCAGAAAAAAGATCGCCCACAGCGTTACGGTCGTGGCTGCAAGCCCATCGCGGAACAGTGCCTGCACCGACACACGGCTGGCATGAGCCGCCGGGAGCGAGAAGCGGTGATCCGTCGCATATCGATACGCGGGCGCGAATCGTTCGAGCAGGGCACCAATGGCACGTGGGTCTCGGCCGCGCGCCACCATGAAGCGCACCGACTCCGGCAGCGCCAGGAGGGGCAGCCACAAGATGAGCATCACAATGCCGCCGGTGGCGAAGATCGCGCGCCACCCTCCGAAGGCAATCACCGCCGGCGCGAGAAACCCGGAACAGGCCGCGCCGAGCGAAAAGCCAACGGACAGCAGGGTAATCAGCGCTACACGCCGATGGAGCGGCACATACTCCGCCGCGAGGGCCAGCGCGTTCGGCATGCTGGCGCCGAGACCGATGCCGGTGATGATGCGCCACGCAAACAGCGCATTGGCATCGGTCGCGGTCGACGTCATGGCGGTCGCGACGCCCACGAGTCCAAACGAACCGAGCAGCAGGGCGCGGCGGCCGACGTAGTCTCCGAGCGGGCTCACAAAGAGCGCCGCGCCCGCGACTCCGACCAACGCGGCCGTCACGATCCAGCGCAGGTCGCCGGGCGCCATTGCCCAATCCGCTGCCAGAGTCGGAATGGCCGAGGCCATCGCTTGCAGGTCATAGCCGTCGAGCAATGCGACGAGCGCGCACAGGATCAGCACGCGCCGGTGCAGCGGGCCCATGCCGGATCGATCCATCAACTGTTCAACGTCGATCTGCATGATGGCTCGCGGCGTCGCCCAACTGGAGCGGTCGAGTATGCTGGGCGCAAGCGCTGCTGGCGAGCCATGTGTCGCGTGGACGATTGCGCTACGCTCCGGTCACTGCCCGGCGCCCGGCGTAAGGAACGGCGTGAACGACAACATCACTTCGGATTCGTCATTGGCGGAACTGAGTGCTCGTGCGGTAGTGAACGCCGTACGCACCGGCGACTTTCGCGCTGAAGACTACGCCGCGGCGCTGCTCGCGCGACAGCGTCGATTCTCATCGCTCCACACCGTGACCTGGATCGACGAGCAGCGTGTGTTGCATGACGCGCGTGAGGTCGACAGACGGCGTGCCGCCGGTACGCTTGGCGCGCTGGCGGGATTGCCCATCATCGTCAAGGACAACATCGCTGTGGCGGGCACGCCCAATGCTGCCGGCACGCCGACATTGCGTCAGTCGATGTCACGGCAGAACGCCCCCGTCGTGCAGCGCCTCCTCGAGCACGATGCGATCCTCTTCGCACGCGCCAACATGCATGAGCTCGCGGGAGGCGGAACCTCGAGCAATCCAACGTTTGGCGCAGTCGCCAATCCTTACGACACGAAGCGCATTCCCGGCGGCTCCAGCGGCGGCACTGCCGCAGCGCTTGCTGCGCGCATTGTGCCGGCGGGCCTGGGCAGCGACACCGCGGGCTCAGTGCGCATTCCCTCGGCACTCAGTGGAACCTCGGGTCTGCGACCAACGATCCTTCCGGGCAAGCTGTATCCGGACGCAGGCGTGGTGCCGCTCGCGCTCGACCTCGACACGATTGGAGCGATGGCCCGCACGGTGGCAGATGTCGCGCTCCTGCACGAAGCGATCACGGGAACAGCGGTCCCGACAATGCCCGATGCCGAGTCATTGCGTATCGGCATTCCGCGCCGGATTTATTGGGAGGACCTGGATCCCGAGGTCGCCGATGTCTCGCATGGCGCTTTGGCGCAGATGCGTGAGGCTGGCGTGACCCTCGTCGAAGTGGATGTGAGTGCCTACTACCCGCTGGCCCTCGAAATTTACATGACGCTTGTGACACACGGCATCAAGGAGGATCTACGGCCCTATCTCGCGCACCTCGACGCCGGGGTCAGCATGGCCGCAGTAATGGCCGGCATCGCCAGCCGCGATACCCGAACACTGTTTGAGGATTGCGCGCGGGCGAGCATCGCGCCCAACACGCTCGCCAAGGCACGCGGTCCGCTGCGCGCAAGAATCCTGAAAAGCTATCGCGATCTCTTGCGCACACATGGTCTGAATGCGATCGCCTATCCGTCAGCGCCGATCAGCGCACCCTTGATCAACGTCGGTGGCGATACGCGCGATGCCGAAGTCGAACTGAATGGACGGCGGGTGAACCTGGCTCAGACGCTGTTTCGCAATACGCGCGTGACCGGAGCGCTCGGTGTACCGGGGTTGAGTCTGCCTGCGGGCCTGACGCGGCAGGGATTGCCGGTCGGCCTCGAGCTCGATGGCCTCGACGGTGCTGACGCGCCACTGCTTGCAGTCGGAATGCAGGTCGAACGGCTGCTGGGCCCGCTGCCGCCGCCGGCGATCTGACCGGCGTTCAGAACAGGCCGACGATCCTGCCCTCGCTGTCGACGTCGATGTTATTTGCAGCTGGATTCTTTGGCAGCCCGGGCATGGTCATGATGTCGCCACAGATCATCACGATGAACTCGGCACCCGCCGCCAGTCGCACTTCGCGGATATTGACCACATGTCCCGATGGAGCACCGCGCAGCTTTGGATCGGTCGAGAACGAGTACTGGGTCTTGGCCACGCAGACGGGATAATGGCCGTAGCCCGCTTCCTGCAGCTCCTTGATCTGTGCGCGGACCTTGCTATCCGCGGTAATCTCCGAGGCGTGGTACACGCGGGTGGCGATCGTTCTCATCTTCTCCCATAGCGTGGCGCCATCCTCGTAGACGTACGAGAAACCACTGGGCTGCTCGCACAGGCGCACGACTTCATGTGCGAGCTCGACCGCTCCCTTGCCACCCTCGGCGTAGTGCCGGCCGAGAATCACCTTCACCCCTTGTCGCGACACTCGCTCCGTAAGCAGGCGAATCTCAGCGTCCGTGTCATCGGCACGATGGTTGATCGATACCACGCACGGCAGGCCGTAGACGTTGCGGATGTTGTCGATGTGCCGCTCCAGGTTGACCAGACCCTTTTCGAGCGCCCCGAGGTTCTCGCGGGTAAGTTCCGACACTTCCAGGCCGCCGTGGTACTTGATCGCGCGCACGGTTGCCACGAGCACCGCGGCGGCGGGCCGCAGGCCGGCCTTGCGACATTTGATATCGATGAACTTCTCCGCACCGAGGTCGGCGCCAAAACCAGCTTCGGTCACGACGTAATCGGCGAGCTTGAGGGCCAAGCGCGTCGCCATCACGGAATTGCAGCCGTGGGCAATGTTCGCAAATGGACCGCCGTGAATGAGTGCCGGATTGTTTTCGAGCGTCTGCACCAGGTTGGGAGCGAGAGCGTCCTTGAGCATCGCCGTCATCGCGCCGTGAGCCTTCAGGTCGCGGGCCAGGACGGGCTTCTGCTCGCGCGTATAGCCGATGACGATCTTGCCAAGCCGCTCCTTCAGGTCCGCGAGGTTCATCGCGAGGCACAGGATCGCCATGACCTCCGAGGCGACCACGATGTCGAACCCATCGGTGCGCGGATAGCCATTGGCGGCGCCGCCGAGGCCTACGGTGATCTCACGCAGGGCGCGGTCGTTCACGTCCACCACGCGCCGCCACGTGATGCGGCGTACATCGATGCCGAGCTCGTTACCCTGGTGAATGTGGTTGTCGATCAGCGCGGCCAGCAGGTTGTTGGCGAGGGCGATGGCGGTGAAATCGCCCGTGAAATGCAGGTTGATGTCCTCCATCGGCACGACCTGCGAGTAGCCGCCGCCCGCAGCGCCGCCCTTCTGCCCGAACACCGGCCCGAGCGCCGGTTCACGCAGACAGATGATCGCCCGCTTGCCAATGTGATTGAGAGCATCGACCAGGCCGACAGTAGTCGTAGTCTTGCCTTCACCGGCGGGAGTGGGCGAGAGCGCGGTGACGAGCACCAGCCGGCCGTCGCGCTTGCCCTGTAACTCCTTCAGGTACCGCAGCGAGATCTTTGCCTTGTAACGCCCGTAAGGCTCGAGGTACTCCTCGGGAATGCCCAGGCGCTCGCGGGCGAGTTCGAGGATTGGCCGCATGCGGGCCTGCTGGGCGATTTCGATGTTGCTGAGGACGGCCTTCGGGGTGGCGCTGGGCATGTGCACTCTCGTCAGGAAAAATTGGGATGCAAATACACGCGCGCCGGGCGCGTTTCTCGCCCTACAGTGAAATGCAGCGAGGCGCGGGTCTTCAGGCGGTCAGCCGATGCGGTCGGCCAGGCGGCGCAGCAGGCGAGCGAGCGCCGAGCGGCGCGCTGCGTCGTTGCCTTGCAGCGCCTGATCGCCCAAGGCTGCCAGCAATTCCTCGCGCGTGAAGGCACCGGTCTGAGAGGGGTCGGAAAGGCGGGTGGCGGCCTCGGCAACATAGGCTTCGGTCAGCGTTTGCAACGAATCGGAAGTAGCCGATGGC
>Ga0326726_10005587_pt1 | contig 11374 bp, 10 predicted proteins | sample MHFenrmetagenome_2_FD_207603 | JGI IMG/M metagenome (GOLD analysis project Ga0326726, IMG submission 207603) | Lab enriched peat soil microbial communities from Michigan Hollow, Ithaca, NY, United States - MHF15MN | ecosystem: Environmental > Terrestrial > Soil > Wetlands > Peat | place: USA...
GTCGCCCTGCGCGGCCGCATTGGCGATCAGGCCTTCGTCCTCGATGATGCGCAGCGTTTCAAGCCCCGCGCGGCAGGCGAACGGTCCGCCGCCGAACGTCGTGCCGTGGTTGCCGGGACCGAAGACCCCGGCGGCGCGTTTGGTGACTGCGATGGCGCCGATTGGAATGCCCGACCCGAGTCCCTTCGCTACCGTGATTACATCGGGCTCGATCTCCGACCACTGGAAGCCGAACCACTTGCCCGTACGCCCGATGCCCGATTGCACCTCGTCGATCATCAACAGCCAGCCGCGCTCGTCGCACAGGCGGCGCAACGCGCGCACGTAGTCACGATCGGCGACGTGGATACCCCCTTCTCCCTGTAGCACCTCGAGCCAGACGGCCAACACGCGTGGATCGACCGCGGCGGCACGCTCGACCGCCGCGAGATCGTTGTAAGGCACCTGGATGAAGCCGGATGGAAGCGGGTCGAAGCCTTTGCGCGCTTTCTCGCTGCCGGTTGCGGCGAGGGTTGCGAGCGTGCGGCCATGCCACGCGTTCTGCATGACGATCGTCTGCGCCTGCGGGTTGCCGTGTTTGTGGCCGTAGAACCGGACCAGCTTGAGCGCTGCTTCGTTCGCTTCCGAACCGGAGTTGCCGAAGAACACCTCGCGCATGCCCGAGATCGCACACAGCCGGTCGGCGAGCTGCTCCTGCTCCCGGACGCGGTAGATGTTCGACGTATGGATCAGCTTGCCGGCTTGATCAGCCAACGCCACCGCGAGCTTCGGATGCGCATGGCCGAGGCCGCTCACCGCGATGCCGGCCAATGCGTCCAAGTATTCTTTGCCGTCTTCGCCGTAGAGCCATGCGCCCTTGCCGTGGGTGAACGCCACCGGAAGCCGGTTATAGGTATTCATCAAATGCGACATGGCGTGCTCCACGGCGGCAGGAAAAGAAAACGCGGCGCAGGAGACGCCGCGACGCGACGGATTATAGGAAACACGGTGGGGGACGCGCCTTGAACCACGACTTCGGGACCTTCGACGTTGTCATCGTCGGCGCCGGAACCGCCGGCTGCCTGCTCGCGAATCGCCTCTCCGCCGACCCTGCAGTGCGGGTCGCGTTGCTCGAAGCCGGCGGCCAAGACGACTACATCTGGATCCGCATCCCGGTCGGATACTTGTACTGCATCGGCAATCCGCGCACCGACTGGTGCTTCAAGACCGAACCGGTCGCAGGTCTCAACGGTCGCGCCATCGGCTATCCGCGTGGCAAGGTGCTGGGGGGCTGCTCGTCGATCAACGGGATGATCTACATGCGCGGCCAGAGCGAGGACTACAACGGCTGGTGCGCGGGCGATGGCTACGGCGCGAACCCCGGCTGGTCCTGGGACGACGTGCTGCCCCACTTCAAGCGCCATGAGGATCATTTCGCCGGTGCCGATGCGCTGCACGGTGCGGGCAACGAATGGCGCGTCGAGCGGCAGCGCCTTTCGTGGCGGATTCTCGACGCCTTTCGTGCGGCCGCCGGCGAGGCTGGCATCCCGCCTGTCGTCGACTTCAATCGCGGCAACAACTTCGGGTGCGGCTACTTCGAAGTGAACCAGAAGCGCGGCGTGCGCTGGAACGCCGCACGCGCTTTCCTTGACCCTGTGCGCGGGCGGCCGAACCTCGCCGTGTTCACCGACACCTGTGCGATGGGCCTCACGTTCGAGGGCAAGCGATGTACGGGCGTCGATGTGGTCCGGTCCGGCCAGCCAGGGCGTATCGCCGCTCGCGCCGCAGTGTTGCTCGCATGTGGTGCCGTCGCTTCGCCGCACCTTCTGCAGGTGTCGGGAATCGGCCCCGCGGATGTGCTGCAACGAAGTGGGGTCGCGGTCCGCCATGCGCTGCAGGGTGTTGGCGCGAACTTGCAGGATCACTTGCAGCTGCGCATGGCGTTTCGGCTCTCCGGCGTGCGGACGCTGAACACGCTCTCGGCGAGCCTTCTCGCGAAGGCCGGCATGGCCGCGCAGTACGCGCTGTTCCGGCGTGGCCCGCTGACGATGAGTCCGAGCCAGCTCGGTGCGTTTGCCCACTCGAGTCCCTCAGTGCCGCGCCCGGACCTCGAGTACCACGTGCAGCCCTTGTCGCTCGACCGCTTCGGTGAGCCGCTGCATCCGTTCGATGCGTTCACCACGTCGGTTTGCCATTTGCGGCCTGAATCGCGCGGCACCATCTCGATCCGCTCGGCCGATCCAACGCAGGCGCCGCTGATTGCGCCGAATTACCTGGCCACCCCGAACGATCGTGCGGTCGCCGCCGCGGCGCTGCGCCTCACCCGGCGCATCGTGGCGGGCAAGGCGCTGGCGGTCTATGCGCCCGAAGAATTCAGGCCGGGTCTGCAAGCGCAGAGCGAAGAGGAACTGCAGCGTGCGGCGGGCGATATCGGGACGACGATCTTCCATCCGGTCGGTACGGCGAAGATGGGGCCCGGCGCGGATCCTCACGCCGTCGTGAACGCGGAACTGTGCGTCCATGGCCTCGAGGGACTGCGCGTGATCGATGCCTCGGTGATGCCGACGATCACGTCGGGCAATACCAACGCCCCGACGCTCATGATCGCGGAGAAGGGCGCTGCGATGGTGAAGGTGGCGCTGGCACAGCGCGACTGAGGTGGACGCGATGGGTTGTCGCGCCGCGGGGGCGCGCCGCGTCGACTCAGGCGGCCCTGCGGGCGACAGCAGGTTCGCGCAGGGAGGCGATGCGCTGTTCTTCGCTCGCCGTCAGCACCCGGATGCTCGGGAAATAGCCCTGGTAGACGACGCCGTGCAGTTCGACCTTGTTCTGCACGCGCAGGTAGCGGATCAGGTACTCGACGATGCTTTCCGTGATGAGCTGGCCCGGCACCAGCACCGGGATGCCCGGCGGGTAGGGAACGATCTGGTCGGCACACGTGCGGCCGACCAGGCTGGCATTGGGCTGGTCGTTGTCGTCGAGGAGGGGGATCAGCTCGCCGCCGCAGTAGTACGCGTCGCGCGGCAGGTAGCAGAGATCGGTGAAACCGGGAATGTCCGGCGTGCGATAGAGCCGCCGCGGTGCACGCTTTTCGCGCGCGATGCGCATCAGCGCGTCGTACAGCCGCGAGCACTTCGAGCGTGTCGTACCGATGGTGAGCAGCAGCGTGATCGTGTTGAACGTCGACTTCTCGACCGTGATGTTGAAGCGCGTGAAGAGCTCCTGCTGGAGTTCGTCGACCGTCATTCCGCACGAGGAGATGTCCACCGTGATCTTGGTCGGATCGAGCAGGATGTGATCGTCCTTGACCTCATCCGGCAGCAGGTCCTCGAGTTCGAGCACGCGGAAGGCACCCGTCGAATTGATCTGCTGGCGCAGTTCGTCGGCGAGCATCAGGGTGCGCTCGAGCAGTTTGTACCCCTCGAGCACGGCCTGTTTGCGGCTCACGTCGAGGCTCGCGATCATGCTGTACATCGGGCTCGTCGACGTATGCATGTTGAAGTTCTCGCGGAACAGGTGTTCCTTGAAATTGCCGTCGTTGACGTGGATGAAGGCGGCTTGCGAGAACGCCGAGAGGGTCTTGTGTGCCGACTGCGTGACGTAGTCCGCACCCGCCTCGAGCGCGGTCGGGCGCAGGTCCGGGTGGAAGCGTGCGTGGCTGAACCACGCCTCGTCGATCAGCACCTTGATGTTGTGTGCGTGCGCCGCCTCGATGATCGGCTTCAGGTCATAGCGCAGTCCGTCGTACGTGCAGGACGTGAGGACGAGCAATTGTGCATCGGGGTGATCTTCGATCGCGCCAAGGATGGTCTTCTTCGGCACCGGCCCGAACACGCCGTACTTGCGGTTGATGCTCGAATCGAGGTAGATCGGCCGCGCGCCGGAAAGCACTACGCCGTGATGGACCGACTTGTGGCAATTGCGGTCGAGCAGAAGCTTTTCGCCCGGCGCGATCAGCGTTTGCAGGATCACCTTGTTGGCGGTCGACGTGCCGTTGGTGGCAAAAAACGTCCGGCGTGCACCGAACGCCTTGGCCGCCATCTGCTGCGCTTCGGCGATGACGCCGGTGGGCTCCATCAGCGAGTCGAGCGCCTTCACGGAAACCGACAGGTCGGCATCGAAGACGTGCTCGCCCATGAATTCGTAGAACTCGTTGACCCACGGACTGCCGCGCAACGAGTCACCGCTCGAGTGGCCGGGTGTGTGCCACGCGTCTTTTGCCGCCATGACGTAGGCGCGCAGTGCGTCGTAGAACGGCGTCCGCGCGCGCTCCGCGATCTGTGCGTTGAGGATCCGGTAGATGCCGCGGAAGTCGCGCTCCTCGCGGTAGAAGTACCCGTCCACGGCCTCGGCGAACAGCGCGTCGACGACCTGGTCCTCCTTTTCCTTCTCGATCAGGATGTAGAGATCGAGTTCCGGCCGCAACGCGGTGATCTTCTGCACCAGCTTGAGCGCGCTCATCTGCAGGCTGCGCGGTGCTTCCTTGCCGTTGCCGGGGCGCGCGCCCTGGCGCTTGCCGCCTTCGACCACCGCGTAGAGCTTGTCGTCGACGATGACGATCTGCACGTCGCCGTCGCGTTCGATCAGTTGCAGCCCTTCCTTGGCCGTCAACGCACCGACGAAAGTGATGCCGAACGGATTCTCGAGTGAACGCGCCGCCGCGTTCAGGCCCTTCAGGATCTCCTTGAGGATCAGCGGCTCGTCGTTGATGACGAGGACTTTCGAGGTCGGTTTGGCCATGCGCGATCGGGCGGGGCGGACAAGCGCGGTTTATGCGCGAAAAGGACCGTTAACGCAAGGCAAACGGGGCCGTTGACCTACGTCCGATCGGGCTAGTCTCGTCAACCCGGGTGTTCCGGAACGCCACGTTCCCGCTCGCGAGTGGCGGCCTTCGTCTGCAGCCAAGGTCCCCGTTTTTAGCCTGCGTGCCGGCGGAACGCACAGGGCGACGCCCGGCCAACACTTTGCCAACACTTTGAATCGACCCATGTCGAACCTGCTCGACCTGCCTCCGCACATCGCTGCCGACCTGTTGAACGGGTCGGACCTGTCGTCTATCGGCGAGTTCCTGATTCACGGCGTCACGGCGCACGGCAAGCCGTTCCGGCCGAGCGACTGGTCGGAGCGCCTGTGTGGCGTCATGGCGTGCTTTCGTCCGGGCGGCACTGTACGAGGGCGCGATGCGCTCATCGGCTACTCGCCCTACGTTCGGCCGGTGACCGTGGCCAGCATCAAGTGCGTGCTGGTCGATCCGAGCCTGCGCGAGATCGAACCGATGGCACTGGACTTTATTGTCAACTTTGCGCGGGAAAACGCGCTTCCCGTGACTGCAGCGCACCGCGCTCGCGCCGCCGGCACCGCGACCCAGAAACACGAAGGGCGCTAACCCGCAACGGGAAGCGCCCTTTGGTCTCGGCCCGCCGGTTTGTGCGGCGGGCGCAGGCGGCACCGGCCTCTCAGCTCATCGCCTTGATGGCCGCGGCCAGGCGGCTCTTGTTGCGAGCCGCCGTGTTCTTGTGCGCGATCTTCTTGTCAGCAACCGCGTCGATGATGCGAGTTGCGCTTTGAAGCACGTCAGCGGCCGCCTTCTTGTCGCCACCGGCGATTGCCTTCCTGACGGACTTGATCGCGGTGCGCAGGCGCGAACGCAAGGCACCGTTGTGAGCGTTGCGGACGAGGGCTTGGCGCCCGCGCTTGCGAGCTTGTTTGGAGTTGGCCATGAGATTCCCGGGCGAACGGTTGCGGTCTTCGCACGCTGCTACGCAAGGCTCATCGCCCGCACTTCCGTGGCAACGCAGTGCGATCCGGCATGAAGCCGGAAAAGCCCTAAACTATAACAGCGCATCCAAGTAGCCACAATAAACGCGCGTGCCCGTTCCGGATGCCAGGGTCGTCATCGACGCGGCGCGCCAGTTCCCCGATCGAGTGAATCTGCTACGCGCCGTCGCGACCGTTTCCAGCCTGACGCTCCTGTCGCGCGTGACCGGGTTGGCGCGCGACCTGCTCATCTCGCGGATCTTCGGTGTCAGCGCCGACACGGACGCGTTCAACGTCGCGTTTCGGATCCCCAACCTGCTGCGTCGCCTGTTCGCCGAGGGCGCGTTTCAACAAGCGTTCGTCCCCGTGCTTGCGGACACCCGGGCGTCGGCGGGCGACGCCGCCATGCGCCATCTTGTCGACCACGTCGCCGCGGCGCTGTTCTGGACCCTCTTCTTCGTTTCGATCGCTGGCATCGTCGCTGCGCCGGCGCTGGTCTGGATCATTGCGACCGGGCTTGCGCGTGACGCGCAGACCTTCGACCTCGCGACCACGATGACGCGCTGGATGTTTCCCTACATCCTCTGCATGTCGCTGGTCGCCTTCGCGGCCGGCGTGCTCAATACGTTCAAGCGCTTCGCGGTTCCCGCGGTTACTCCGGTCCTGCTGAATCTTTCCTTCATTGCCTGCGCCCTGTGGCTCGCCCCACGCATGGCAAACCCGATCCTGGCGCTCGCGGTCGCGGTCATGGCGGGCGGTCTCCTCCAGCTCGCCGTCCAGGGACCGGCGCTCATGCGCGTCGGCATGCTGCCGCGGGTCGGCAATCCGCTTGCGGGGTTTCGCGACGCGAACGTGCGCCGCATCCTGCGACTGATGGTGCCCGCGGTGTTCGCCGTCTCGGTCGCGCAGATCTCGATCATCATCAATACCAACATCGCTTCGAATCTCGTCACCGGCAGCGTCACGTGGCTCGCGTTTGCCGATCGCCTGATGGAGTTCCCGACGGCACTTCTCGGCGTCGCCCTCGGTACCGTCCTGCTGCCGAACCTGTCGGCTGCGTTCGCGGAGAAGCGCAGCGCCGACTACAGCCGCCTGCTCGACTGGGGGCTGCGCCTGACGTGTCTGCTCGCGTTGCCGGCTGCGGCCGGACTCGGACTGCTGTCCGAAGGGCTTGTGGCCGTGCTCTTTCAGGGCGGCAAGTTCTCCTGGCACGATGTGCAGCAGACCGCGCTGGCGCTGATCGGATACGCGATCGGCCTGATCGGCCTCATCGCGGTAAAGATCCTGGCGCCGGGCTTCTACGCGCAGCGTGACATCAGGACGCCCGTGAAAATCGCCGTTGCGTCACTCATCGTGACCCAGCTTTCCAACCTCGTCCTCGTGCCCGTGTTCGGACACGCCGGACTCGCGCTGTCGGTAAGCCTGGGCGCCTGCGCAAACGCCGCGCTCCTGTTTGCGGGCCTCTGGCGTCGCGGGATGTTCGCGCCGCAAGTGGGCTGGGGCGGATTCCTGTTGCGGTTGGTCCTGGCGCTTTGCGCGATGATCGGGTGGCTGGCCTGGATACGTCTCACGATCGACTGGCAAACCGTCGCCGCGACGTGGGCGATCCGGGCGCTGGCACTGGCTGGCGTGATTGCCGCGGCGGGCGGAATCTATTTCGCCGCGCTTTGGCTGCTCGGGTTCAGGCCGCGCGACTTCGTCTTGCGCGGCTGAGCCCGGGTCCGTTACACCTTGGCGAGCATTGCCTCGGCGCTGCTGACTTCGAACTTGCCGGGCGCTTCGATGTCGAGTGCTTTGACGACGCCATTTTCGACCAGCATCGCAAAACGCTGCGAGCGCACGCCCATGCCACGGGCTGTCAGATCCAGCTCGAGGCCGAGCTTCTTCGTGTAGTCGGCCGATCCGTCGGCCATCATCCGCACCTTTCCGGTCGAGTGCTGGTCGCGTCCCCATGCACCCATCACGAACGCGTCGTTTACCGAGATGCACCAGATCTCGTCGACGCCCTTGCGCTTGAGCGCGTCGTACTGCTGCACATAACCGGGTACGTGCTTGGCCGAGCACGTCGGCGTGAACGCGCCCGGAAGGCCGAAGATCACGATCTTCTTGCCCTTGACGAGGTCGGCGACGCTGAACGTGTTGGGTCCGAGCGAACAGCCTGCGGTTTCGACTTCGATGAACTCCTGCAATTGCCCATCGGGCAGCTTGTCTCCGACCTTGATTGTCATGGGGTGATTCCTCCAGGGCGACGGCTCACGGGAGGCGGAGTCTAACAACCTGTTGCGGCGCGAACGCGAGGGCTCAGTCGCCGAGCGCAACCCCTTCGCGTCGCGGATCAGCGCCGCCTACCCAGCGCCTTGCTCAGCATATGCGAGGGTTCGCATGCGCGCGTTTTACTCCGGCGACCCGCGCGCGAAGAGGAACGAGGCTACTTGGGCTGCATGCGAATGGCACCGTCCAGGCGGATCGTTTCGCCATTGAGCATGCCGTTCTCGAGGATCGCCTTGACGAGGTGCGCGTATTCGTCGGGGCGGCCGAACCGCGACGGAAACGGCACCTGGGCCGCCAGCGACTGCTGCAACTCGGGCGCCATGCCGAGCAGCATGGGCGTCTCGAAGATGCCCGGCGCAATCGTGACGACACGAATGCCGCTCCGTGCGAGGTCGCGCGCGATCGGCAGCGTCATGCCGGCCACGCCGGCCTTCGATGCCGAGTACGCCGCTTGTCCGATCTGACCGTCGAATGCGGCGACCGAAGCGGTGTTCACGATCACGCCGCGCTCGCCCTCTGCAGTGGGCGACTGCTTCGACATCGCATCGGCGGCAAGCCGGATCATGTTGAAGGTGCCGACCAGGTTGATGCCAATCACGCGCGCGAACGATTCGAGTTTGTGCGGGCCATCCTTGCCGACCGTCTTCTCTCCAGCCGCGATGCCCGCGCAGTTGATCAGGCCACGCAGCGTTCCCAGCGCAAGCGCGGCCGCGATCACCGCCTTGCCATCCGCCTCGCTGGACACGTCGCAGCGTACAAAGCGCGCGTTGGCGCCCAGTTCGCGGGCGAGGGCCTCGCCCTTGTCGGCTTGCAGGTCGGCAATGACGACCTTCCCGCCCGCGCCCGCAAGCAGACGCGACGTTGCGCCACCAAGGCCGGATGCCCCGCCCGTAACGATGAATACGTTCCCGCGCATTTCCATGTTTCGCCCCCGTACAAAGAGAAATCGATTGTACGGTTGGCGTCCGCGCGGGCGGCCTATCTGAACGTACAACGGCCGTAGACCCAGAGCGTGCCTGATGCACCCGACGCGCTGAGCTTGGTATGCATGCGCATCATGGGGAGGTAGCACGTCTGTGCGTCGAACCCGTGATCGCGCAGCCAGGATTCCGCGGCTTGCCAGCGGTAGCCGAAGGCGTGGTGCGGGCGCTTGTAGCCACTCCCGGGAAGCGCCGCATCGGGCGGCAACTCCACCATCGTGAAGTGCGCCGACGTACGCTGCAGCTCGACGCTTGCCAGGCGCGCGCTCTTCAGCTGCGCTGGAGCCGAACTCGAGTTTTCGCGGCCGCGCTCGCTCGATGTCACGCCATGCTTGGCCACGGGAACATCGTAAAGGGGGAGGGCAATGTCGTTGTCGGCGCCGCGTCCGGTCTGCGGAGTGAGAATTGACATCAGCGCAGTGCAGGTCGCCAGAAGCACGCGAGCGTTCGCGCGGTGGCGTTCCTGCACGAACCTCAACAGCATGCGCGGAGCATGATCGGCACGCCTGAGTTGGCGCTGAAGGCGACGCGATCCCCGATCGTGCGCGGCTCGTCCGTGCGGCCGACCCGCGTGCGTCGCGGGGCGACAACGCGGAGTCAGACGCTGGGAAGAGAACGCTCGCCGTCGCCTAGCGCGCGCTGCATGAAGACCGTATCGACCCACTGGCCGTGCTTGAAGCCCGTACCAACGAAGACGCTCAAACGATCGAATCCACACGCTCGATGCAGTCCGATCGACGCGTGGTTCGCAGAATCGCCGATCACCGCGATCATCTGGCGGAAGTTCGCTTGCGTGCAGGCGCCGATGATCGCCTCGAGCAGGCGCCGGCCGATGCCGCGTCCCGTGCACGCCGGATCGATGTAGACCGAGTCTTCCACGGTGTAGCGGTAAGCAGGACGCGTGCGGAATGCGCTCGCGTAGGCGTAGCCGAGCAGGCGCTCGTTCTCGATTGCGACAAGGTACGGGTAACCGGCGCCGGTGATCGTTTCGAACCGGCGCCGCATCTCATCGACTGAAGGCGCGGCGATCTCGAAGCTGGCGAGTCCGTGCAGGACGTGATGCCCATAGATCGCCGCGACCGCCGCGATGTCGCCGGCCTGCGCCGGCCGCAGTTGCAGGCTCATCGCGGCCTTGCGGCGTTCATTGCTGAACGGCGGGCGGCGCGGCGGCGGAGCGGGTCGAGGGCAGGGTGAAGTTCTTGGTGCGCGCGGTCTCACGCTCCGCCGGCGCGGCGTGAGACCGTTCCTGCCCCATCAGAAAGAGCGCGATCGCAACGGCAAACAGTGCAATGACCGTGCCGATGGCGATCCCCATGCCGGAGGCGAAGTCGCCATCCTGCTCCACTTCGTCGAGCGTGCCGCGCGCCATGCGTTACTTGAGCGGCGCGACGGCTGGGCTCGCCGGCGTGGCGGCCGCGGCAGTCACGGCAACCGGTGTTTCGAGCGCAGCCTTCGCGGGCTTGTTTCCGTGCATCGTCGCGATGATCGGCACGATAAGCAGAGCCACGATATTGATGATCTTGATCAGCGGGTTCACCGCGGGCCCGGCCGTGTCCTTGTACGGGTCGCCGACCGTGTCGCCGGTCACTGCGGCCTTGTGCGCGTCCGAACCCTTGCCCCCGTGGTGGCCCTCTTCGATGTACTTCTTCGCGTTGTCCCATGCGCCGCCGCCGGTGGTCATCGAGATCGCGACGAAAAGGCCGGTGACGATCGTGCCCATCAAAACCCCGCCGAGCGCCTCGGGTCCGAGCACGACGCCGACGACGATCGGCACCAGCACCGGAAGCAGCGACGGCAGCATCATCTCCTTGATCGCTGCCGTCGTGAGCATGTCGACCGCGCGCGAATAGTCCGGTTTCGCAGTGCGATCCATGATCCCCTTGATCTCGCGGAACTGGCGCCGCACTTCCTCGACCACTGCCCCCGCGGCGCGGCCGACCGCTTCCATCGCCATCGCGCCGAACAGGTATGGAATCAGGCCGCCGATGAAGAGGCCGACGATGACCAGGTGGTTCGATAGATCAAACACCGGCTTCAGACCCGCCTGCTCCAGGCCGCCCGTGTAGTCGGCGAACAGGACCAGCGCAGCGAGGCCTGCCGAACCGATCGCATAGCCCTTCGTCACGGCCTTGGTGGTGTTGCCGACCGCGTCGAGCGGATCGGTGATTGCGCGCACTTCCTTCGGCAACTCAGCCATCTCCGCGATGCCGCCGGCGTTGTCCGTGATCGGACCGTACGCGTCCAGCGCCACGATGATTCCAGTCATGGAAAGCATCGCCGTGGCGGCAACCGCAATGCCGTAGAGCCCGGCGAACTTGTACGACGCGAGGATGGCCGCACAGATCGCGATGAGCGGCCAGGCGCATGCCTTCATCGAGACCGCGAGG
>Ga0326726_10005588_pt1 | contig 11374 bp, 11 predicted proteins | sample MHFenrmetagenome_2_FD_207603 | JGI IMG/M metagenome (GOLD analysis project Ga0326726, IMG submission 207603) | Lab enriched peat soil microbial communities from Michigan Hollow, Ithaca, NY, United States - MHF15MN | ecosystem: Environmental > Terrestrial > Soil > Wetlands > Peat | place: USA...
AATGGTAAGAATCGCTCTCGATGCACTCAGCGAAGTGGACATCATTCTTTTTATGGTTGAACCTCAGGGACCTGAGAAAGGTGACATCGCCATCATCCATCAGTTGAAGAAAACGCGTTCCCCTGTTTTTCTTCTCATCAATAAAATCGATACGGTGAAAAAACCCGAGATCCTTATCCTCATAAACCGGTTCAAAAATCTCTTTCCGTTTCAGGAGATTATTCCGATCTCAGCCATGAAACAGGACGGGATGACGGTCCTTCTGAAAAAAATATGCGATACATTGCCGGTTGGGCCAAAATATTACCCTGAAGAGCTTATTACCGATCAGCTTGAACGTTTCATGGCATCCGAAATCGTACGGGAAAAGATCATGAGAATGACCGAACAGGAACTGCCGTATTCGGTCGCTGTGGAGGTACAAAAGTGGGAGGAACGCGAGGATGGACTGATCATGATCAGCTGCAACATTTATATTGAAAGAGAGAGTCAAAAGGCTATAATAATAGGTAAAAGAGGTTCTCTCCTGAAAGCAGTGGGAAGCGCCGCAAGGATTGAGATGGAAAATCTCCTGAACGCAAAGATTTTTTTGGAACTATGGGTGAAAGTAAAGAAGCACTGGAGAGACGACCCCCTATTGCTGAAGGAACTGGGGTATAAGTAAATGATGATTCAGATGAAGGTCGAAGGAATGCTGTTTGACCCCCGGAGCAACATGTATATCCTTCTCCTAAAAGAGGTCAGTGGAAACAGAACGCTCCCGATATGGATCGGCAAGCCTGAGGCAGATTCCATTGCGCTTGCCCTCGGGAAGGTTGAAACCCCGCGACCGCTGACCCATGACCTCATAAAAAACATCGCCGACGGCCTGAAGATGAAAATAACAAAGATCATCGTGACGGAAATTCAGGACAATACCTACTATGCGCTCCTCTGCCTGAACGACGGGAAGAAGGAGACGCTCGTGGATTCACGGCCAAGCGACGCCGTTGCCGTTTCACTGCGGGTCAATGCGCCGATATTTGTGGAAGAAAGAGTGCTTGAACAAAAAAGTTCCGATGAACTGGAAGAATGGCTCAAAAACCTTAAACCCGAAGACTTCGGAAATATCATGTAATGCTGAAACGAACTGAAGGGATTGTCTTACGGACGATTCCTTTCGGAGAAGCAGACCTCATAGTCACATATCTAACCCCTGATTTTGGAATTATAAAACTCTTCGCAAAAAGTCCCCGAAAGATCAAAAGCAGGTTTGGAAGCAGCCTTGAACCGCTGACTCATTCAAGGATTGCGTTCTGGGGCAAAGAGGATACGGCCCTTCCCCGATTGACCCAGTCCGATATTCTCCATCCGTTCCAATCGATACGAGACAGCCTTGCCTGCTTTTTGAAAGTCAGCCAGCTCATCGAGCTGACATTATCGTTCATGCCTGAGAGGGATGCGAACAACAAAGTATACTCCTTGCTTTTCAATACCCTGATTGAGATCGAGGCTACCGGGTTTGCCGTCAAAAATCTTCTCGCGCATCACTTCAGAATAAAGCTTCTTGATCTCGTCGGTTTTGCCCCCAAGCTCGATGTTTGCGGAAGGTGCGGAAGCAAGGGAGATACGTTCTATATCTCGCAAGGTTCTCTCTTGTGCGTATTATGCGCGCGGGGGATGGACTCTCCGATCAGGCTCTCGCCCGCGGTGCTAAAGCTCTATAGCGATCTCCTGACATGGGATACCACAAAAATTCAGAGGATAAAACCGTCCGACAGGCTGATATCGGAGCTTTCCGGCATATTGACTATGCATATAACCTATGTTCTCTCAAGGCCTCTCAAGACAGCTTCCTTTGTTCACTCTCTTCATTGAATGTTTTTTTGCAATAAATTCCTTGAAAATGCCCCCCTTATACGATAATATGTCCACTGTATGCTGAACAATTTTTTCAATCCGAAATCAATTGCTGTCATAGGCGCATCGAGAACGCCGGGCAAGGTCGGTTACGATATCCTCAAAAATATCATCCAGTACGGATATGAAGGGACTATCTATCCGGTCAATCCCGGGGTACCGGAAATACTTGGCGTCAGGACATATCCCTCCCTTATCGATGTTCCCGGAAAGATAGATCTGGCGGTTGTCGTCATCCCATCAAAAAATGTTCTGGAAGTCATCGGGCAATGCGGTGCGAAAAACGTCGATTCAGCCATCATCATCACCGCGGGGTTTAAAGAAAGCGGCCTGGAAGGCGCAAAGCTCGAAACCGAGCTGATCAACAGAGCGAAAGAAGCCGGGGTGCGGTTCATAGGCCCCAACTGCCTCGGCATGATCGATACGCATTCGAAGGTGAACGCCTCGTTTGCCGCCGGTATGCCTGCGAAAGGCGGCATTGGCTTTTTCTCGCAATCGGGTGCGCTCTGCCTTGCCGTTCTTGACAGGGCGCTGCCTGACAAGATCGGTTTCTCGAAATTCATCAGCATGGGAAATAAGGCGGATATTTCTGATACGGATATCATGCTCGCATTGGCAGAAGATGAAAACACAAAGGTGATCCTCGGCTATATCGAAGGAGTGGGTGATGGGCGCAAGTTCATGGAGGTTGCGAAAGAGGTCACAAAAAAGAAACCGATTATTATTCTGAAATCGGGCATTACCAGCTCCGGCGCAAAGGCGGCGTCTTCTCATACGGGCGCATTGGCCGGACGCGAGTCGGCATTTGACGCGGCCTTCAGGCAGAGCGGTATCATCCGGGCCCATACGATCAATGAGCTTTTTAATTATGCCCTTGCTTTTGCAAATCAGCCATTGCCGAAAGGCCCGAATGTTGCGATCATCACAAATTCCGGCGGCCCCGGGATTTTGGCCGCTGATGCCTGCGACAAATCAGACCTCAAGCTCGTTCCTCCGCATAAAGAGATTGTGGATGAGCTGAGGACATTTCTCCCGCCTGTTGCGTCCTTCTACAACCCCATAGACATACTTGGGGATTCGGGGGCCGACAGATATGAGAAGGCCCTGAAAACCGTCCTGAAGGACGAAAAGATGCATGGCATAATGGTGCTCCTGACGCCGACGGCAGTGGTTGATGTCGAAGAAACGGCCATGGCAATTGCGAATATTGCGAATACATCTGACAGGCCGATTCTCACATCATTCATGGGAAAGCAACGCGTCGATGCCGGTTCAAAGATATTGATGCAGTATAATGTGCCTAATTACAGCTATCCCGAAGAGGCGGTTTCTTCACTGAACGCCATGTACCGTTATAGGGTTTGGCTCAACAGACCGGAGAAGCAGTATGTGACATTTCCTGGACTCAGGGAAAAGGCCCTTCATGTTTTTGAAAAGGCGAAGCGGGAAACCCGTGACCGATTGACGGACTCCGAGGTGCAGGATGTTCTTTCGGCTTACGGATTTGCGCGCCCGAAAAACCTATTTGCGCGTACGTCTGATGAGGCGCTCGACGCTGCAAGAGATATAGGGTACCCTGTCGTCATGAAAATCGTTTCACCGCAGATTGTCCATAAAAGCGATATCGGCGGTGTTCGAATCAATTTGGGCAGCAAACATGATGTGGAAAATGCCTTTTTTGAAATGACCGCGCGTGTCAGAAATATTATGCCTGCAGCACAGATTTACGGTGTGATGATCCAGGAAATGGTGCAGGGCGGAAAAGAGATCATCATGGGAATTACCAAAGATCCGCAATTCGGACATATGATCATGTTCGGACTGGGAGGTATTTACGTGGAGGTTTTGAAGGATATCGCATTCAGAATTACACCGTTAAGCAGGGAAGACGCCCATGAAATGATCAGGGAGACCAAGACATTTCCGTTGCTGAGGGGAGTGAGGGGAGAGGCTGAATCAGATATCGAGGCCATTGAGCATTCCCTCCTGATCCTGTCTCAAATGGCTGCGGATTTTCCGCAGATCATCGAAGCTGATATTAATCCCCTCCTGGTCAGAAAAAGGGGAGAGGGAGTTGTAGCCATAGATGCACGATTCGCTATAGGAGGTGAATGAAATGATCGCATTATATATCGGCTCTACAGGAGGGTATACAGGCAAGAGTCTGGTCTCGATGGGACTCGGGCATACGTTCAGGAAAGACGGCTTCAGGGTCGGTTATTTCAAGCCGGTTGGCATCCTCCCTGTTAAGGTAAATGATACGTTGACCGATACCGATGCATGGCGTATCTACAGGGCGCTTGAATTAAACGACCCCTTAACGGAAATCTGTCCTGTTGTGCTGACACAGGAGCTTGCTGTGAAGAGTTACAGCAGGGAATTGAAGGGACTTCTCACAAAAATCGTTCAGTCCTTCAACATATTGTCGAAGGACAAGGATATTATGCTTATCGGAGGATACGGCAGTATCTATACCGGCAGCTTTCTCGGGCTTCAGGGGATTAAGGTGATCAAGCGCTTGAACGCCAGGGCTATCATCGTTGTCAAATACGAAGGCGAGTACATTGTCGATTATATCCTTCAGGCAAAAAAGGACCTCGGCGACCGGTTCATCGGCGTCATATTGAATAAGGTTACCCGGGAGCACCGTGAAAGCGTTGAGGAATATGCCGCACCTTTTCTGAAGAGAAAAGGAATCGATATCCTCGGCATACTCCCGCACGATCCGGTAGTCGGATCGGTTACCGTGGAAGAATTGAACGAAATGCTCGGCAGTAAAGTGTTGTGCTGCCATGAAAAGCTCGGCAATCTTGTCGAAAACTTCCTGATCGGTGCCATGCAGGTTGATAAGGCGATCGAGTATTTCAAAAAAACGAGGAACAATGCGGTGATCGTCGGAGGCGACAGGTCCGACATCCAGTTGTCCGCCATCGAATCCGGCTCTGTCTGTCTCATACTGACCGGCGAACTGTATCCGAGCGAAATCATTATCGCAATTGCCGAACAGAAAAATATTCCACTTCTCGTCGTCAGGGAAGACACTTACAGTATTGCGAAGAAGCTCGAGAAGCTGTCGGTGCGGCTGCGATTGAGAGATAAATCAAAGGTTGAAAGGGGCATGACCCTCGTGTCCGAAAATGTTGACTTTTCGCTGCTGTATGAAAAACTGGGGATAAACCCCAAATAACCGAAAAAATATATTTGGGCCCGATGATCGGCAGGCATATGGGCATCAAAACCCTTGCTAATGCAGAATTTGAGTTATACTCATTATCTCTGTGGATTGCATAATCATATTCAAAATCCATTATGATATTCTCTCCGCCCACAAAGGTCCTGCTACCAGGCCTTTGATGCCCATATGCCTGCCGGTTTACTCAATGAATTGGTAAAATATTGTCCCCATTTCATTGCTAATTGTCTTGACATTCCCGCATGCTTTGGGATATAACAATGCGTGGAAATTTCTTTAAATCCTGAAGGTTATTTCTGTCCGAACGAGGCCTGCGGGGACCACGGGAAAAGGGGACTTGGGAACATTGTGTTTAATAACACCTATGGAAAAAATCAGCGAAGGCTTTTGAGGTGTAAGACCTGCAATATCCGTTTCTCCGAGCGCCGGAGTTCAGTTTTTTTCGGGCTCCATACAAAAGAGACAAAGATCAAGGAAGTCATTTCCTATCTGCTCGAAGGCATGAGCTTCAGGGAAGTTGCCAACGCATCGGACCTCGACAAGGACACCGTCCAGAGGATATGGAAGCGTTTTGTACAGAATTGCGAGGAATCAATGGACAGTCTGCTGAAGGAATTCAATATTCAACTCGAGGACATCATTATGCTTTTATATAAAAGAATACCGAAGAGAGCGAAGTAAACAAATGGGAAAGATACGCATCGCTATAGCGGGGGCCGGAAATTGCGCGAGCTCGTTGATTCAGGGTCTCGCATATTACAGGTCGCTGGAGAAAAGCCATCCCGACAGATCGCTCGGCCTTATGCACTATGTCCTTGGCGGATACCGTCCTGATGACATCGATGTGGTTGCGGCATTTGATATTGACCGGAGAAAAGTTGACAAACCCCTTCACGAAGCATTGTTTGCCTCTCCGAATTGTACAAAAGAAATCATGAGAGAGCTGCCCGATTACCCCGTCAAGGTTATGATGGGAAAAGTGCTCGACGGCGTATCCGCACATATGAAAGCATATCCCGAAAACCGCAGGTTTATTATTGCAAAGAAAAAACCCTGCGACGCGGCAAAGGTTTTAAAGCAGGCTGGCGCCGATGTGCTCCTCAGCTACCTGCCGGTAGGATCGGAAAGAGCGACCGCGTACTATGCCGAGGCATGTCTTAAAACAGGAATCAGCCTTATCAATTGCGTTCCCGTGTTTATCGCCTCCGACAAAGGATGGGCGGAACGCTTCGAAGAGAAAAGCATACCGATCATCGGCGATGACATCAAGAGCCAGATCGGGGCGACGATCATCCATCGCACGCTGACGAGACTGTTTGAAGACAGAGGGGTAAAGATAGACAATACCTATCAGTTGAATGTGGGAGGGAATACCGATTTCCTCAATATGCTGAACCGGAACAGGGTGCGGTCAAAAAAGATATCCAAAACAGAATCGGTCCAGTCACAGATGAACATACCGCTGACCGATGAACACATCCACATCGGCCCTTCGGATTATGTGCCGTGGCTCAAGGACAACAAAATATGTTTTCTCAGGATGGAGGGACGGACATTTGGGAATATCCCGATTCATCTCGAGATGAGACTGTCCGTAGAAGACTCCCCGAACAGCGCAGGCGTTGTGATCGATGCCATACGCTGCTGCAAAATCGCCCGTGACAGGGGGATTGGCGGTGTACTTGCCTCTCCGTCGGCGTATTTCATGAAGCATCCGATGACCCAGTTCCCTGACGAGGATGCAAGAGATATGGTGGAAGCATTCATAAAAGGGAAAATTGAGAGGTAGATGCTTAGTGCACGACTCGGTCATTTCCTTGACGCTCCGCTTGGCTTCATCGCTAAACGCATTCCATTCAGTCCAAACGTCCTCTCAGTAATCGGATTTATTATCACCGCGGCGGCAGCATTCGTTATTCCCCATTCTTTACTGCTCGGCGGAATATTCATTATGATCGGCGGAATTTTTGATATGCTCGACGGCGTCGTCGCAAGGACAACCGGGAGAGCAACAAAATTCGGTGCGTACCTCGATTCCGTGCTCGACAGGTATTCAGACGCATTTCTCTTTCTTTCCATAGCCTGGTATCTCGCGGCGCATGGTGATCATACCGGTTCTTTCCTGAGTATTGGTACTCTCGTCGGCGCCTTCCTTATCAGCTATGCGAGGGCGAGGGCGGAAGGTCTCGGTGAATCCTGTCATACAGGGATTATGGAAAGGCCTGAAAGGATAATCCTCCTGATAATTGCGGCGCTGACGGGATGGGTTGTGCCTATACTGTGGGCGATGCTGTTTCTAACGCACCTTACCGCAATCCAGCGAATTTTACATGTTTGGATGGCGACGAAAAAGAAATACTGACTTTCAAGAGTCTGAGTTGTCCGCTTGAGCAAAAAATGCGCAGTTATAACGTGATGATACAAACAGCTCAAGACGGTCGCATATCCCTGACTCGGCCCTTACCGATGAATAGGCAGAACTCAGGGAGTTCAATCCAGGGAATGATGTTTCGATCAAGACGGGATCGTTATGAAAGAACATGCAGTCAATGCATTTATCTCTCAAATTCGCCTCCTGAAAGCCCGAACTTTATAAGGCCCCTATTCACCGCTTTTATAAGAGATATCTTATTTGCCGAGGTTCGACCAATAATTGCCGAATACATAAACGGAGAGAACAAAGCCCAGCGTTACATTTACTAGAACGCCAACGGTAAATGCGATGAAAGGTTTCGTCCCGGCAGACTTGAGTTCCTTAAAGCGCGACGTAAGCCCGATGCTCATGAAGCAGAAAATAAAGGCCCATGTGCGAAGCCCTGCAATAGGTCCAAAGACGCCTGGCTTAAAGACTGTATTGAAGTCCGCCGCCGAATAGCGAGCTGCTATAATGGTCATAAGCAGCGACGCCAAAAAAAATCCCAACACAAATTTCGGGAACCTCCACCATATCTCCATGGCGTTAGGCCTCACCCCGCACTCCTCTTTCTCCCATTTCAGGCAGGCGATCAGGGCAAAGACAAATGACCAGATGCCTATCCAGATATCCCTGCCGATGACCTTCATCAACGTAAAACCCTGAATGGCTGCGTCCTCATTGCCAGCCATTTTCCCATAGGCGCTGGCAGCGGCAAAACCGGCGGCATCGGCAAACTCTGATGTCCCCACCCATGCTCCGGCTATTCCGGGGTGAAGATTAAGCATCTTTGACACAAACGGGATAAAGAATACCATGACTATGGCCCAGATAACCACGAGGGTAACCGAGGTGTACAGATGCTCCTTTTTGGCGCCTACCGCGCTTGCGATAGCCATGGAACCGGATACGCCGCATACGGCGCCTCCTGTGCCGATAACAGCCGCGAGCCGCTTATCGAGTCCGAATATCTTCGTTGCCACAAAGTAAATTGTTAGGCATGTTGTGACAGATATTAGCGTCGCCTGGAATAGGGCAACTGGTCCCGCCGATGCCACAAGGTTGAGGGGGAACGTTGCGCCGAGGAGGACAATGCCTGTCTTGATATAGTATTCCACCCTGAAGCCGGAATCCATCCATTTGGGAAAGGGGAAAACGTTTGCTATAACAAGCCCTATCAAAAGAGCCGCAATCGGCGGCTCCAGCATCCACCGGCCCGCGTCCTGCCATCCGCCGATTAAAAAAGCCAATATAGACAGGATATAGAGAATGATAAACGCTGGGATAAACTCCGAAGTCTTTATGCGCATTATCTTTGTTGTAATGCTGAATACGACCAGCCAGAACAGAAATTGGATGCCGTACAGACCTATGTTATTTGAGAAGTGCTCAACCACCTTCCCCATAGAATCCGATGTCCATTTCAGGCCGCCCGGATTGATTGCAAGCGATTTTGCAAATGTCGAGCCGTTTAAAAAAGCGATAAGGCAAAGCAGCGTGATGCCGAAGCCGACATATATCGCCCACCAGTCCTCTTTGAGATAGAGCTCTTTCCATCCCATTGATTTTTTTGCCTCTTCCATACGTCCCTCCTTGAATGAAAAGGATTTTCCGGTTAGCAAAAGATACAACTCTATAATTTTTTATAGTAGGTTAGCGCTATCGAAATTGAAAGTCAAGAGATTGGTTGATAGTGTCAAGGCAAAATGAAAAAGTACGGTTTTCAAGCTGCTGTTACAGGGATTGGTCGGAATGGAGCGGGCGACGGGATTCGAACCCTTAAACTGTCGTTGTAACTTATTGATAATTAATTACTTTTACCTTGCCTTCTTCTCTCTGGTGACAGTTTGGTGACAGTTTGCGATCCGCTTCAAGGATATTTTATCATATATATTCTCAAGTTCTCTACGTGTAAAATTGAGAAGAACCGAACTGTTTCGGACATCAAATAGAGGCAAAGCAGACACTCGCAGAGGGGACAGCCCCGCTGTGCCATGGAGTTATCCCCAGTAAAATTGACAAATCTAAAAAGGGTGCGATAATATATTTGAACTAATCACTTAACTAATCAGTTGAGATTTGTACGGAGGCAGCAAAAATGAAGAGCACGAATGCGGTAAAAACAATTGAGGCATTAGAAGCCAGGGTTCATTTTGGCTCGGTCATGGACGAGGTAGAGAAGAAAAATACGCGTTTCTTGGTAAGCAAAAGAGGAAAGCCAAAAATTATCATGCTTAGCGTGACCGATTATCTTAAAAACATCCTCAAGGAGGATGAGCTTTTAACAAAGATTCACCTGAAGACTAAAGAAATGGGCTTAGACAAGATAAGCGAAGAGGAAATAGAAAGGGAAATCCGGGCCACTCGCAGAAAAAAAGCCGGTAAGAATAGATAGCTATAGCGTGTTTAAAATAGTCATGGACACCAATGTGCTGGTATCGGCTTTATTGAAAGAAAACAGCCTACCAGCCTTTATTTTGGCCCTGATCAGAAAGGGAAAGATAAAATTATGCTTTAGCAAAGAGATATTCGAGGAATACGAAGAGGTTTTGCAGAGAGAAAAATTTCATCAAGTTAAAAAAGAAGTTACCCCCCTTCTAACTTCCTTGAGGAAAGGATCTTTACTCGTGAAGCCGAAAGGCAAGATAACCCAAGCGAACGATCCGGATGATAACAAATTTTTAGAGTGCGCTTTAGAGGTCAAAGCAGACTTCTTGATTACCGGTAATAAAAAGCATTTTCCCTTAAAAAGCTTCCACCGCACCCGTATTGTCAGCCCTCGGGATTTTATTGACACTGCGCTTAAATTTGTTATTCTAAATACGACAAAAAAGCAATAACGATAACGGTGTATAACGGTAACCTCAAGAAACTGGGAAATCGTACGCTAAAGTTAACAAGGTGTCACAATTACTGCACGCCAGGTCTCTTAAATAGTACTGTTATAATTCACCCTGTAAGAAATATCGGCATTTTCCTCATAATACATAGAATGCCGCAAGAATAAAGACAACCTGCCATCGAGAAGTACTCCCTATAGCACGCGCGCATAAACATCCTACCGACGATGCGTAGTTCTTCCGGATATAACCAGTCAACCTATGACACTTTTATCCCGAAAGCTAGAAATTCCGAAATGGCCACAGTCTTCAGACGCAATGAGGAATTCATATTCGTTAGGACCTCACCATGTACGACGCGACTGGTGAAAGCCAGTTCTTATTTGCCGCGAGGGACGATGAACACAACTTCCTCTTCGCTTTCGTTTGGCTTCAGCGAAGGCACAGATATCTTTCTCGCCGGACCGCAGAAAGTCCAAGAAGTCAACTTCCTTATATTTGCATGTCTCAGAAATGCTGAGCAGGACCAGATATTCACGGATTCCCTTTTCCGAAGTGACGCCCGCGATAACATTACGGAGCATCGCAAAAGCTTTGATAGCATGTTCAGCATTATTGTTGTTCCAAGGTACGGAGTCGTGTGCCAGAAAGGTGAATAACTTGTCTCTGTTTTTTTCGAAACGGTCCTTGAACGCCCCCGCCGGCTCGCTTTGAAAGTCCGTTCTTGAAATGCGCCTGTAGAAACGATCTGCTGAGGCAAGATGCTTGCGCAGGAAACGGCTTTTCAGGCCATAACGATCAACGGTTTCCACCATTGGTTTTACCAAATCGGCAAAACTCTTTATAAGACCTTTCAATTCTTCATCATAGGGATGTTTCAAGACTGCATCATTTAAATCACGGATCAGGTGAATCAAACACTTCTGTTGGGGGCACTGAATTCAATCGTAGGCCGCGTAGAAGTCCGACACCAAGACGCCTGTGAAATCCTTGAGAAAGTGCTGCAAAATACCGCCATGGCGGGTCTCG
>Ga0326726_10005589_pt1 | contig 11374 bp, 12 predicted proteins | sample MHFenrmetagenome_2_FD_207603 | JGI IMG/M metagenome (GOLD analysis project Ga0326726, IMG submission 207603) | Lab enriched peat soil microbial communities from Michigan Hollow, Ithaca, NY, United States - MHF15MN | ecosystem: Environmental > Terrestrial > Soil > Wetlands > Peat | place: USA...
CTCGGTCGGCTGCTCGAAAACCGGATAGACGCGAGCGGCCTGACGACGCTTGACGCCGTCGTCATCCGGGCGCTCATGCTGAACCGCAACCCAACCGTTGGGCACATTCGGCCGTCTCTGGCTCTACCGGCCTCGACCGCCACCGCGATCGTCGATCGCCTGGTTGAGAGGGGCTTCGCTCGCCGGGACGCCGATTACCTGGATCGCCGGCTGGCCATCGTCCACCTCGCCGGTCCCGGAGATCAGATCGCCCGGATGGTCGATGCAGCCGTCGTGGAGCTGGAGCAGGAGATCGTCTCCGAGGCCCATGTCGGTCGAGTCGAGGTCGCTCGGGTGGTCGACGGGATCGAGCTGGTGGCGACGCGCGATCGCCGGATGCGCCTCCGGAGCAGGTGATTCGCTACGACGCCGACGCCGCCCGGAGCAGCCGCGCCTCGAAGGCACGCATCGCGGCCTCCTCGGCGGGTTCGGCGTGATCCCAGCCACAGACGTGGAGGACGCCGTGGGTGACGAGCAGTCGCAGCTCGTCGGCCGGTGCCCAGCGGAGGTCGCCGGTCCAGCCGCCGCGACCGCCGGCGGCCTGGGCGACGGCTCGCTCGACCGACACGACGACGTCGCCCAGATGGGTCCGGACGCCCGGCGGCAGCGGGAAGACCGTGGCCGCGGTCGGGCGACCGGGCGAGCCACCCGCCGGCCGGCCAGCCCCGTGATGAGCGGGGAAGGTCTGGGGCGGCAGAAGCGGGAACGAGAGGACGTCGGTGGGCCCGTCGACCCCCATGTGCGTCGCGTTCAGCCCCGCCAGCTCGCGGTCGTCGGCCAGGATCAGCCCGAGCGAAGCGGGTCGGGGTGGGCCGGCCGCATCGAGCGCCCGGGCCACGGTCCGCGCGAGCTCGGCCAGCGGGAGCAGCCGCGGGATGCCGGGCCGGACCGTGACGTCGACCCGCCACGGAGGCAGGTAGATCGAACGGGACTCAGCCAGCGTCGGGACCTGCCGAGCTCGAACCCGGCGAGCCGCGACCACTGCCGGCCCCGGCCCCGCCACCACCACCGACGCCCACCGAACCGCCTCCGGCCGCGGCTGCCGCGCGACGGGACTCGAGCTCCACGACCTTGCTCTGCGGGTACGCGATCCTCTGGTGGTACATCCCGAGGAGCTGCGAGACGAACGCCTCGCGGATGTGCTCGACGTCGCGCAGGGTCAGGTCGCACTCGTCGAACTGGCCGTCCTGGAGACGCTCCTCGATGATCCGGGTGACCATCGCCCGGATCGCGGCCTCGTCGCGCGACGAAAGCGACCGGACCGACGCCTCGATCCCGTCGGCCAGCATGATCAGCGCCGCCTCGCGCGTCTGCGGCTTCGGTCCCGCGTGCCGGTAGCGCGTCTGGTCGACGGCGTTGGCCGCCTTCTCGCCCTCCGACGTCGACAGCCCGCCGAACGGCTCCGCGGCCAGCTCGCGCGCCTTGGCGTAGAAGTAGCTGATCAGCGCCGTCCCGTGGTGCTGCGGGATGAAGGCGATGATCGGCTTTGGGAGCCGGGCCCGGTAGGCGATGTCGATCCCGTCGGCGACGTGGGCCTTGAGGATCTGGGCCGACGTCTCCGGGTCGAGCTCGTCGTGGACGTTGTCGCCGCCGGCCTGGTTCTCGATGAACGCCAGCGGGTTGGCCAGCTTCCCGACGTCGTGGTAGTAGGCGGCCACGCGGGTGAGGAGCGGATCCGCCCCGATCGACTCGGCCGCCCGCTCGGCCAGGTTGGCGACCATGATCGAGTGGTGGTAGGTCCCCGGCGTCTCGAGCAGGAGCCGGCGCAGGAGCGGCTGCGACGGGTTGGCCAGCTCGAGCAGCTGGAACGCGGTGGTGATCCCGAACACGTTGCCGATGACCGCGAACGTGCCGACGGCGATGACCGCGGCGCCGACGCCGGCCGCGGCCGAGGCGCCCCACAGCTGGAGGACACCGGTCGGGTCGTGCTTGCCGAGCAACGCGAAGGTCGTGACGACGAGCGCGTCGACGACGGCCACCGCGATCCCCGCCTGGACGAACACGTTGAGCCGGTCGCCGCGCCGGACCGCGACGATCCCTGCCGCGCCGCCGAAGAACACGAACGCCGTCATCTCGACCGAGCCGGCGTTGACGGCCCCGGCGACGATCGCGATCACCGCGGTGAGCATCATCGCGGTGCCCGCGTCGAGCAGGAGGGCCGCGAGGATCCCGACGGCCGCAGTCGGCACGACGTACGGGATCGCGGCGCGCCCGGCGGTGACCTCGAGGGCGAACGTCGCGAACACGAGCATCAGCCCGACGAGGGTCAGGACGTTGTTTCGGTGCCACAGCTCCGGCCGGAAGCGCCAGATCCAGGCGAGCACGACCCCGACGAGGAGCGTCGAGAAGAGCGCCCAGCCGGCCAGCCTGGCGAAATCCCACTGGGCGGTGCTCAGGCCGAACGCGTCGACGGCCTCGACCACGTCGGCGGTGATCGGGTCGCCCTTGCGCACGATCGCCTGGCCCTGCGTGAGCGAGACGAGCACGGGCGGGACGCGGTCGGCCGCCCGGCGCTTGGCCGCGTCGGTCTCGGCCTGATCGAAGTCCGAGTTCGCGACGAGGAGCGGCGCCACGATCTCGGCGGAGAGCTTGCGCTCGGCCTCGTTGAGCCCGCCGAGGATCCGGCCCGCCAGTCGGTCGCGGACCTCGGCCAGGTCGGCGTCGCGAAGCTCGCTCGTCTCGAGCTGATCGAGGATCCGGGCGCTCTCGTCGCGGACGGCCTTCCAACGGCCGAGCGGCAGCGCAATCAGGTTGGCCCGCGACTCGTCGGACAGACCGGGCAGCGCGGCATCGAGGAGCGCGATCCGGTCTGACTCGGCCGTCGCCGGGTCGAAGGCGTTGTCGACAGGTGCGACGGCCCGATCGAACGCGAGCGACTGCTGGCGGGCGACGGCGGTGGCCTTGTCCGGGGTGAAGTCGTACTGCGGCACGACGCCGGCGGCCTCGGCGTCGCGGGCGGCCTTCGTCCGGGTCTCGCTCGTGTAGGTGATCGTCCGTGGCGCGAGGAGATCGGTGCCGGCGACCTCGCCGACCTTGACGTCGACCCGGGTGGGGATGATGTCGACGGCGAAGATCGCGGTCAGGACCAGGATGAGTACCCCGGACGCCGCGAGCAGGCGCCCGAGGTCGCGGCGCGAGAAGGTCGGCTGCCGATCGTCACGATCGGCCCGCTGAGCGAGCATCGCGGGTCAGTGGCTCCCCGCCGTGTCGTGGGCGGCCAGGTCGGCTGCGGCGAGCCGCTGGGCGACGAGCTCGCTGACGTGCTTGCCGTCGGCCCGGCCGCGGGTTCGCGGGGCGAGCCAGCCCATGACCTTGCCCATGTCACGCGGGGAGGCGGCGCCGGTCGCCGCGATCCCCTCGCCGACGAGCGCCGTCAGCTCGTCCTCGCTCAAGGCCGCCGGGAGGAACTCGGAGAGGATCGCGATCTCGGCCTGCTCCTTGTCGGCCAGGTCGATCCGGCCGCCGGCGCGAAACGCCTCGACCGACTCGCGCCGGGTCCTCACCTCGCGGCCGAGGACCTGGAGCTCCTCGTCCTGGCTGAGCGGGCGGCCCTCGCTCTTCTCGAGGAGGTAGAGCGAGTTGCTGGCCATCCGCAGGACGTCGCGGCGCAGCGTGTCACCCGACCGCATGGCCGCGGTCGTCTCGGTCTGGAGTCGTTCCTTCAGGGTCACCGGATCTGGCACCTCGGGCGGACTCGATGCGAGCCGCCGCCCCGGGACGGGTGCGCGAACCGCCGCGTGGCGGTCGCGACCTAGCCCTGCTGCGTGCGGGCGGCCTTCTTGCGCTTGGCTTCCTTGCGCTTGCGCTTCACGCTCGGCTTCTCGTAGTGCTCGCGACGACGAGCCTCGGCGAGGATCCCGCTCTGCTGGATCTTCTTGTTGAAGCGGCGGAGGGCGCTCTCGAAGGTCTCGTTCTCACCCACTCGGACTTCAGCCAATCCCGGTTCACCTCCCACGGCCTCGTCTCGTCGGTTCGTTCGGTGCTCGTGGGCCGGTCGGCTCGAACGGCCTCGGCGAAAGCGCGGATGGGCGCTCGCCGACAGGCTGGCGGAGTGTAGACGAGGGTCCCGGCGTGGTCAAACGTTCTGGACGCCCGCTCGGGGCCTCTCGGCGACCTCGGCCGTGAACCTCGCGAGCGCCGCGCTGTAAGCCGACGGTCGGTGGAGGTTGACCAGGTGCGACGCGCCCTTGATCACGACGACGCGGGGATCGCGGGCGGCCTTGCGGAAGCCGCCCTCGCCGAGCCGGAACGGGATGTCGAGCTGGCCGTTGAGGATGAGCGACGGGCCCGGATAGGCGGCGAAGCTCGCCCGCATGTCCCGCCCGATGACTGAGCGGAGCGCGACGGAGCCCGCCTCAAAGCCGAAGCCACCGGCGAGGATCGCGTTTGCCGTGGCGGGCGAGAAGCGGCGCCTGAACCACGATCGGTTGAGGCGGGCGACCGTCGGGCGGGTCCCCTGGTCCATCACGAGCGCCAGCCAGCGGATCGCGGGCGGCATCAGCAACCCACGCGGCTCGGCCGACGCGCCGGAGATCACGAGGCCGGCCACCTTCTCCGGATGGCGTGCGGCGACGTCGATCGCCAGGTAGCCACCGAGCGACAGCCCGCACAGGATGGCCCGGCCGGCGGCGGCCTCGTCGATGACCCGGGCGATCTCCTCGACCGCCTCGTCCCAGTCGAACGGCTGGTCGCGCAGGGCGCCGTGACCGGGCAGGTCGAGCGCGACGACCCGGAACCCGCCCGACAGGGCGGCAAGCTGCGGGTGCCACATCCCGCGCGACAGGCGAGTGCCGTGGACGAGGACGATCGCGGGGGCGCCGGGCGGGCCGACTGCGGTGTAGGAGAGCGACACCCCGCAAGCGTAGCGCCCCGGCGCGCGAGACCGTCCGCGCCCCGTGCGGCGGCGTACCCTTTTGCCATGGACACGCTCATCGACATCATCGACGAGGCGGTCGCGACGTACGGCGATCGCCCGGCGCTGTCGCTCCGACGGGACGACGGCACGAGCGAGGTCTGGTCGTTCCGTGAGCTCGACCGGCGGAGCCGGGCCGTGGCCTGGCGGCTCCGCGAGCTCGGCCTGAAGTCCGGCGATCGGATGCTCACCTGGTCGCCCTCGACGCCCGCGCTCCCGGCGGTCTACTTCGGCTCGATGCGGGTCGGGGTGATCGTCGTCCCGCTCGACCTGCGGATGTCGCCTGACGCGATCGAGCGGATCGCCGAGAAGGCCGACACCGCGCGGCTCGCGATCGGGACCGGTCGCGACGCGCCGGACCCGCGCGAGGCCCGCCTCGAGCATCACCCGACCTCGACGGTCGAGGACCTGGCGGCCGAGCCCGATCCGGCCTGGCCGGCCGACTGGGCGGAGCAGGTCGCGGCCTGGCCGCGCCCCAACCCGGGCGACCTGTTCGAGATCATCTTCACGAGCGGCACGACCGGTACGCCGAAGGGCGTGATGCTCAGCCACGCCAACGTCGTCGGGACGATCGAGACGGCCCACAACGCGATCCCGCCCCAGGAGCACCGGCTCGTGTCGCTCCTGCCGCTGTCGCATCTCATGGAGCAGGCGATCGCGCTGTTCTATGCGCTGACGGTCGGGGCCGACATCCTCTATGTCCGGAGCCGCAACCCTCGGGTGATCTTCGAGGCGATCCGCGATCACCGCGTGACCACGATGCTCGTCGTGCCCCAAATCCTCGACCTGTTCTGGGGCGCGATCGAGCGGGAGGTGTCGAAGTCCGGCCGGACCGCCCTGTTCGAGCGGCTCCGGCTCGTCGCCCGCCACCTGCCCTACGGTGCCCGGCGGGTCCTGTTCCGCAGCGTCCACGCCCAGCTCGGCGGCAGCCTCAACCTTTTCGTGGTCGCCGCGGCGTTCCTGCCGCCCGCCCTCCAACAGGCCTGGGAGGACGTCGGGGTCGTCGTCATGCAGGGCTACGGCGCGACCGAGTGCGGCCCGGCGAGTGCGACCTCGAAGTCCGACCACGGGCTCGGGACCGTGGGCCGGACGATCCCGCCGGTCGAGGTGAAGCTCGCCGACGACGGCGAGATCCTGGTCAAGGGCCCGACCCTCTTCGTCGGCTACTGGCGCGACCCCGACGCGACCGCCGCCGCGTTCACCGCCGACGGCTGGTACAAGACCGGTGACATCGGCCGCCACGACGAGGCGGGCCACCTCATCCTCATGGGCCGGATCAAGGACATCATCGTCCTGCCGAACGGGCTCAACGTGTACCCGGAGGACATCGAGAACGCGCTCCGGACCGCCGGGATCCGCGACTCGGTCGTGATCGAGACCAGGCCTGGCCGGATCGAGGCGGTCGTCCTCGCCCCGGGTGCCGCGGTCCTCCCCCGCGGCGGCGACATGCCGGGACAGGGCGTCGAGGGGCTCCATCGCGACCCAGCGGAACTGTCGACCGAGATCGATGCGGCCGTGAAGCGGGCGAACGCGACCCTCGCCCAGAACCAGCGGGTCGTCGCCTGGCGGCTCTGGCCGGACGCCGATTTCCCGCGGACCCACACGCTCAAGGTCAAGCGCGACCGGATCCGTGCCTGGGCCGTCGTCGAGCAGCCGCTCCCGATCACGGCCGACGGGGAGACAGCCCCGGACGACCCGGGCCTGGGCGAGGCCGCCGCGGTCGGCCCTGGCCGCGACGAGACCTAGCGGACGATCGGGATCTCGAGACCGAGTGTCTCGAGCGCCGTCGCGACCGTCGCCGCCTCGGCCTCGGGCGAGGTGGCCGGCGACCAGGTGTAGAAGACGACCGTCGAGCCGACCTGGCGGATGACGTGCTTCGCGTCGTTCGGGAACTGGATCCGGCCGGGACCGGAGGCGAGGTAATCGGCCATCTCCGTCCCCGCTGCGTAGGCCCCGGCGGCATCGGCGAAGTCGTAGATCGCGATGAACCCGTGGGCGTCGTCGCCGGGCAGGATCGCCTGGAGGACGACTCGCGGCGCGGCTGCCAGCAGCGGGGACTCGGCCGGCCGGTACGGCACGATCGCCGGACCCGCGACGATTCCGGTGGTCCGCAGGGCGGCCGTGACCTGGCCGGCGGTGGCGTTCACCCCGGCGGAGACGACCTGGCTCGGGCTCGGGACGGCCGTCGGGATCGGCACGGTCGAGGCACCGATCCCACATCCGGCGAGCAGGACGGCGGTCGCGGCGATGATGGCCAAGATCGGGAGCCGCCTCATCCGGGCGGCCACGTCATCGACCGGCCGCCGAGGAGGTGGATGTGGAGGTGGTCGACCGTCTGGCCGCCCCATCTCCCGACGTTGACGACGAGCCGGTAGCCGTTGTCGGCGATCCCCTCGGCCCGGGCGAACGCCGCGGCCGCCGCGAACAGCCGCCCGAGGAGTGGTCCATCGGCCTCGGTCAGCTCGTTGACCGAGGCGATGTGGGTCCGGGGCATGAACAGGACGTGGGTCGGGGCGCGCGGGGCGATGTCGCGGATCCCGATGACGAGGTCGTCGGCGTGGACCTGCGTGGACGGGATCTCGCCCGCGACGATCCGGCAGAACAGGCAGTCGGGGTCGCGGACCGCTCCGTCGCCCATCTCGATGACCTCCAGTCTCAGAGCTGCGGCTTGGCGCTCATCAGGTAGCCGATGACCCCGATCAGTCCGGCCATCGCGTAGGACACGTAGCGCTGGCGTCGCGCGGCCGCCTGCCAGACCCGATCGTCCCACGCGGCGCGCAGCCCGACCAGCGCCCGCAGGTTCGGGCGCTGGATGAAGAACGCGATCGCGAGGTTGACCGCGTAGATCGCCAGCGCGACGAGCAGCCACGGTTGGTCGACGACCTGGAGCCCGAGGGTGCCGATGAGGATCGCCCCGGTCGCGATCAGCCCGACGCCGATCACGACGCTGCCCGTTCCCTCCATCCGCAGCAGGAACCGGACTGGGGCGCTCTTCGACTCGGTCGCCGGCCGGTTCGTCCGGAGTGCGAACGGCAGGAGGAGAGCGGGGAGGAACAGGGCGACCGCCAGGACGACGTGGATCGGCAGGACGATCGCGAAGAGGGGCACGGGGCGGATTGTACGGGCGCCCGGTGCGGACGGCGCCGCTCCGACCGAAGACGGAACCCTGCCCGGTTCTCAGGCGGGGCGGACGGCCTCCAGCGCGACCCAGTCGCCCTCGCTCGACCGATCGACCACCTCCAGGCCGGCCGCCTCGAACGCCGCCCGGACATCGGCCTCGCGGTCGACGAAGATGCCCGATGCGAGCAGCCGGCCGCCCGGCCGCAGCTCGGCCGCCAGCGCCCCGGCCAGCGCGATCAGGACCGAGGCGATGAGGTTGGCCAGGACCAGGTCGAAGAGCGGCTGGCCGCTCGGCAGGCTGCCCTGGCGGGCGGTCAGCCGGCGGCCCAGCCGGTTGCGTCGCGCGTTCGCCGTCGTCGCCTCGATCGCGATCGGGTCGGTGTCGAGCCCGACGAGCTCCTCCGCCCCGAACAGGCCGGCGGCGATCGCCAGGATCCCCGACCCGCAGCCCACGTCGAGGACGCGCGTCCGGCCACGGCGCGCGGAGCCGGCATCGAACCGGCCTTCGGCCGCCCAGCGATCGATCGCACCGAGGCACAGCCGGGTCGTCGGGTGGAGCCCGGTCCCGAAGGCCATTCCCGGGTCGAGCGCGAGGACGACGTCGCCCGGAGCCCGTCGATGGCGTCGCCATGTCGGGCGGACGACGAGCCGCCGGCCGACCCGCAGGACCGGGAAGTGGGCCTTCCAGGCGTGCGCCCAGTCCTCCTCGTGGACGACCCGGGTCTCGAGCGGCCCGATCGGGCGCAGCCCGAAGGCCGTCAGGTGGCCGAGGGCCGCATCGGCCCCGGCGACGGCGACCCCGGCGGCCGTGGCGTCGCGGGCCGGGAGGTAGGCCCGCACGATCGCCGGCCGGGTCGGGTCGACCGTGGCGCCGAGCCCCTCGTTGACGAGCTCGAAGGCCGGCTCGACGGTCGTCCCGCTGGGCGCGTAGCGCGACAGGATCTCGCTGACCGCCTCGACCGCCTCGGGATCGGCCGTGACCGACAGCTCGAGCCAGGCGCCCTCCGCCGAGGCGCCCTCGTCGGGCGCTCCGGCATCGCTCAAGACAGGGCGTCCTTGACCCGGTCGAGGAGCCCCGCGCCGTTCGTCCCGACCGACTCCCCCGCCTCGGCCGCGTACGACTCGAGGAGCTCGCGCTGCTTCTTCGAGAGCTTCGTCGGGACGTTCACCCGGACGAACACGTGGAGGTCGCCGCGCTGGTTCGTCCGGCGGAGGTGCGGGACGCCCTTGCCGCGCAGGCGGATCTCGGCCCCGGGCTGGGTCCCGGGCTTGATCTCGAGCGTCTCGTCGCCGTCGACCGCGGGGATCGTCACGGTCGTCCCGAGGGCGGCCTGGGCGATCGAGATCTCCTGGTCGAGGTAGAGCTCGGTCCCGTCGCGCTTGAGGACGGGATGGGGCTGGACGTGGACGGCGACGTAGAGGCTGCCGGCGGGTCCGCCGCGCGGGCCGATCTCGCCCTCGCCCGACAGGCGGATCTGGTGGCCCTCATCGATCCCGGCCGGGATGGCGACCCGGAGCGTGCGCTTGCGCTCGGTCCGGCCCTCGCCGCGACAGGCGTCGCACGGATGGTCGATGAGCCTGCCCTCGCCGCGGCAGCGCGGGCAGGTCGTGACGTTGATCATCTGGCCGAGCATCGTGTTGCGGACCGAGCGGATCTCGCCCCGGCCGTCGCACTGCGGACAGGTCGATGACGACGTCCCCGGCTTCGCTCCCGAGCCCTCGCAGACCTTGCACCGGTCGAGGGCGGTGAACTCGATCTCCTTCTCGGTCCCCTTGATCGCCTCCACGAACGTGATCCTGAGGTCGTAGCGGAGGTCCGCGCCGGGGGGCGGGCCGGTCCGCCGGGCACGGCCGCCGGCCGCCGCGCCACCGAAGAACGCGTCGAAGATGTCGCCGAAGCCGGCACCGAAGTCGCCCGCTCCCGGTCCGCCGGGGCCGGACACACCGGCCCGCCCGAACAGGTCGTAGGCCTGCCGCTTCTGCGGGTCGGACAGGACCTGGTAGGCCTCGTTGAGCTCCTTGAACCGCTCGGCGGCGGCCGCGTCGGTGTTGACGTCGGGGTGCCACTTCTGGGCCAGCCGCCGGAACGATCGCTTGATCTCGGCGTCGCTGGCCCCTCGCCGGACCTCGAGGACCTCGTAGTAGTCGCGCTCGGTGACCATTCGGTGAGCAAGGATACGGGAGGGGCGATGGGAGGGTCGCGGAAGCGCGGCGGTTCAGCTCCCCGCGAAACTCTTCACCTAACCCCCGAGCACGAACGGAAGCCGGGCCCGGCTTCCGTCATCGAGCTCCAGCCAGAAGGCGTATTCGCCCGGGGGCCAGCCTCCGGTCAACCAGTCAGCGGGCGTCGATGCGGTCTCGGATGACAGGAAGAACGATCCGGACTGGAGTTCCCAGATCAGCTGGCCGGGGCCCTCGATCGCCAGCCACTCGGACGGAACCGTCGACATCAGCCTTGGCAGGCTGGCGCCGAGCGGAACCATCCGGGGCAGGTCCGGCGTCGCCCGGGCGACGCCTCGAGCGGCCGAGCCGATGTACTCGAGCTCGACGGATCTGGGTCCGGAGTCGGCCGGCCAGGTCACCGCAAGCGCGACGGTCGCGGTCCCATCACGATCGAGAATCGGGCCTCGCACGTGATTGTCCGGGGCGAGCGACTGCCAGTTCACGACGGGCGTCACCGAGGGGCGCCCGATCGTCTCCGCCCGGACGATCTCGGCGAGGGGCACATATGCCGCGGCGACGCCCCACGAGGCGCGTTCGACCCGATCGCCCATGGATGCCACGCTCAGCCCGAAGGACGCGGGGCGGTCACCCGCGGCCGCCGTGTTGGCCTCCGGCGGCCGGCGTCCGGTTGCCTCCGGCAGGCCTGCCTACGGGCTGGGCGTGGCGCCCGTGGCGGCCGGGACCTGGCCGAGGACCGACTGGATCGCCTGGACCGCGCCGAGCAGCGCCGCCGACTCGGCCGGGATGACGATCTTGGCATTCGGGCTGGCCGCGAACTTCGACAGCGTGTCGAGCTGGAGGATGGCCACGAGGGTCGGGTCGGGCGCGGCGGCGGTGATCGCGCCGTAGACCGTCGTGATCGCCTGGGCGCGGCCTTCCGCCTCGAGGATCAGCGCCTGCCGCTCGCCCTCGGCCCGCAGGATCGCCGCCTGCCGGTCGCCTTCGGCGGTCTTGATCGCCGCTTGTCGCTCGCCGTCGGCCACGTTGACCGCCGACTGCTGGAGTCCCTCGGACTGGAGGATCTTGGCCCGCTTCTCCTGGTCGGCCTGCTTCTGGAGCGCCAGGGCCTGCAGGATCTGA
>Ga0326726_10005590_pt1 | contig 11373 bp, 7 predicted proteins | sample MHFenrmetagenome_2_FD_207603 | JGI IMG/M metagenome (GOLD analysis project Ga0326726, IMG submission 207603) | Lab enriched peat soil microbial communities from Michigan Hollow, Ithaca, NY, United States - MHF15MN | ecosystem: Environmental > Terrestrial > Soil > Wetlands > Peat | place: USA...
CGATCGCGGCGCTGTCGCCGTCCTTCGACGCCGATTCAATGGCCGCGTAGTGACGTTTGAGCTCCGTCTCCGCGCTCACAATTCTCCTCTCGAGCTCCGCGATCCGCTTTTCCAGAGGCCTCAGCGCTTTTGAGCGCTCGCGGATGAACTCGGCGCGGGCCTGTTTCAGCGCCACCCTCACGGCTCTCATTTCGCGCTTGCCTTCGTCCGTCCCGGTGCCTTTCTCAGCGCGCTCCTCGTCCCACCCGCGATCCTCCAGAAAGCCCTGATAGCTCCCTTCGAACACGCTCGCTCCAGCCCCCTGAAAAACGATCAGCCGCTCCGCGAGCCCGTGGAGCAGCATCTCGTTATGCGTCACCATCACGACGGCGCCGTTGAAATCGTCGATCGCCTGCAGCAGCGCGTCGCACGATTCCATGTCGAGATGGTTCGTCGGCTCGTCGAGGAGAAGAAGGTTCACCGGGGTCGCGATGATCTTCCCGAGCATCAATCTGTTCTTCTCTCCCCCGGAGAGAACCTTGACCTTCTTGAGCGCCGCGTCCCCTTCGAACATCATCATCCCCGCTATGTTACGCGCCCTCTGCTGATCGATGGCGGGATCCGAATGATATATTTCTTCGAGCACGGTTCTATCCTCGATGAGCTCGCCCGCATTCGCTTGCGCATAGTACGCCGTCGCCGCCGTGGCGTTGTACGTTATCTCGCCCGACTGCGGCCTGAGCCGCCCGGCGAGCGTCTTGAGAAGCGTCGTTTTCCCTTTACCGTTCTTCCCGACGACGCAGACTCTGTCATACGGCCCGACCGAAAACGACAGATCCGAGAACAGCGATCGGCCCGGGTCATACCCGAATGCGATCTCCTTCGCGTGCATGACCGGTTTGCCGTTGAACGGTTTGGCGGCGAAGGAGAAGTCGAGGTCCCTGGTCTGCTCGAGCTTCTCGAGCTTCTCGTGCCTCTCGAGAGCCTTGATTCTCGACTGGACACGGCTCGCGAGCCGCGCCTTCGCCCGGAAGCGCCGGATGAAGGCCTCCGCCTGCTCTCTCTTCTTTTCGTCCCGGAGCCTCGTCTTTTCGTACACCTCTTCGTCCATCGCGAGCCGCGCGTAGAGCTTGCCCGTGTCCCCCTTGATCTTGCGCAGGCCCTTCCGGTATATCCCGATCGTATGCGTGGCGACATTATCCATAAAGCCCCGGTCATGCGTCACCAGCATGAGCTCGCCGCGCCAGCTGTTCAGGAATCGCGTCAACCAGCGGATCGAGGTGATGTCGAGGTAGTTGTTGGGCTCGTCGAGGAGGAGCAGATCGAACTGTCGTACGAGGGCCTTCGCCAGATTGAGCCGCACCTGGAATCCGCCGGAGAGCTCCGACGGGTGTCTGCGCATATCGGGCCCGCTGAACCCCAGCCCCGCGAGGATCTTCTCGACCTTCCAGTGATGGCCGGTCTCGGCCGGCGCGAGCCCCCGACACCCCTCCTTGAGGACCGTGTCCTCGGTGAACTCGGGCTCCTGCAGGACGTAACCGATGGAGTAACCCTTCGGGATCGCGATCGAACCCGAATCGGGCTCCTCGAGGCCCGCGATGAGACGGAACAAGGTCGTCTTCCCATGGCCGTTTCGACCGACGAGCCCCGCCCGCTCCCCCGCGTTGAGCCTGAAGCTCGCATCCTTGAACAGCTCCTGGGAACCGTAGCTCTTGGATATGTTGTCGACGATAATCATCCCGACCTGCCATGCTCGGTACGTATTTGGAGAATATAGCTTTTCGTCGGGCGTTCTTCAACTCCGGTCGCGCAGCGCTCTTGACTTGGGACCGCGATTACCGTATGTAAACTCAAGAGGCCGCGTTCAAGCAATCGAAGGAGAGAACAATGAAGAGAGCATTACGTGTCGCCGCACTACTGGTTCTCGTCGTATCGCTCACGTCCCTGCACGTCGACTCGTGCACCAATTTCATCGTGACAAAGGGCGCCTCCGCCGACGGCTCCGTCATGATCACGTATACGTGCGACGGAGAGTTCTTCCCTCACATGAATTTCGAGCCCGCCGCCGAGCACGGCCCGGAAGAGTTCGTGGAAATGAGGGACTTCGGAGGCAACCTCAAGGGAAAGATCAAACAGGTTCCTCATACGTACGCAGTGGTCGACCTGATGAACGAGCACCAGCTCGTGATCGGCGAGACGACATTCACGGGGCGCGAAGAGCTCATCAATCCCGACGGCCTGCTGCACTACTGGTGGCTGATGAGGCTCGCGCTCGAGAGGTCCCGCACCGCGCGGGAAGCGGTCGAGGTCATGGCGGGGCTCGTCGACGAGTATGGCTACGCGAGCGAGGGGGAATCGATATCGATCGGCGACCCAAACGAGGCGTGGCTGTTCGAGATCATAGGCCCGGGGCCCGGGGGGAAGGGCGCCAACTGGGTGGCCATGCGAGTACCCGACGGCTATGTCTGCGCGCACGCCAACAAATCACGCATCGGCGAGTTTCCCCTGAACGACAAGAAGAACTGCCTCTACTCGCCGAACGTCATCGATTTTGCGATCAAGAAAGGGTACTACGATCCCGCCTCCGGGAGGCCGTTCAATTTCAGCGAGGCATATTGCCCGGCCGACAAGCAGAAGCTGCGCTATACGGAGACGCGTGTATGGAGCATCTTCCGCCGCGTCGCCCCCTCGCGGGAGTGGCCGGTGGACTACCACCGCGGCGTCGAGGGCGCGCAACCGTATCCGCTCTGGATCAAGCCGGACCGGAAGCTCACGAGAATGGACGTCGTCCATCTCATGCGGGATCATTACGAAGGAACCGACTACGACATGACCAAGGGGATCGACGCGGGCCCGTTCGGGAGCCCGAACCGCTGGCGGCCGATAACCTGGAAGGTCGACGGCGTCGATTACACCTGGGAACGGCCCATATCGACCCAGCAGACGGGGTTTTCATACGTTTCGCAGTCTCGCTCGTGGCTCCCCGACCCGATCGGCGGCGTTCTCTGGTACGGACCCGATGACAGCTACTTCACCTGCTACGTTCCCTTCTATTGCGGAATAGGCGCGGTGCCAGACTCCTACTCCCAGGGGAGTCTCAAGGAGTTTTCCTGGAATTCGGCATGGTGGGTATTCAACTTCGTCGCCAACTTCGCGAATCTCAAGTACTCGTACATGAGGGAGGACATACAGAAGGTCCAGGGAGAGCTCGAGGCGAACATGGAGGCGCTACAGCCGACCATCGAAAAAACGGCCGTCGAGCTCTCGAGGACGAGCCCCGCGCTCCTCTCCACGTACCTCACCGACTACTCGACGAGCCACGCCGAGACCGCGGTGAAGCGCTACCGCGCCCTCGGCGAGCTTCTGATCAGGAAATACAACGACGGGTACGTGCAGGACGAGAACGGCCGTCCCCGGGAGGTCGGCTATCCCGAATCGTGGTATCGCGAGGTTATCAGGGAGCGGCCCGACCAGTTCAGGATCGAGGGCAAGGATTCGCTGAAGACGGTTCTGCCGTACTAGGACGCTACTCACGAGGGCCACACGACATTGATGACCGTGCCCGTCACGATCACCGCCGCGAGCATCAGACCCGACGACTTGAGGGCGTCCCTCCAGCCGAGCTCCCGGAAGAGCACGACGATGGTGGCGATACACGGGAAGAACATCGATAGAATCACACAGCCTGAGACGAGCTGCTTCGTGGTCAACGCGAGCGAGGCGAACATCCCGGCGCCCATCTCCTTGCGCGCTATTCCGAGAAGGAGAGGCACAATCGCCTCCTTCGGCAACCCCCATAAATAGTTCACCACCCCGGCGGACGCGTCCGCCACGTAGTGAAACACGTTCAGCTGGTAGAGAACATTGACGACGAGGATCGCCCCGAGAACGAGCGGGAGGGCCTCGGCGACAAACCCCGCGATGCGCATCCACATCTTTGAGACGAGCGCGCGCGGCGACGGGAGCCGGTACGGAGGTATCTCGATGAGGAGTTCGGGCTGGAATCCCTTCGTCGTGAATCTCAGGACAACGCCGATGACGAGCCACACGAGGAAAAGGATGCCGTAGACGAGGGCCACCGCCCACAGCCCGCGCGCCCCGACGAGCCCGATGATCATCGCCTGAAGCGCCGCGCAGGGAACCGCGATCGAGATGAGCGTCGCGGTGATGAAACGCTGCCGCTTCGTCTCGAGGATGCGCGTTGCGAGGATGCCCGGAACGTTGCAGCCGAGCCCGAGGAGCGTCGGTATGATCGCGTAGCCATGGAGGCCGATGTGGTGCATGCCGTTGTCGAGAAACACGGCGAGCCGCGGCAGATATCCCGTGTCTTCGAGAAGAGAGAGCACGAGATAGAAACTGAACACGTACGGGAGCACCATTCCGAGGGGAACGAAGAGACCGGTCGTCAGAAGCCCGAAGGACTGTTTGAAATCGATCTGTCCGTTCACGAGAGTTCCGATGAGCACGTGGTGGAGAAACCCGTGTCCTCCGAGACCGGCGGAGAGTCTATACATCAGCGGTTTCCATGCCGCGTTGAACAGAGGTTCCATGCCGAACGGCACCTGGAACCAGGGGGCGCCCGCGATGCCGACGCCGCCCGCGATGAGAAACTCTCCGATCAGCCGAATCAACGAGAACGAAGCCGCCAGCACGAAGAGCGCGAAGATCCCGCCAAGCTCGGGGTGCACGCTCAGGTCCTCGAGCCACTGCCCGAAGGTGTGGTGATGGTGATGGAGCACCTGCACCTCGTCGACAATCTCGCCGACCCGGCTCCATACCTTCACCTCCGGGATGTGCTCGTGGCTTCGCTCCCCTTCGCCGGCAGGATGGTGGGACATATGAGGATGATGTCCGGGGTGTCCCCCATCACCCTTCACCCCTCCGTCGCGGATGTCGAGAGAAAGGGCGGCCAGGATCAGGCGCCGTACGCCCGCGCCGGTCCGGGCAACCGTCGGGATGACCGGGACGCCGAGCCGTTCCGCGAGCCTTCCCGCGTCGATCTCTATCCCCAGGTGCCGCGCCTCGTCGCTCATGTTGAGAGCAACGACCATCGGCTTGCCCTGCGCGATCAGTTCGAGCGTCAGGGTGAGATGCCGCTCGAGATGGGTCGCGTCGACGACGTTGATGATCCGCTTGGCGCCATCCAGAAGATCGAGCGTTACCCGAGCGGCGTCGTCGAGCGGCTCGAGCGAATACGTACCCGGGGCGTCCACGACGTCGTAGTTCTCGTCCCCGTACCGCATCCTGCCGGCGGTGTAACCGACGGTGGTGCCGGGGTAGTTTGAAGCGATCGTGCGGACCCCGGTCAGACGGGAGAAGAGGACGCTCTTGCCGACGTTCGGCTGGCCGACGAGAAGGACGTCGACGCCCGCGCGTCCGCCCGTCTCGCCCGATTCACTTCTGGCTCGGTGGTTGTTATTCATCGCCTTCGACGCGCACGAGTATCTTTCGGGCCGTTCCCCTTCCAATGGCTATCTGCGCCCGATTGACCAGGACGACGAGGGGGCCTCCCCACCCGATGCGCGACATGTTGCGGATCCTTTGCCCCTTCGCGAGTCCGAGGGCGCGAAGCCGTGACTTGAGCTTCTCGCCGCCCTCGAGCGCGATGATCTCCCCCTCTTCGCCCGGCGCCATGTCGGCGAGCGGTTTCTCAATCATCTCCGAGCGCCTCCCTCAGCTCCGCGGCAAAGGCCTTCTTCTTTCCAGCTCGCTTCTCCAGAAAATCGAGAAACCTCGTGAGTTTCTTCAGCGAAACGGCGTCGAGATGATGCTCTATCCCGCACGCGTTCGCCTCCGAGATCTCCGACGGCAATCCGAGCGTGCGCGCGAAGAACTGATAGAGCACGCTATGCCGTGAATAGACGAGCTCCGCCGCTCTGCGGCCCCGGGGAGTGAGCTCGATATCGCCGTAGGATTCGTGCCGCACGAATCCACGCTGCGCGAGCTCCTTGACGGCCGCATTGACGCTCGGACTCGTGACTCCAACGCGCTCCGCGAGACGCTTTGTACGCACGAAGCGCCGCTCCCGTCCCTCGAGGAGTATCGCTTCGAGGTAGTTCTCGAGCCCTTCGGTCAAGGCGCCCATTGATAGCCTCCGTTAATAAAGTTAGCCTCATCTAATATTGCATGGGTGCCGGGTCCTGTCAAGAGCTTGCGCGCGCGACGGCCCGCCGGCGGACGGTCAGCCGGCTCTTTGCTCTGGACGAACGGCCCGCGCGGTGGTATCGTCCGTGCGTCTTCGCGGTCGATCAACCTGCTCGTACGGTTTGCTCATGGCACCACGTCCACACATCACGTTCGTCGCACGCACCGCTCCGGGATAATCGAGGGAGGTCATTGGTATGCGCGGATGTCTCCTCAGTCTCATCGTGACGCTTCTTTGGCTCGCGGGGACCGCGGCCGCAACGGCGTCGGCGCCAGCGGCGTCGGCGGCGCTGGCGGGGCCGGCAACGCTAAAATCCCCGGTCGAGTACCTCGGCTTCGATATCGGGGCCGACCGCAAGCTCGCCGACTACGAGCAGGCGCGGGGCTACTTCGAGATGCTCGACGAGGCTTCGCCGTGGGTCACGGTCAAGAAGATCGGCACGACGACGCTCGGGAAGCCCATGATCGCGGTCATTCTCTCGACACCGACCAACCTCGAGAAGCTGGACCATTACCTCGACATATCACGCCGCCTCGCCGATCCGCGAAAGCTCACGCCTCCCGAGGCCGCCACGCTCATCGCGGAGGGGAAGATCATCACGATGATCACGCCGAGCCTCCACGCCACCGAGGTCGGAGCGATGCAGATGTCGCTCGAGCTCGCCTATACGGTCGCCGCGCAAAAGGACGAGCGGCTCTCAAAAGCCCTCGAGCAGGAGATCCTCTACATCGTGCCGACGAATCCGGACGGACTGCAGATGGTCGTCGACTGGTACAAGAAATGGCTCGGCACCGAGTACGAAGGGGGCCCCATGCCGTGGCTCTACCACTACTACGCGGGCCACGACAACAACCGGGACTGGTTCGTGCTGAACCTCGTCGAGACGAGGGCCGTTTTCGATCTCTACTTCCGGAGCGTGGTGCCGCAAGCCGTCCTCGACATGCACCAGCAGCAGTCGAACGGCGCCCGCCTCTTCCTTCCTCCCTACTATCCTCCGGCAAACAAGAACGTTGATCCGCTCATCTATCGCGCGATAAACCTCACCGGAGCCTCGATGCAGCTCGCATGCGAGGAGCGCGGCCTCGCCGGAGTCATCTCGAACGCCTCATACGACGCCTACTGGGAGGGCTCCTCGAATCAGGTCGGGTGGTGGCACAACCAGATCGGTCTCCTGAGCGAGGCCGCGAGCGCCAATATCGCGAGCCCCATCTATGTCGAACCGGGGGAGCTCCGCGGGGACGACCCGGGCTTCGCGAGATACGAGATGACGCTCACCTTCCCCAACCCGTGGCCGGGCGGATGGTGGCGGCTCCGCGACATCGTCGACTACGATCTCACGGCGGCGAAGTCGTTCGTGGAATGCTGCGCCGAGAATCGCGAGCGGTTTCTCGGCGATTTCTATCACATGGGGCTGAAAGCGGTCGAGCGCGGTAAGACGGAAAAGCCGTTCGCCTATATCATCCCCTCGCCCCAGGGCGACCCCTTGACGGCGGCGCGCCTCGTCGAGGTCCTCATGCTCGGCGGCGTCGAGGTGCACCGCGCGGCGAAGGATTTTCTGGTCGGCGATCGGCTCTACCGGGCGGGCTCCTTCGTCATCAGGCTCGACCAGCCGTACGGGCGCTACGCAAAAGACGTCCTCGAGAGGCAGCAGTACCCGGACACGCGCTCGAGCCCGAAGCAACCCTTCGAGAAGCCGTACGACATCACGGGCTGGACGTTGCCGCTCATGATGGGGGTCGGCTGCGATGAGATCAATGAGCATTTCGAGGCGTCCCTCGACCTCCTTGCCGACGCCCCCTACCCCGCGGGGATCTTCGCCGACGGCGCCTGGGGCTATGCCCTGCGCCCCGAGATAAACGCCTCCTACCAGGCGGTAAACGAGCTCCTCGCGAAAGGGTTCGCCGTGCGCCGCCTCAACGATGCCGGCTCGCTCCCGGCGGGAACGTTCGTCGTGCCCGCGGCGAAGGCGCTCGCCGCGGCGGCCGCCGATATCGCCTCGAGGACGCACGTCGATTTCATTCCGCTCCAGGGCGCGCCCGCGGGCGCAACGCACGACCTCCGTCCCGTCAAGACAGCCCTCTACAAGCCCTGGATCGCGAGTATGGACGAGGGCTGGACACGGTTGCTCTTCGACTCGTACAAGGTGCCCTACGCCAATGTCTCGAACAAGGACGTGAAAGAGAACAAGATCAAGGACTTCGACCTTCTCGTTATTCCGAGTGTCAGCGCCCCGATCATAAAGGACGGCAAAATCGACGACGAGGAGGAGGCGAGGTGGTTCCGTCCGCTACCGCCCGATTACAGAGGCGGCATCGACAAGAAGGGCGTCGAGAACGTCAAGAAGTTCGTCGAGGGAGGGGGAACGCTCATCTGCTTCGGAAGCTCGTGTGCATTCGCAATCGAGACCCTCGAGCTTCCGGTCCGGAACATTCTCAACAAGGTATCGAGCGACGATTTCTACTGCCCTGGGTCGATACTGAAGATCTCATTCAAAACGGACCAGCCCATCACCTACGGCATGAGCGGGGACGGGTACATCTTCTTCGCGAACAGCCTCGCGTTCGCCACCTCGGTGCCGTACGGGAAGTTCGACCGTTCGGTGCTCGCAAGCTACACGGACAAGGAGCCGCTCGCGAGCGGCCTCCTCATCGGGGGAGGGCGGCTCTACCGGAATGCCGCGCTCGTCGAGTACAAGGTGGGCGCGGGGCGAGTCGTGCTGTTCGGGTTCAACCCGCAGTACCGTTGCCAGACGGCGGGCACCTATAAGCTCGCGTTGAACGCGATACTCGAGGCGAAGCGCTGACAGCACAAAGGGGGGTAAGACCTATGCCCGCCAATGTCGATGTGAAAGAGATGGACGGCTACCTCCATGTGACCGTCACGGGCGAGAATACGCCCGAGAACGTTCTCGGCTACTTGACGGCCGTTCGGGCAGCCTGCGTCCAGCGAGGATGCCCCGCCGTGCTCATCGAGGAGAATCTCAAGGGCCCCGGCCTGAGCATCACGAAGATCTTCGACGTCATCTCGAAGGCAAGCCAGGGCGCCCGGCCAGGGGTGACCATCATGGCATACGTGGACGTGAACAGCGAGCATGATCGCACGCGGATGAAGTTCGCGGAAGACGTGGCGGTCAACCTCGGAATCAGCGTGCGTGTGTTCGACAGCCTTCCCGACGCGGAGCAGTGGCTGCGCGACACCCTGGCTCCTCCGCAGTGAGCCGAGAACGCGGCCCTCACATGCCCCCTGGACGCTCGCTAGCTCCTTTTGAGGCCGCGCCCGCCTTCTCCTGCGCCTCGAACTTCTGCATGAGAGGCTGGACCATGTCCTTGTGGACCATGAACTCGAGCATCTTCAGCTTCAAGTAGTCGTCCCGATAGTAGTAATACCCCTTCTCCGCGCCCCAGTAGGCGCTCGCCATCGAATCCTTGATGAGGAACCAGTCGCGGCCCGCGACCTTCATCATGGCGAGAAGATGCACGCCGTGGTCGTCCTGCGTCGTTTGATTGTCGAACCTGAACTCGCGCGAGTCCTGATCGACGTATTCCTGAGGAATGTCGAACGTCGGAATGATCGCGGCGTCCTCGAAGCCGTAGAGCCCCGGCTCGGATACGTCCCCCCCGAGTGCGACCGTGTACCCGTGAGACGTCGCGCTCGTGATGATTTCGTAAAACTCCTTGAGCGGGACGTTGCAGTAATCCTCGGTCGGGCGCCAGTTGTCGGGAACGTCGTATTTCCCTTTCGTGTAAAACGGGATCGAAAGCGTCGAGATGACGTCCACATAGTCGTCGACGTTGATCTTCACGACCTTGTCGAAGAACTGCTTCGGCGTGTACCGCGCTCCCTGGTACTCGAACTCCTCCGGCGGCCGGCCCATGAACTTGTCGAGGATCGCCCTGATCTGGCTTATGATGACACCCTCATCCCAGTAGTTGTGCTCCTTCGCGAATGCCAGGTAGCGGGCCATCTCGGTCGTCATGTCCTCGTCGTCGTACTTGTCCTTCCCGGGGACGAGACCGGAGTAGGCCGCGTCGGGGACGACGCCGTACTTCTTCCAGATGATGCCGACGGCGTCCGACTCTGAACCTTGCGAGAAGGGCTGACACCCGCGCTTCGCGATATAGCCGAGCGCCTTCTCGACGTACTCCCAGTAGACCGTGTGCATCTCGGAGAGCTTGATCTCCCGCCCCGAGAGACGCTTGATCTCCGACTCGAAGAACGATGTCGTCGAGAAGCACCAGCAGGTCCCGGTCCGGTACTGGCGGTGCGGTGGAAAATGAAACGGCGGCTTGAAGGCGGCCGGTGAGGGGGGCTTCACGACGCCGCTCCAATCGATGCGAATGACCGGCTTCTCCTCTGCTTTCTTCTTGTCCTTGTCGCGAAAAGTCTTCTGAACCGCCGCCGAGAGGCTGTCGTTCAGCGCATTGAGGCTGTCCGCGTCGTGCTCCATGCTCTTGAGAACGGGATCCCGGTATTTCTTCTCGTAGCGGACGTGGTTGCGTTTGTCATTGCCGCTCGAATGACCGAAGACGGGAAGAGCGCACGCGGCCACGAGCAATCCGGCAATGCACAGGCGAAGGAGCCCTTTCATACAAACCTCCTCGAGATGGGGTGCCCACGATGGAATGCCCACGGGCGAATTGTCACCATGATACGCCGGATGCCGGATGAAGTCACGGACGATTGCACGGAAGGCTCTCGTTCGCCCACATCCGGATCCGGTACGCACGGCCGTCGGCTGGCCGCGGGCATCGCCGAGCGGGCTCGGTGCTCATATCATGGAATAGCAGCGCCTCGCCGCAGAGCCAATTGCCTTCGGCATGATTATGATGGAACAGATTATTCCAGGAGGGACACTCCCCGCCGCCGAGGAACGGCTGTGGATACTGATACCACATCGTGCACACCGCCGTCCAGCCCGTCTGATAGAAGGAGCAGTTGGAGATCTCGTTCTCATTCGAGTCGTCGCGGATCCGCACCGCGTCCCCCTTGACGCGGCGGAATGTGCAGCCCGTTATCTGATTGCAGCTGCTGTGATGGGCGAGATACACGCCGATGATCGGCTGATTCGACCCCTCCGCGGGAGCCCGGGCGCCCCCCCCCTGCGGAAAGTCATTCGTATTGGCGTTCGCGCAGTCAACGAATGAGCAATTCCGGATCAGGTTGTGCCTCGAGTTCACGAGATCGATCACGCTCCATGCGATGTGCCCTTCCGGCTGCGACGCGTTCCCGATGTCTTCCATGACGCAATC
>Ga0326726_10005591_pt1 | contig 11371 bp, 12 predicted proteins | sample MHFenrmetagenome_2_FD_207603 | JGI IMG/M metagenome (GOLD analysis project Ga0326726, IMG submission 207603) | Lab enriched peat soil microbial communities from Michigan Hollow, Ithaca, NY, United States - MHF15MN | ecosystem: Environmental > Terrestrial > Soil > Wetlands > Peat | place: USA...
GCCGGGCGGGGAGGCACCCGGGACCGAGGCCGAGGGCCCGCCGCCGGCCGGGCTCGGCGCCGCAGTCGGCGCCGGGAGGGACGCCGGCGTGCCGGGCGAGGCAGTCGGCGACACCGCGATCGCCGGTAGCGACGACCCGGCCGAGCTCCCGCAGGCCGCTACGAGCCCGGCGACGGCGAACGCGACGACCGCCCCGAGCCGCGCCGCCGGTCGAGCGTCCGGCACTAGCCGGTGATCCGCTCCGGGTCGGCGTCGGGGCGGACGAACGCCGATTCGTAGAACTGGAGCGGGTTGCCCTCCGGATCCCAGAAGAAGCAGAACCGGCCCCACTTGGTCGCCACGACCTCCTCGTGGCGCACCTGCGCCGCCTCCAGGCGGCGGAGGGCCAGGTCGAGGTTGTCGACGATCACCTCGGGCACCACGCCGCCGTGCCGGTAGTCCTTCGGCTGGGCGCTTGCCACTCCACCGGCGATCAGGGCCAGGCTCGTCCCCTGGGTCGCATCGAAGCGGACGAACGTCGGCGTCCGATAGAGGAGGCGAAGGCCGATCACGTCCCGGTAGAAGCCCAGCTCCCCATCGATGTCCTCGACGAAGATCAGGGCGCCGCGGACCTTCGACACATTGCCCAGAGCCTGGATCAGGGACATGCGACGCCTCCGTACTGATCAGCCGAGCTCCCGGCGGACGACCGGGAAGTGTTCATCGTCGACGGCCAGGCTGAACCCGGCAGTCAACCAGAACCCGGGGGTCGCGCCGCTCGTCGCCTCGGGCCGTGCCCCGACCTCGGGGTAGGCCTCGACCGCCGCGAAGCCGCGCTGGGCGAGGTCGTCGCAGACAGCCTCGACGAGACGGTGGGCATGGCCGTGCCCGCGCCCCTCGCGGGTCGTGGCGATGCAGGTGATCACGGCGGGCAGCGGAGCGTCGGGTAGCTGCGGGTAGAGCTCGCGGAGGCGGAGCGCCCTCGGGTACGCCGAGAGCGGTCCGAACTGGGCGTACGCGGCCGGTGCGTCGTCGGCGAGCAGGACCTTGGCGTAGCTCCCGAAGACCGCGAGCCCACGCCCGAGGAGCGCGAGCTTGCGCGGCGCCTCGGCGCCCACGGTCGGACGCGACGGTCGCTGCGGGGCGAAGGGGTTGTCGGCGAGGAGGTCGTCGTCTGGAAAGGCGAACGGGTTGACGGCCGGCCCGCTCGGCCGGCTCGCCAGGAACGGGTTGTCGAGCGGCTCGGCATCCGGGTCGGCAAACGGGTTGCCCGGCCGGGCCCGGGGCTCGGCGCGATCCGGGGCGGCCCGCTCGAGCCAGCTCGCCCGGGCCGCCTTCGAGCCGCGCTCCGCGTCCTCCCAGTAGTCACACGACTGATGGTCGAAGCCCGGGTCGGCGCAGGGTGGCGTGAGGCCGTAGCTGGCCCCGTCGGTCACGTCGACGATCCGGATCGCCTCCATCGCGAGCCAGCGTAGCGCGTCCTCGCCGGCGCCGGCACACGGAGCTGGCCCGGGCCGATCCGTCCATCACCGGGGGACCGTTCGCCTCTGGACCGCCCGACCGGTCCCGTGCCAGCCTCGGCTCATGGTCGAGACCACGTCCCAGCCCCTGCCTTCACCACCGGGTCCGGCCGGCGGGACTGGGCGAGCCTGGCCGTTGAGTCGCCTGGCCTTCAAGTACCTCAACCGATGGGCGGTCGTCCCGTTCCACCGAGCCGGCCTGTCCGCCTGGCTCGGGACTCCGGTCGCCGGTTGGCAGCTCCTGCTGACGACGGTTGGGAGGACGAGCCACCTGCGGCGAGATACGCCACTCGGGTACCTGGTGGCGGATGGTGCCGCCTGGGTCCTGGCCGGCTACGGACCCTCCACGCTGTGGTATCGCAACCTCCTCGCCGAGCCAAGGGTCGACGTCCTGTTGCCGGGGCGACCGCCGTTCCGGGCGATCGCCGAGGAGATCCTCGATCCGGCCGTCCGTGCCCGGATCATCCCGCCGCTCGTGCGCTCGATGCGCCTCCCGGGAGCGATGATCGGGACCGATCCCGAAGCGGCGTCCGACCAGCGGATCCTTGATCTGACGGCATGGGTCCCGCTCGTCAGACTCCGCCCGGAGGAGGGCGAGCTGGAGCCCGGCCCGGATGATCCCGGTGGGCTCGGCTGGGTCTGGCGACAGGCCCTCCTCGCCGTGCTGAGCGTCGCCATCCTCAGGTCGATCCGCAGGCTCGCCCGGCGCTGACCCGTCCCGGCGCGTCGGGCGGAGGACCCCTCAGGTCGGCTCGACGAGATCGGCGAGCGAGCCGTCCCGGACGAGCTCGACGGCCGCGGCCAGGTCCGGGCCCGGTTCTCGGTCGCCCTCCAGTCGAGGCACGACCGCCCGGATCCGTCGGTGCGCCTCGGCGACGCCCTCGCCCGGTCGCGTGTCCGGCAGGAGCGCCAGCCGGGCGTCGAGCGCCTGGGCCGCGACGACCAGCTCGATGGCCACGATCTGCTCCACGTTGCGGACGATCGCCCGGGCGTGACGCGCCGCGATCGAGCCCATCGACACGTGGTCCTCCTGGTTGGCGCTCGTCGGGATCGAGTCGACCGAGGCCGGGTGGGCCAGCACCTTGTCCTCGGACACGAGCGCGGCCGCCGTGTACTGGTGGATCATCATCCCCGAATCGACGCCCGACGACGCAGCGAGGAACGCGGGCAGCCCGCCGTTGAGCCTGGCATCGACGAGGAGCGCGATCCGCCGCTCCGCGATCGAGCCGAGCTCCGCCACGGCGATCTTGGCGAAGTCGAGGGCGAGCGCGATCGGCTCGCCGTGGAAGTTGCCGCCGCTGATGACCAGCCCGCCACCGGTCGCCACGACGCCGGCCGGGGCGACCCCGCCGCCGGGGAACACGAGCGGGTTGTCGGTCGCGCTGTTCAGCTCGATGTCAAGGACCCGGCGGAGGTGGTCGAGCGCATCGCGGACGGCGCCGTGGACCTGGGGGACGCAGCGCAGCGAGTAGGGGTCCTGGACCTTGTGGGCGTGGCCGTGGTGGCTCGCCTGGAGCGTCGATCCGCGAAGCACGTGACGGAGCTCGGCCGCGACCGCGACCTGGCCCGGATGCGGCCGGGCGAGCTGGTAGGCCGCGGCGAACGCGACCTCCGTCCCGAGCAGGGCCTCGACGCTCATTGCCGCGGCCACCGTCGCCGTGCGGGCGAGGCGATCGGCGTCGGCCAGGACGAGCGCCCCGATCGCGCCCATCATCTGGGTCCCGTTGAGGAGGGCGAGGCCCTCCTTCGGCTCGAGCCGGAGCGGCTCCAGGCCGCACTCGCGGAGGGCGAGCAGCGCCGGCATGCGCTGCCCGCCGAGCTCGACTTCGCCGCGACCGATGAGTGGCAGTGCGAGATGGGCGAGCGGCGCGAGGTCGCCCGACGCCCCGAGCGAACCCTGCTCGGGCACGACCGGGTGGATGCCGGCCGCCAGGAACGCGAGGAGGCGGTCGACGACCAGCGGCCGACAGCCGCTGTGACCGAGGGCGAGGGTGTTCGCCCGGAGCAGGAGCATCGCCCGGACGATCTCGACCGGGAACGCCGGTCCGACGCCGGCGGCGTGGCTCATCAGGAGGTTCTCCTGGAGCCGGCCGGCCTCGTCGGGCGCGATCGACACGCTGGCAAGGTCGCCGAACCCGGTCGTCACGCCGTAGACGACCTGGCCCTCGGCGACGAGCCGGTCGATGACGTCGCGAGCCTCCTGCATCCGTGCCCGCGCCTCGGGATCGAGCTCGGCACCGGCCCCGTGGCGGGCGACGGCCTCCACCTCGGCGATCGTCAGGCTCGCCCCGGTCAGGACCACGGTACCGGTCACGACGTCGAGGATAGTCGGCTATGCTGCCCGCCGTCCCTCGTCCCCGGCGGAGTGGCCCGTGCTCGATTTCATCGACAAGACCGTCATCCCGTTCCTCGACCAGCTCTACGCGGCGCTCGGGTACGTCGGGGTCTTCGTGGCGATGACGATCGAGTCGGCGATGATCCCGCTCCCGTCAGAGCTCATCCTCCCGTTCGCCGGGTTCCTCGTGTCGGACCCGACGAAGATCGAGCCGCTGACCGGCCAGCCCTGGAACTACTGGGTCGTGGTGATCGTGGCGACGGCCGGTAACACCTGCGGCTCGCTCATCGCCTACGGGATCGGGGCGAAGGGCGGGCGGCCGTTCCTCGAGCGCTACGGGAAGTACCTGCTCATCCGGCCGCACGACATCGAGCTCGCCGAGCGGTTCTTCGACCGGTGGGGCGCCCAGACCGCGTTCTTCAGCCGCCTCCTCCCGATCGTCCGGACGTTCATCAGCTTCCCGGCCGGGGTCGCCCGGATGAACCTCCCGAAGTTCATCGCCTACTCGACCGCCGGGGCGTTCCTGTGGTCGATGCTCCTCGTCTACGCGGGCACCGTCCTCGGCGAGAACTGGGTCGACATCCGCGAGGCGCTCCGGCCGTTCGACCTGCTCATCGCCCTGTTCATCGTCGCGGGCGTCGTCCTGTTCGTCTGGTTCCACCTCGGGCGCCCGGGCTGGCCGCGCAGCGGCAGCCCGGCGGACCCGCCCGGCTAGCCCTCCTCGGGCGGTCGGACCGTTCGAAACGCGCGGTAGAGCAGCAGGTCGTAGACGATCTTCAGGCCGCCGGCGAGGTAGAACGGGACCGCCGCCAGGCTGGCGCTGGCGACGAGCGGCGCGGAGAGCGCCGGCGACAGCGCCGCTCCGGTCGTTCGGGCGATCCCCGTGACCCCGGCCGCGGCGGAGCGCTCGTCCGGGTCGACGACCGCCATGACGTACGACTGGCGGGTCGGCACGTCCATCTGGCTCAGGCTGAAGCGGAGGAGCAGGACCGCGATCGCCAGGGTGAGGTTCGGCATGACCGGCACGAGGATCAGCAGGACGTTCGACGGCAGGTGCGTGAAGACCATCGTGTTGACGAGGCCGAACCGGCGCGCGAACCGGGCCGCCGAGAGGCTCGACACGGCGGCGAGCAGGTTTGCCCCAAAGAAGATCAGCCCGAGCAGCCCGGGCTCGACCCCGTACTGGAGGTGGAACCAGTAGGCCATCAGGCTCTGCGGGACGAACCCTCCCGCGAAGGCGTCGATCGAGAACAGAGCCGACAGCCGGAGGACGGTCCTGCGCGATCGGCCGAGCCCGAGGCGGCGTCGGATCTCGCCGGGTCGGTACGCGCGCGGCGGCGCCTCGATCCGTGATCCGAGCCGCTCGAACAGGACGGCCATCGCCAGCCCGACGAGCGCGTACCCGACGACGATCGCCCGGTAGGCGTCCGCGTCGGCGATGCCCGACCGGATGAGGGCGCCGCTGAGGAGCCCGGCGCCGAGCGCCCCGGTCGCGGTCGCCACGTAACCGGCGACGTTGTACCAGGCGAATGTGGCGGTCCGGCGTGCATCGCCGACGGCCTGGCTCAACGCCGCCTGCTCGACGGCGAGGAACGGCCCGACCTCGTTGCCGGTCGGGCTGAGGACGCCGATCGTCCCGGCCAGGATGAGCAGGGGCAGCCAGCTGGTCAGGGCGAAGACGATCCCGGCCACGACCATGAGCAGCGAACCCGCGACCAGCACCCGCCGCCGGCCGAGACGATCCGCGTTCGTCGTGAGCCATAGCGAGATGACCGTGTCGCCGACGAGGGTGAGAGTCAGGACGACCCCGATCGCGATGGGGTCGAGGCCGATCGCCGCGAGGTAGAGGACCAGGACCACGGCCAGGAAGCCATAGCCGAACATCCGCATGACGCGGGTCGTGAACAGGAGCCGCCCGTCGCGGTCGAGGCCGCGCAGGCTGGCGACGAGGCCGGGATCGACCGGCTGGGTCAGTCCCACGGGACCGTCCCGGGCGCGTGGAGATGCGCCGTGTCGTTGAGGAGCAGCATGCGGGCATCGGCCGGCCCGCTGCCGTGCTCGAAGCGGAGCACCGTCAGGTTCGCCGGGTCCTGGCTGAAACGGCGCCGGAACTCCCGGATCGGGACCCCGGTCGCGACGCAGACGAGCACCCGGTTGAGCGTGCTGTGGGCGACCACGAGGACCGGCCGCTCGCCGGCCGACCCGGCGCCGTGGCGCAGGTCGTGCCAGTCGATGAGCTCGAGCAGGAAGGCGGTGGCCCGACCCGCCACCGCGTCGCCCGACTCGCCGCCGGGGCAGGCATGTGCCGCCGGGTCCCCCTCCCAGCGCGATCGGGTCGCGGCGTCGAGGGCTTCGATCTGGTCGTAGGTCAGGCCCTCCCACGCGCCGTAGTCCATCTCGAGGAGGCGATCGTCGAGCTCGACGGCAGGCGGATCGGGCAGGACCGACCGGACGATCGTCGCCGTCTCCCGGGCGCGCCAGAGCGGGCTCGCGACGATCCGCTCGAACCGGATGCCGGACAGCCGGCGACCGAGGGCCTCGGCCTGGGCGCGACCGGGAGACGAGAGGTCGACGTCGACGCGCTGCCCGAGGTGCTGCTCGGGGACCGACCGGTCGGTCAGGCCGTGCCGGGTCAGGACGAGGGTCAGCATCGGCCCGAGTCTATCTGCCACAATGCCGGCCGGAGGTGAGGCCTCGTATGAGCGACCCGCACGCCACCGACCCGCCGATGGTGGGCGATCCACACGGGATCGGCGACCACGGCGAGACCCACGGCCACGACGATCATGCCCACGCCGAGGAGGCGCTCGGTCCGGTCGACTGGGCCGCCTGGGGCGCAGGGGCGCTCGGCGTCGTGGCCGGCCTGGTCGTCACCTGGGCCTTCGTCCTGGCGAGATTCGCCCAGCCGGGGACCTAGCCGGCGACTCAGAACAGGCCGACGATGTTGCCCTCGGCGTCGATGTCGATGTTCTCGCCGCCCGGCTTCGACGGCAGCCCCGGCATCGTCCGCATCTCGCCACAGAGCGGGGTGATGAATCCGGCACCGGCGGACAGGCGCACCTCGCGGATCGGCAGGATGAAGCCCGACGGGCGGCCCTTGAGCGTCGCGTCGTGGCTCAGCGAGTACTGCGTCTTGGCCATGCAGACCGGGAGGTGGCCGAAGCCCAGCTCCTCGTACAGGCGGAGGGCCTTCGCCGCGGCCGGCTGGTACTCGACCCCGGCCGCTCCGTAGATCCGCGTGGCGATGGCCTCGATCTTGTCGCGCAGCGGAGCGTCATCCGGGTAGAGGAGCCTGAAGTCGGGAGCGCCCTCCTCGGCTGCCGACCAGACCGCCCGGGCAAGCGCCTCGGCCCCGCGACCGCCCTCCGCCCAGTGGGTCGCGACGACCGCGTCACGCGCGCCGGCGGCCCGGGCCACCTCCTGGATCGCCGCCACCTCGCCGGGGGTGTCGGTCGGGAAGGCGTTGATCGCGACGACCGTCGGGACGTTGAACGCGCTGATGTTCTCGACCTGCTTGGCCAGGTTCTCCGAGCCGCGCCTGACCGCGTCCACGTTCTCCTCGGCGAGCGCCGGATCGAGCGGCTTGCCGGCTACGATCCGACCGACCCCGCCGTGCATCTTGAGCGCCCGGATCGTGGCCACGATCACCACGGCGTCCGGCCGGAGGCCCGAGGCGCGGCACTTGATGTCGAAGAACTTCTCGGCGCCCATGTCGGCCCCGAAGCCGGCCTCGGTGCAGACCGCCTCGTTCGTGGCGAGCGCGAGCCGATCGGCCAGGATCGAGTTGTTGCCGTGGGCGATGTTGGCGAACGGGCCGCAGTGGACGAACGCCGGCCCGCCCTCCAGCGTCTGGAGCAGGTTCGGCTTGATGGCGTCGACGAGGAGAACGGTCATCGCGCCGGCCACCTTGAGGTCCTCGGCCGTGACCGGCTTGCCGTCGGTCGTCTGGGCCAGGACGATCCGTCCCAGCCGGGCACGGAGGTCGGCGAGATCCCTGGCGAGGGCCAGGATCGCCATGACCTCGCTGGCGACGGTGATGACCGTCTCGGTCTCGCGGGGCATGCCGTTCTCCCGGCCACCGAGACCGACGACCATCTTCCGGAGGGCCCGGTCGCTGATGTCGACGACCCGCGGCCAGGTGATCGAGAAGGGGTCGATCGCGAGCGGGTTGCGGTGGTGGAGGCTGTTGTCGACGAATGCCGCCGCCAGGTTGTGCGCCGCCCCGATCGCGTGGACGTCGCCGGTCAGGTGGAGGTTGAAGTCCTCCATCGGGATGATCTGGCTGCGGCCGCCGCCGGCTGCCCCGCCCTTGATCCCGAACACCGGGCCGAGCGACGGCTGGCGGACCGTGACCGCGGCTCGCTTGCCGATCCGGTTGAGGCCCTGGGCCAGTCCGACCGTCGTCGTCGACTTGCCCTCGCCGAGCGGTGTCGGGGTGATCGCGCTGACGAGGATGTACCTGCCGCGCGGGTTCTCGGCCTCGAGCCGCTCGATCGCGCCGAGCCCGACCTTGGCCTTGAGCGGGCCGTAGAGCTCGATCTCGTCCTCGCGCAGGCCGAGGTCGGTCGCCACGTCGACGATCCTCCGGGGGGTGACCGAGCGGGCAATCTCGAGGTCGGACGGGAAGCTCATGCGGGCGACTCCTCGGTCTGGCGGGCGTCCGCCTGCCGCTCCGCGGCACGGACGAGATGGGTGAGCAGCACGGCGTTCGTGACCGGCCCCACGCCCCCCGGGACCGGCGTGATCGCCGAGGCGACGTGCCTGGCACTCTCGAGGTCGACGTCACCGACGATATGGTCGCCCACGACGTTGATCCCGACGTCGACGACGACCGCTCCCGGTCGGAGCATGGCGCCGGTGATGAGGTGCGGGCGACCGGCGGCCACGACGAGGATCTCGGCCTGCCGGACGTGGGCCGCGAGGTCGCGCGTGCGCGAGTGACAGACGGTCACGGTCGCGTGCTCGCGGACCAGCATGAAGGCGACCGGCATCCCGACGACGTTCGAGCGCCCGACCACGACGGCCTCACGCCCTTCGATCGGGATCTCGTAGGCGTGGAGGATCTCGATGGCCGCGTGGGCGGTCGCCGGCAGGAAGCCCTCGAAGCCGAGCCGGAGCAGCCCGGCGTTGAGGGGGTGGATCCCGTCGATGTCCTTGGCCGGGTCGATGGCGTCAATGACGGCGCGCAGCCGGACCGTCGGCGGAAGCGGCATCTGGACGATGATCCCGGCGACCGACCGATCGTCGTTGAGATCGCGGATGGCCCGCATGACGCTCAGTTCGAGGTCGGCTCTATCCGCTCCCTCGGATTCGATCTCGACGAGGCGACCACCGATCCCGGCGGCCTCGCAGCTCTTCAGGATCTGGCGAAGGTAGACGGCCGACGGGGCGTCGCGTCCGACGAGCACGATCGCGAGCGTCGGGGCGAACCCGTGACCCTCGACGAACGTCGCGATCTGGTCGCGGACCGACGCGCGGATCTCGGCGGCGATCGGCGCCCCGAGGAGGAGGCGTGCCTCCCCGTCAGCCACCGCGGTCAGCGGGCGGGGTCGGGATCGGGGCGCGCGCCTCGCCCGACTCGACGATCGCCCGCGTCCCTGCGGCAAGGCTCGTGATCTCGCCGAGGAGCGCCTCGACACGCGAGCTCGCCGTGGCGGCAAAGGCGTCGTCAGCCACGGACGGCAGGTTGACCAGGACGTTCGCGGCGGCCCCACGGGCGGCGGCCTCACCGAGGAGGCTGGCAACCGACAGGTCGCTCGAAGCGTTCGCGTTGCTCCGTCCGGCCAGCAGCTCGGCGGCCGCCACGAGATCGCGGCACGCCTCGACGCACGTTAGCGGGACCTCGGCCGCCGTCCTTGCCGCGGCCCGCAGGGCAGAGGTCCGGGCGGTCCGCTCGGCGTCCGACTCCTTGGGCATCTTGAGCGCGGCCGCGAAGCCGGCATAAGCCTCGGCGTCGCGGTCGGCCAGGTCAAGGAACAGATCGGCGAGCTCGCGACCGCGTGCCCCGGCAGCGGCATGGACGGCCTCGTGCTGGGCGTACTTCGGCCGCCCCACGGACAGGGCCGCGACCATCGCGACCAACGCCGCGCCGAGCGAGGCCGCGACCGCCGAGGCGCTCCCGCCACCGGGCACCGGCTCCGCCGACGCGAGACGTTCGACGAACTCGTCGATCGTCAGGTCGCGGAATCGTTGCGAGCCGGTCTCCACGACGGGGATTGTAGGCGTGACGCCTGCCGGCCAGTGGAGTCTACGCGCCCGCCGGCGGCACACCGCGCGCGCCGACGGCACACCGTGCGAGCGATCGTGGCTGGACCCGCAGGCTCACCGCCGAGGATGGGACGCTCCCGCCGGGCGAGCGCGGTACCGGCGCACCCGCCCGGCGAGGGTCCCGCCGGGGACGGCGCTGGGAGGCTCGTCGTCCCCGGAGTTAGGCTGCGTGTCAGGCGACCGAGCGATCCTCGTCGAGCCCCTCGATCGTCCAGCGCCGCGAACGGTGCTGGTAGCTCAGGGCGACCCGTGCCCGAGGCGTGACCACCTCGAACAGCGTTCGCGGCCCGACCTTCTTCTGATACGCCGAGTCCTCGTGGCGGACCCTCGCCACGGCGTAGACGGGCAAGCGCTCTCGGCCCCAGGTGATCTCACGGGGGCGGCCGTCGAACCACCCGGTTCGAACCCGGACCGGCAGTGGGTCCGTTCGGATCATCGCCATCTCGTCGACTCCTTCTTCGGCAGCGACCGCGTCGTCGGCCGGGGCACGTCGGCGACAGAACGTCTGTTCGGTTGTGACTCGGACAGTAGACCGAACGCCTGTTCGATGTCAAGCCCCTGGGCGAAGGCTCGACGAGGCCCGTGACAACTCTGGTGTCACGAGCCGTTCGCGATCGTGGGGCCGCGGGCTTTGGCACGGCCGATCAGCTCGGCCCGGGGCGCACTCGCCGCGTCGGGCGTGAGCGGCCAATGCCGTGTCGGGGCGTCGGCGGCCAATGCCGTGTCGGGGCGTCGGCGGCCATTGCCACGTCGGGCGTGAGCCGCCACTGCCGCGCCGTTTCCCGGTGATGCGCGTTGTGGCATCGCCAGCCGGCCTGCCGGCGGGACCTGGATCCCTCGATCACGGGCGCCGGAGACTCCGCCGTATCGCCACGCGTTCGCGATTGGGATGCCCCATAACGGGCAGTTGATGCCGCGTGAAGTCGGGCCGAGTTGAATCGGGCGATGCCGGTCCCAGGCGACAGACCCACTAACATCGACGACGACCTCCGGCGGATCGGTCGCGCGCTCCTCCAAGCCCGCCGATCGCGCGGCCTGTCCCAGCGGCGGCTGGAGGCGTTGAGCTCGGTCCCCCAGTCCACGATCTCGCGCCTCGAGAATGGGCGCAGGGCGGGAGCCCGCATCTCGCACCTGGCCCGCCTGGCCCGGGTCCTCGGCCGGATCGTCATCGACCCGCCGGACGACCCGACCTCCCGCCCTCCGTGGTGATGCGACAACGCGCATCACAGCCGAATGCCCGACCTCCCGCCCTCCGTGGTGATGCGACAAC
>Ga0326726_10005592_pt1 | contig 11371 bp, 9 predicted proteins | sample MHFenrmetagenome_2_FD_207603 | JGI IMG/M metagenome (GOLD analysis project Ga0326726, IMG submission 207603) | Lab enriched peat soil microbial communities from Michigan Hollow, Ithaca, NY, United States - MHF15MN | ecosystem: Environmental > Terrestrial > Soil > Wetlands > Peat | place: USA...
CGTCGTCCCTCTGTCCGTAGGCCAGCTTGAAATCGAAGTCGGGGTAATAATCCTTTTCCGCCAGCCGCAACCCGGCCCGGTTCCGTTCGACCATTCTTTTCATGGATTGGAGCAAGGGGCGATTTTCGGCGGCCGCTTTCACCAGTTCCTCCGGGTCGGCGGAGAACTTTTCGACCATGACTTCCGCAGGGTCCCCGAGGGGGGCAAAGGGCGGCTGATGGAGAAGGGTGTTGATCCTGGCCTTCAAGGTCCGTTTGCTCTGGTTCAGCATGATCAGCTCGTCGATCATCTTGGAAAGTTCCACCTGGGCCTTTAAAACGTCGGTGTGAATCCCCTCCCCCACCGAGTACCGGGTCTCGGCGATCTGATTCAGAAGTTTTAAAACTTCCCGGTTCCTTTCCGTCACCTCGATAGCCCGGTTGGCATAAAAGAGATCAAAGTAGGCCATCTTCATTTCCCGGGAAACTTTGTTCTTGGCCTCCTCGTAATCGCTGAGCGCTGCCTCGGCCTCCTTCTGCGCCATCTCGCTGCGGAGTCCTCTTTTGCCCGGGTAGGGGAGCTTCTGGGTCAGGGAGATTTCCTTCTGGGTCATGTCTTCCGGTCGGAAACTGAAGGTGTCGGTGGGCAGGTTCAGGATGCCCAGCCCCAGTATGGGGTCATCCAGGGCCCCGGCCTGAGATGGACGCTCCTTGAAAACTTCCCACTTGCTTTTGGCGGCTAGAACATCCGGGTTTTTATTCAGGGCCTCTTCAATCAGATCATTGAGCCTCAACGACGCCGGTTTCCCCTCCTGAGCCCACAGAGGGCATGGGAAGCCCTGCAGGATCAGGACCAAAGACATTCCCGCAAAGAGTCTGACTGTTGTCTTCATGCTTCCTCCGCCCTCCGGTCTCGGATTCTCCAAGGACATGAGCTCTTACTTGAATTCATAGGTCAACTTCGCTTCTCGCTCCATTCCTCCACTTTCAAACTTCAACTGAATCTGGTAGAGCCCCTTTTCCTGGGGACTGAATCCCGCCCCATAATGGTCCCCCGACCACTCCATTTTTCCATTCTCATTTTTGCCCGAAGGGCTGAGAATAGAAAAACTTACCCGCGCATCGGTGATTATCTCCTTGGACGCCGTATCCTGGAGGGTCACCATCAGGACATGACTCTGAGAATGACTCTCGCCATGCTGGGGGCTTCCCTTCATGCCGGGCATACTCATATGGGCGCTCATGTCCATGACTTCGAGAGACACTTTCAACCCCTCGACGGCCACGGATTGAATGCTTTCCTTTTCTGCAGATTTCCCCGATGGTTTTGCGACTGGTTTGGGGTTCGCGCCGTGGTCATGTTGATGCTGGGCCAGGGCGGCGCCCGCAAAAAAAATCATTAGGAATCCTGATAAGGCTAATAAAAGAAAATTCTTGTACACCTGCAAATCCTCCTTGTATATTTAATCCATTTTTATGGCGCCCCTTAAATTTTAGATGCTTACCTTTTCTGAAATAACCACTTATATATATATATCCTGCAATTTTCACCCGTAATATGGGGTCAATTGCCTATTTTAAGGGGAAAAAACAGTAGGGGGCGGAATATTTTCGGAGGGCATATCCGAGGTGGGGCAGGATCAGTCAAAAATTACCTCTGCTATTTTCCCTTCTCCAGGAATCTTTTTTTCTTTCTTTCAACCTCCATTGAATCATCCTGATTCACTGCTTTATCCTTCCTTTCTTTTACGGCCTGAAGGCTAGGCTGCCGGACCGTTCACCCGCGCATCACCCGCAGTTCCCATTCCTGAAGGCCAGCTTCCCTGATCATCAACTTTCCATCCCGAACAGTATGCATGATTTTGTCTAAAGGATGATCCAGACAGTCGCCGCTTACGCCCTTTAGAGTGTCAAGATCCCACCGGGTTAGGCAGAGGTCGCAGACAATATTATCTCCTTCCAGGTGAAACTGCTCGGATTGACACGGTCTTGAGAAACCCACCGCTGTACCAAAATTCCCCGCAGGGGTTAAATAGGCAAGAAGGGGGACTGCTCTCCCATCCTTGGAATAGGAGAAGGAAACCAATCTCTTCTCCTCCACTAGTTGCAATGGCACCTCTACGAATCCATCCTTTACCGGCGCAAGGTATTCTGTCATGCGGATCGATTCTTTCGGGGACCCAAGCTCGGTCGCCTTATTTCCGGGAGTTCGCTGGCTCCACCGCCCCTCAATCAGGGCTTTAACCAAGAAAGGAGAAACCAGGAAGACAACTGCGAGTAAAGCCAGGAGAGGAACCACTTTAAACTTGGCCAGGGAAGAAAATGAAGAATTCCAGTAGGCTATTTCGCCAGCCAATTCTTTTTCCCCTCCGGCATCGCCCACTTTTTTTTCTCTTATATTGCCAGGTGACCTTTCCTGTTCACCCTGGAAAAGAGCCATAAACCTTCCTTCATAAGAATAAGGGAGATCCGCGAATGGCAAATCCTCAGGGCCCTCGGGGAGAAATTTCTCCTGTTCCAAGTTCCTCCCTGTTTCTTTCTTTGCCGGAGGATCTTTTGATTCACCTTTCATGGCCTGCTCCTTTCCATTTCCTTCCCGTGAAGGAATCTTCAAAAAAGTTGTACCGGGGGGCGGTCTGCCGCTAGCCCTGTCTTCCCCTTCCGTTCCTCCAAACCGCGGCCATTTCCCCCTTCTTTCCTCTCTGCCTCCTCCATCTGCAACACAAGTCCGTCGGATAGATGCAAGACTCTGCCGGCGTATTGGGCGCACTCAGGGTTATGGGTGACCATAAGGATCGTCGTCCCCTCGGAATTCAATCTCTTCAGCAGTTCCATGATCCCGCGCGTTGTCTTGGTGTCCAGGTTGCCGGTCGGCTCATCGGCTAGCAAAATGGGAGGATGGTTCACGATCGCCCTGGCAACGGCTACCCGTTCCTGTTCTCCCCCGGAGATTTGATTCGGCAGGCGGTTACCCTTTCCATCCAAGCCAACCCGAGCAAGGGCCTCATCGGCCTTGGCCTTTTTTTCCTTCCCTCTGATCTTAACCGGGGCCAGGGGGAGCATGACGTTTTCCCGAACCGTCAAATAGGAAACCAGGTGGAAACTCTGGAAGACAAAGCCCAAATATGTCCTCCGAAAATCGGCCCTTTCTTCCTGCTGCAGGGAATATACGTCGACCCCGTCGACCCGGTATTTTCCGGAGGTGGGAGTGTTCAATGCCCCCAGCATGGAGAGAAGAGTGGACTTGCCCGACCCCGATTCTCCCATGAAGGCGATCCAATCGCCCGCCAGGGCCTCGAAACTGATTCCCCGCACGGCCATGACCGCCGCCTCCTCGGTGCCGTATTTCTTGATCAAGTTTTCTACTCCTACATAAGTCATTTGTTAGCTCCGATCTCTTAGAGCGCCCGAAGCGCCTCGTTGGGGTCCATCCCGGCTGCCAGCAGGGACGGGTATATGCTCGCTGCCAGGCCCAGAACCATAGCCAGAAGAAACGCACCCCCGGCAAGAAAAGGGTCTAAGGAAACCGAGGCCCCATGACCCTCCGTAAAGAAAGGCAATGCCAGGCGGGCGGCTCCCAGCCCGGCGAGATATCCGGACAATCCGGCCAGGGCAGAGAGGATCCCCGCCTCCAGAAGTACAATCCGCATGATATGGGTCTGGCGAAAACCCACAGCCCGGAAGATGCCGATTTCCGCAGTCCGTTCCCGCACGCTTCCCATCATGGTCACCAGGACCACCAACCCTCCAACCAGGGCGACCACAGCGGAAAGTATGTAGGATCCCTTCCGGAAATGATCCAGGGTTTCCATACGACCTTTCACCACTTGCTTGATGGCCATCACGTTGGCTCCCGGGAGAATTTCGGAGATTTGCTTGACCATCTCCTCGATGGGGCAACCCGAGCAGAGGGCCGCCACCTCGGCCATGGAAATCCGGCCCTTTCTGCCGAGGACGGACTGGGCCGTATCCAGGCGCGCGAAGAGGATTTGGTCGTCCTGGGACCCGGTGGAATCGAGAACGCCGGAGACCACGAGTTCTCGGCCCTTGGCTCGCACCCGCTTTCCCGGGGCCAGGTCCAAAATTCGCGCAGCCTCCGCTCCCACCAGTACCCCATCTTTCTCGGGAACCGCACCCTGTATATTCCACCAAGGCCGGAGGGCTTGATAAACTTGAAAATCCATCCCCGCCAGGAGAACCTTGTGGTCCTTCACCTCAATCCCACCGATCAACATGGGACCCACGGCAGCAACATTTTGGGCGTTCTTGATATTCTGGATCCGCCCCAGGTCCTCCTGGCGGATCTCCTGCATATCGAAGGACACCCCGCCCAAGGAAAGCCCGCCATAGGTCAGGGAGAGGTTCTCCGTTTTGGGAACGATCAAAATGTTGGCCCCGTATTGTTCGAGCTTGTGGTTGATATTCTGGGTCAGGGCTTCCACCAGGCTGATGAAGGCCACCACCGAAGCCACCCCGATCAGAATACCAACCAAGACAAAGGCTGCTTTCGCCTTCCTTCTTCGGAGATTGCGGAAAGCAATGTCCCGGATGGTCATTTTCTTCTCCTCTGCGAAAAATCAAAATACTTCTTTCCCTCCAAAATGTCGGCCACCTTAATAACCACCGCAGGGCCGACAAGCTGCCGGCTCAGAGGGGCGGGGTTGCAGCCCCCCTTCACCTCATTCACCCGCACCGAAGCGAACCTTTTCCCGCAATTGCGGCAGACCATGAAATCGCCCTGCTGGAAATACCCTTTGCCCTCCGGCCAGCACACGTCGCAGGCATCGAAAGCAGCGCGGACCACGCCGTCCGAGCTCTTGATGATGAAATACTTGATGGTAAAGTTACCCTCTGCCTTGTATTCATAGAAACGCGCTTTCCCGTCCTCAAAATTCTTCACCAGGTAGGAAACCATGGGCGAAGGCGAGGGAGGCGCTCCCCCAGCTTTCCCGATCCATCCGAAAAATGCAGCCCCGATCAGGAGCAATGCAATCCCACCATTCATTTTACCCATTCTGCTCTTCTCCTTGAAATTCCAAAATTCCTTCGGGCTTCATTTTAAGGAACCTCCCAAGTGAAAAAAGCCGGCATTTTTCGCTCAGGATGCTTCCTCAATCTTTCCGTTTTGATAAGAGTAGGATTTGATCACTCTTCCCTCTTTCTGGATATCCACCTGAATATGGCAGCCATAATCGGTGACTTTGGCAGTCACCCCTTTCTCCGCCGGATTGCTTTTTTGGAAAGTCTGCAGGGCAGCCGATTGAGCTTCCCTTTCGATCCGGGGGTCAGCTTGTCTAGCTGTGCCCCCCCATACGCTGCATCCCCCCGATGATCCGCCTGAACCGCAACATCCTCCCGCCAGGGCGGAAGGCCCCGGGGCCTGATTTCCGGAGTTATAAATCGTCACTTCCGCTTTTTGCCTGGCTTGAAGCAGCCAGGTGGCGAAAGACACATCCGAGTTGGTCCGCTCCTGTGCCTTGAGCTTTTTGATCGCTTCTACTAGAAGGAGGTTACGGATGTCTTCCTGTAAATCCTCCTTGGACATTCCTTCTTCCTGGAGCCTCGTTTGAAAATTTTCCCAGGTGCCGAAATCTTCCTTTATGATCTGGTCCAACTTTTGTTGGACTTGCTTTTGGGTTATCTGAACCCCCAGTTTTCGGCCCTCCTGGCTGACCAATTTTTCCTCCAACATTTCATTGAGAACTGCATTTTGCAAATTCGCCCATAGCGCTCGGCCTCGCTCCCCAACGAAAATATCTTCCCCGTGTTGCCGCTCCACGATCACCTGAATGGTCTTTACCCTAGCTTTCAGGGCAGCCCTGCTGATGGGTTCTCCGTTGATGACCGCCGCGGGCTCCCCCAAAATCGAATCCAGGGAAAGACTTCCGAAGCTGAAGCCCCCGTGCCAAAGAACCAATCCGGTTAGGAAGAGAAGCACCCCTGAAAACAGGATACTGAATATCCAAAGACGTCTCCCCCTACGGGCTCTGGAGATGGCCTGGCACTTGGCGCAATAGAGTTCTCCTTCTCCGGTTTCCTTCCCGCAGTTCACACAATTCGTTAAGCTCATAAAATACCTCTTCTTTGGTTCTTTACCTTGCTACCTAAGCAAGGGGAGTGCCCAAAGCGATGAAGTACCACCTTGTGGTATAAGCATTGGAATAGAATGATAAAATATTCGGGGGTAATATCGGGGAGGTTTTCGGACGATTTAGGGCTGCGGTGTTTTTTCCCAGTAGGGGGACTATTCAGGAGAAAGTTGGGAATTTTTTAAGCAGGGGGAGACAGGAAGAATTTCCTTATGCTCTGCGAGTTGCAATTTCCGCCTTTGCTCAGCTGATTCCGTATTCTTTGAGCTTGATTTGAAGGGTCCGCCGGTTGATCCCCAGAATATCCGCCGCCCGGGAACGATTCCCACCGGTGTCCTCCAGGGTCTTGAGGATCAAAGCTCTTTCCGCATCCTGGAGGCTGAGTCCGGAAGGGAAGAGAATTCCTTGGTTTTCTTCCTTTCCCCTGGATAAGGCCTGAATTTGGGGCGGAAGGTCTGCGGGGATGATCATCTCCCCCCGGGCCACGATGACCGCTCGTTCGATGCAGTTCTCCAGTTCCCGGATATTTCCAGGCCATTCATAGCGAACCAGTAGGTCCATCGCTTTAGGGGAGATGTCCTTCACTTCCTTCTGGTTCTTCTCGCGGTAGAGGGCTAAAAAATGCACCGCCAGGGACGGGAGGTCTTCTTTCCGTTCCCGGAGGGGAGGAATGGAAACGGGGACCACGTTTAGCCGGTAGAAAAGGTCCTCGCGAAACCGCCCCTCCCGGACTTCCTTCTCCAGGTTCTCGTGGGTGGCCGCGACGATCCTTACGTCCACCTTCAGCGTCCGGGTGCTTCCCAGAGGTTCAAACTCTCTTTCCTGGAGGACCCGGAGAAGCTTGGTCTGCGTGGCGGAGCTCATCTCGCCGACCTCATCCAAGAAGATTGATCCCCGGTGGGCCGCCCAGAACCTCCCTTCCTTCCTGGCAACGGCTCCGGTGAAGGCTCCCTTTTCATGGCCGAATAGCTCGCTTTCCAGAAGCGTCTCCGGCAGGGCGGCGCAAGAGACCTTAATGAACGGCTGGGAAGCTCGGGGGCTGTTGTGGTGCAGGGCATTGGCCACCAGCTCTTTCCCGGTCCCGCTCTCTCCCAGGATCAAAACGGTTGCATCCGTGGGGGCCACCTGGGCCAGGAGGTCGAAGAGCTCGACCATCTTCCGGCTTTTCCCGATCATCTTGGAGAAGTCGAAACGATCCCCCAAGCGCTCCTTGAGAGCCAGGTTTTCTTCCCTCAGATGGTAATGTTCCAGAGCCTTTTCGATCAGGATCTTCAATTCATCGATATCCAGGGGCTTGATCAAATACTCAAAGGCCCCCGATTTGAGGGCTTCCACCGCGGTTTTCACCGAGGCATAGGCGGTCATCATTAAAACCGGGACGTAGGGGCTAATCTTCCGGATTTCCACCAAGGCTTCAATCCCATCCATGCCCGGCATGCGGATGTCGAGGAGGATCAGGTCAAAGGGTTCCTGCTCCACGGCCCGGATGGCCTCCGGCCCGTCCGCCGCCTCGGCCACCGTGTATCCCTCCCCCTGCAAGACCGCCCGCAGCATGATCCGGTGGCTCTCCTCGTCATCGGCCACCAATATTCTCCCCTTTTCCCTCATGCCGCCTCCGGGCCGTTGGTTCGGCCTATCGGGAGGATAATCTGAAAGACCGTCCCCTCCTCTTCTAGGCTTTCGACCTGAATGTCTCCCCCGTGACCTTCCACGATCTGGTGGACGATGGCCAGGCCCAGCCCTGTGCCTTTGCGTTTGGTGCTGAAGAAGGGCTCGAAGACCTTTTCCAGGTCTCCCCGGGGAATGCCCTTTCCCGTGTCGCCGATGGAAACCTTGAGTGAATCCTGATCTTCCCTCCTGATCCCCACCCGGATCCTGCCGCCCTCCCCCATCGCCTCCAGGGAATTGATCAGCAGGTTAAGAAAGGCCTGGGATAGCTGATCCCGGTCTACCCGGACCGGGGGCAGTTCCCTCTCATACTGCTTCTCCACCTCCGCCTTCTTCTTGGCCAGCTCCGGTTCTAACACCCCCAGGGTGTGTTCGAGGATTTCTTCCAAGGAATGGGGCTCACGGTGGGGCGCCTTGGGCCTGGCGAAATCCAGGAGTTCGGTGATCACCCGGTTCAACCGGTCCACCTCCTTCACCATGACGGAGGCGTACTCTTCTTCCTTTTCCCGCCCTTTGAACCGCTGCATGAAGAACTGGGCAAATCCCCGGATGGAGCTCAAAGGGTTGCGGACCTCGTGGGCCACGCCCGCAGCCAGCCTCCCCAGCGAGGCCAAACGCTCGCTGCGACGGACCTTTTCCTGGAGGTCCCGGATCTCCCGAAGGTCACGGAGCAGCAGCACGGACCCCATCTCCCGCCCCGTTTCATCCTTCAGCGGCGCGGCACTCAGGCTCAGCGGAATTCCCTTCTCCGAAGGATGAGGAATTACTATTTCCCGGTCGCGGATAATTCCCTTTGGGATTTCCCCCCCGAAAACCGCCTCTACGTCTCGACCCAGGATTTCATCGATCCTTTTGCTTTTGATCTCGTTCTCCGCGACGCCTAAGATCTCCGCCGCCCGGCGGTTGGAGGTGACGATCCTTTTTTCATTGTCGATGGAGATCAGCGCATCGGCCATGCTCTCCATGACGTTTTCGGTGTACGTTCTCATCCGGGCCAGGGTGCGATCCACAAGGTAATAGTTCTGCACAATGAAGATAAAATAGAGCGCTCCCCCGCCCAGGATCACCAGGATGGCCCCCATGAGAAGGGCGTGGTGAATATCCTGCTCCCGGGCCAGGTCGAAGGTCCCCAGGCGGAGCCGTACCGCGATCCATTTATCCTTCGCCCATCCATGGAGGGGTTCCTCCCGGGGCTCCACTTTTTCCTCCCCTTCCCGCAGGAGAGCCAATGGATTCTTGTAGGCCAGGGGGCGGAACGGCTTGATCACCTCAAGAGTCCTCCCTCCCCCGGAGACTTGGTGATAGCGGGTGACGATTCCCTTTTCCCTGATTAGAAGGCCCAGAGAAGACGCATCCCCGACCTTTTCCGCAATCCCCCGGGGGGCTGAGACGTCGATATTTCCGCGGCCGTCGAAGAGCAGGATGGCGGTGATGGAAGGCTCCCGGGAGACCTCTCGCACGATCTTCTCAAGCAGCGAAAGATCTGGCCCGCTCGCCGCAAGGTTCGCCCGCGCCCCTGCTTCGATGGCCCGGATGATGACCAGGCCTTCTCGGACGAGTAAATCCTCCGCCCTTTCCCGATCCCGGCTTATGTTACGGTAGGTGGAAACGGCGATGACGATCAGGAGAGTAAGGACGGTGGCCACGATGATCAGCGCCGGAAGGTACAGAGATTTGTAAGGTTTTCCCCTTTTCATTTGATTTCAGATTTTAGATCCTGCCCGCTCTCTCTTCTCCTGCCTCTGGGAACCTTGTCGTTCCATACATCCCTGATTCAATGGAAACAGAGTCCCCTGAAAAATCCGGTGTAGGTATTTAAAAATCACGGACATCTGCCTCAGGCAGCCCTCTAAATGAAACCGATTGGGCCATCGTAGTCCGAAACAAGAGGCGGAATAGGAGAAGATGAGATTTTCCGAAGAGGTCCTCTCATTAGGAAGAGATTTGATTGCGGAACTCTTTGATCGTTCCTAAGAAACCTTATTTCTTCCTACTTTTATCTCTTATCCCGGAATCAAGGTAAGCGTCGATATATTCCCACCCTTTAAGAGTAAATTTAAGACCCTCTTCGCCCTTGACTACATCCAGCAGAGCAATAGCCTCACCCTTAGGTGCTGCCGGTAGCAATGTCCCTCGGATCAATTTTTCTAGGTCATTCAGGTCAAAAGGTTTGGGTACGTAATCAACTGCGCCCTCCTTTAGAGCTGTTGTCTTTGTTTGTGGCGAGGGGTAAGCAGTAATGATGATGACCTTAAGCTGCGGCCTAATGGTTTTGGCTTCCTTTAGCACAGAAATCCCATCTTTTCCGGGGAGCCTAAGGTCCAAGAGAACCAAAGAAATATCATGTTCAGATATGATTTTTAGCCCATCCTCGCCGTCTTTGGCGGTTTCTACCGTATAGCCCCCCTCAGTTAACCAGTCGCGAAGAGCTTCGCGCATGCTTTCTTCGTCTTCAACTATCAGAATTGGTGCCTTACTTTTTTCTCCCATATCCCACCTCAAGTATTAATCCTTCTTTTATTGAAACCATAATATGAGATTTGATAAGAATCCGTGCGGTGGCGGATGGAAATAACAGATACTAATTACCCTTCTGTCAAAAGACAGTCAAGAAGGAAATTGTCTTCCGTAAGCTATAAATAAAGATAGTTGACGGTTCCTTTGGAGATAATCGTTTATTCTCGTTTTTCCGCTGTAAAATCGCATGCTTTCTCCCGGCTAGCAAGAGGGTGCCTGCAAGGAGATCGTTTCGCGGGAGCACAGGGTGAGATTTCAAGAAGGCCGGCAAACGTCTTTATCGCCTGCCTCGGATGAAGCTTATGAGGCTCTTTGCGGGCACCCCAAATTCGTGGCAAACTTTGACCGCCCGTTGCTGGCATCCTGCTCTCCTTGAAGTGCAGTTGCAGAAAGGGCGGGTGAAATGGACGGATGTGACGGCCTGGCCGATTATTATTTTACAGCCAGCGGGCTGTCCAGGCCTCCGGATAGAAGGGCAAGAGCCTGATAAGCCTTCGTCGCCTCTTTCATCCAATTTCCTATCTGGTTACCACGAAGATGGCATTCAGGGCGAAAAGGTTCGGCCAGAGATGGACGCGCCCATTTTCTCCCAAATAATAGGCATCCTGCACCCTTAGATCTTTCTCCCGGCAAAAGTCCCTGAAGTCGGCGATGCTCAAGAAACGAACGTTGGGGGTATCGTACCAGCGATAGGGAAGCGAGGGAGTGATGGGTGCCTTTCCCCTGAAAAACAACATCCAACGAGCTTGGAGGTAGGCAAAATTAGGAAATCCGACGATGATTTTGCCTCCGATTCGCAGCCCTTCATGAATGAGCCCGTCGATTTTTTTCACTTCCTGCAGGCTCTGGTTCAGAATAACATAATCAAAAGAATGGTCTGGATATTCAGCCAAACCGCTCTCGATATCCCCATGAAAAACACTCAGCCCTTTTTTCACACATTCATAGATGGCCGAATCGTTCAGCTCGATCCCCTGAACCCTAGCCCCCTTTTCCCGTGCCAGGAGGTAGAGGAGGTCTCCGTTCCCGCATCCCAGGTCCAGAACCCGCGCCCCTGGTTCAACGATCTGGCAGATGATTTGATGATCGAGTCGAATTCCATTAGATGTCATTGCTCTC
>Ga0326726_10005593_pt1 | contig 11370 bp, 9 predicted proteins | sample MHFenrmetagenome_2_FD_207603 | JGI IMG/M metagenome (GOLD analysis project Ga0326726, IMG submission 207603) | Lab enriched peat soil microbial communities from Michigan Hollow, Ithaca, NY, United States - MHF15MN | ecosystem: Environmental > Terrestrial > Soil > Wetlands > Peat | place: USA...
ACAACACGGACAACCCCCATGTCCATGTGATTGTGCGGGGCATCGATCGGCAAGGAAAAGAGCTGCGGATCGATCCGGACTATATCTCGAACGGCCTTCGGTATCGGGCGCAGGAAATTGCGACCAGGGAGCTTGGCATTCAGCCACAGTGGGAGGCCGAGCAGGCTCTGGCAAAAGAGATTGGCCGCGGGCGATTCACGTCGCTTGACGTCCAGCTCGCGAAGCTTGAAATAGATGGCCGGATTGATGTCGGGCACTATCCCGAAGGCGGTGCGCAGCGCATCAGCCAGGGACGTCTTGTCAGCCGTATGGAGACGCTGGAAAGATTTGGATTGGCGGAGCGGGACGAGGCAAAGGAATGGAAGATGACGCCCAACTGGCAGGAGTGCCTCAAAGAGATGGGGCATCGGCAGGAGATGTTTCAGGAAATGCACCGGGAAGTCGGAGGCGATCCGTCAAGGTATCGAATCTATGACAGCAAGGTACATGGAGGCGTGGTTGAAGGTCGGGTCGCCGCGAAAGGGCTTGCCGACGAACTTGGCGACCGGTATTACAGCATAGTGGAGACCCCTCAAGGGACAACGTTCTATGTGCCTCTCGACAAGGGTGCGGACCCAGAAGGTTTCAGGAAGGGCGACATTGTTTCAATCAGGTCTGAACAGGAGAGCTGGCTCAAACCGGCAGACCGGATCATCGCCGAACAGGCGGCCGGCAATGGCGGAAGATATGACCCGAAGCTGCATCAGAAAGAGCTCGAAACCCGGACCGTCGCCATAGGTAATGGCAGGATTGGCAAAGAGGATCTCATTGAGGCCATCGAAAAGCGCCTTCAGCGGCTTCGCCGTTTCCGTTTGACCGAGCTGCTTCAGGATGGAACCTGGCGGGTTGATCCCTCGCTCCTTGAAACGCTCCATCAGAAAGACCTTCAGCATCCGGTGACCCGTGTCGATGTGAAACGTGAGTCTACACAGTCCTTGTCCGAGCAGGAGGTTTATCGAGGAAGAACATGGCTTGACCGGTTTACCGCACAAGGCGAGTTGGACGACGCGGCCAGGAATGGCTTTGGCAAGGATCTCAATGGAGCCATCCAGCGAAGGATCGAGCTGTTGCGTGAAATGGGTATCGATCCGATGGACCCGGCTAGGGCTAAGGCACTCGATCAGATCGAGAAGCGGGATCTTGCGCACGGGATTGCCAAGTCAACCGGTGCGTCACCACGGGAGATGCTTCCTGCCGGAAAACTGACCGGCATGGTGACGGACGCCGGGACTTTACCGAGCGGAAAGCGATACGCGCAGGTTTTTGATGTCAAATCACGGGAGTTTACGCTCGTCCCGTGGCGAGCTGAATTTGACCGCTTTGCGGGAAAGACCGTTGAGCTCTTGAGGGAGCAGCAGACGGGTCGCTATGTCATGCGCCAACTTGAACGAGGGATCGGGAGGTGATAGCATGAAACAGTCCCGCCCTCTCAATGTTTTCTATGGCCACATCATCGTTGGCGTGGTGTTCACCCTTCTCGGAACCTGGGCAGCCACGCAGTATGTGGCTTGGGCTCTCGGATATCAGCCGCAACTTGGTCACCCCGCCTTGATTGCAAAAGGTTATCCGGTCTATGAGCCCTGGGCATGGATGCTCTGGGCCTACCATTTCGAGCCCTATGCCCCACAGGTGTTCGAGATGGCTAGCAGGATTACCTATGCCAGTTTTTTTCTGATGTTCGCCACCATGGTCGTTCTCGCTGTTTTCAGGTCGAAACGCACCACTGATGCAGGTTCCTACGGCACAGCCCGCTGGGCGAGTAACAAAGAGCTTCAGGGCGTAGGATTGCTCGAAGAGCGCGGCGTCATTCTCGCCCAAACCAATGATGCAGTTTTCCGCTCCACGGTCAAAGCTGATGCTTCTGGCGACATCACAGTACAGTGGGTGATGGAGCGTTGCGGACAGGACCTTCTGCGACACCATGGGCCGGAGCACGTGTTCTGCTTTGCCCCAACCCGTTCAGGTAAAGGTGTCGGACTGGTGATACCGACGTTGTTGAGCTGGACCGGCTCGTGTGTGGTCTATGACATCAAGAAAGAGAATTGGGCCGCCACAGCAGGATGGCGCCGGAGCTTTTCGCACTGCCTCCGGTTCGAACCGACGTCCCCCGGTTCAGTACGGTTCAACCCTCTCCTTGAAATCCGTCGGGGCCTCTATGAAGTGCGTGACGCACAGAACATCGCCGATATCCTCGTCGATCCGGAAGGTTCACTTGAGCGGCGGGATCATTGGGACAAGACGGCCCATACCATATTCGTCGGCGCCATCCTGCACATTCTTTATACCGAGCACGACAAAAGCATCGCCGGGCTGGTTCGATTCCTTTCCGATCCTAAACGAAACATCGAGGAGACGCTCCAGTACATGCTGACGACCAGCCATCTGCCCGATGGTCCACATCCGGTCGTAGCCAGTTGCGCACGCGAAGCACTCAACAAGTCTCCGAACGAGTTGTCAGGCGTCATCTCGACGGCCATGACATTTCTGGGGCTGTTTCGTGATCCGATCATCGCGGAAAATACGGCGGTATCGGACTTCCATGTGGAGGACCTCATGAATTCCGATCGACCGGTATCGCTGTACATCGTCGTACCTCCTTCCGATATCGACAGGACCAAGCCTCTGATTCGGTTGATCCTGAACCAGATGGGGAGGCGACTTACCGAGAAAATGAGTTTCACCCAGAATCAGCCGACTGCAAAGGATTCGAAGGATAACGGGCAAATCAGGAAATCAACCGGACAAGCCGTGCCTAGGCACCGGATGCTGCTGATGCTCGACGAATTTCCGAGCCTTGGACGACTCAGCTTCTTTGAGACCGAGCTGGCTTATCTGGCAGGATACGGAATCAAGTGCTTCATGATCGCCCAGAGCCTGAACCAGATCGAAAAGGCCTATGGCCAGAACAACTCTATCCTGGACAACTCACATGTGCGGGTGACCTATGGTGCCCTCGATGAACGCACGGCCAAGAGGATCTCCGATCTACTCGGGCAGGCGACGGAGAAACGGCGTCAGTTGAACTTTGCCGGCAGCCGTCTCTCTCCTTGGCTTGGCCATGTCATGGAAAGCGAGCAGGAGAGCCCGAGGCCGCTGTTGACTCCCGGTGAAATCCTCCAGCTCCCCGGCGACGACGCACTCCTGATCGTAGGCGGCATCCCGCCGTATCGGGCCAAGAAGGTCATGTACTACCAGGATGAGCGTTTCCGTGACAGGGCCTGGCTTCCTGCGCCTGACAGTGAACAGGAACAGCGTGCCGAGCTATTCAAAAGCCGGGTCTGGGAAAATGCCTGGGAGGCATCAGGCAATGCTTTGATGCAAGATCATTTTGAAGATGCTGAGGCCGGTGACTGCACGACTGTTTCTGAGCAGAAAACCGGGGGCCTGAAGCCATCGATAATCAAAGTTCATGAAGCGAGTCTGCTCGATCCGGAGGTTGGCGATGACGAGCATGATCTCGATGACTTTGACGAGATCCTGCGATATGAGGATGCGAATGGGACTCCGAGTCTGAATACTGAACGGCAACAGAGCTGTCATGAAGAGCGGCAGGAAGACGATGCGATTGGAATGAACCGGAAGCTTGAATTAACCAGAACACCCGATGGAGGGCGATTACCATTATGAAAAGACAGAACATCCATCCCTACCTTTCGCCGGAGCTTCTGAAGAGCTTCAAAAGCTATTGCAACAAACGAAACATCAGCCAGAGCAGTGTGGTCGAGGCTGCGCTCCAGGAGTATCTCGACGACAACAGTGACATCCGGTTACTGTTGAGGCGGCTGGATCGCCAGGGGCGTCATCTCGATCGCATCGAACGGGATCTTGCCGCTTTGACTGAAGCTTTTGGGGTATTCGTTCAACTCTGGTTCGCCCATACGCCGAGGCTGGGGGATGAAGACAAGAAAGGCGCAGAAAAAGAGGCTTGGAACCGTTATTCGCAGTTCGTGGACTATGTCTCCCGACAGCTTGCCGGAGGACACCGCTTTGTCAACGATCTGGTGGATGATGTGGTGGGTGATGAAGAGGAGTTGAAAAAGGCTGTAAATGATGATGTGAATTGATGCGGGTGGATGGGATTAAGGTAAATATCCCGTATATTTACGGTGTTCTTATCCATCAGGAACCTGTGGGATGACAGGTTGTGATTTGTGTTTTTATGCTGATACTTATAAAACGCTGAGATAGCAAGAGAGATGCAGTGTAAGCGGTTTTAATTAATAGAATTACAGCTGTCTTTTTGGGTCATGGATTTGCTTCTTATATGGGTTGGAATAAAAAAATCTGCGGTTTAGGCTGATCAATCTAATTATTGTTAGCTGGACCAAATTTGAGAAAAACATTCTGGTACTAGAAGGAGAACAATCTTGAGCGATGAGAAGCCATTGGTTGAACAGGATCCCTCAGTTGATTTGCGTGATCCGGACGAAGTCACAATTCGCGACAGGAAAGTTGTAACGCAGAATTACGACTTGGCGGTTGACTCCTTAGTTGACCAGATTAAAGGGAATACAATTTTTCTTAGACCACTATCCGATCGTCCTGACTTCCAGAGAAAGTATGTCTGGAAAGATGATTTTGCTTCGAAGCTGATCGAATCAATTCTTCTCAATATACCCATTCCTCCCTGCTACTTGTCACAAAATGAAGAGTTTGAGCTTGACGTAATTGACGGTCAGCAAAGGCTTTTCTCCGTCTATCGCTTCGTCACCAATCAATTCGCCTTGACTTCGCTAGATGTCCTCACTGAACTAAATGGCAAAAGATTCTTCGAGATACCGAGTAGGTCACAGCGTCAGATAAAGACCCACTCTCTTCGCTGCGTGTTAATCACGAATGAGTCCCATCCAGAAGTTAAGTTCAACGTTTTCGAGCGACTAAATACCAACACAGTTCCATTAAACCAGCAGGAACTCAGAAACTGCATCTTTCGGGGCTCATTGAATAATTTGTTAAAATCGATCAGCCATGAGGCAAAATGGCTTGAGGTACTTGGAAAGAAGGCGCCGGACAATAGAATGAGAGATGAAGAGCTCATTCTCCGATTTTTCGCGTTTCAGATTGGTGGGCTTGACGGATATAAGACACCTCAGAAGTACTGGCTCAATGAAACAGCCAGAAAAGGCATGAAATTCTCTAGCGCAGAGATTCAAAACCTTCAGCAGAAGTGGACCTTGGCTCTGGAGAACTCTCTTATTTGGAACACCGCATCTACATGTTTTCGTCGTCCAGGCGGAAAGATCATCAACAAGGCTCTCTTCGATCTCGTAATGTACCAAGCGTCAAAGATCACGGAAGTGCAAGCGATGGCCAGCAAGGATACTGTCCAGTCCAAGATTCAGCTGCTTTTGTCCGACGTCACCTTTGACGACCTGATTAGTAGGGCAGTTGACCATACATCGCGAACCAAGACGAGATTTTCGAAGTGGGATGCTGCATTCGCCGGTGTTTTCTGATGGCACGATATACAGAAGCTTATTCGTCTTTTGTCAGGCGACTCGATGAGGTGGAAATACTACGGCGGCTTGCGGCAAAAAAAGAACGTTCGGATCCTGTTGGCCTAAGGAATGAAATTAACGCGATCTCGAGAAGCGCAGTAGTACTGTTATCCAGTCATCTTGAAGGCTATATCAAAGAACTTGGAGAACTTGCGCTTAATTCTCTTCTCACGAACGGGATCGATCGATCAAGAATGCCAAATGGCTTTTTTTATCATATTTCGAAAGAAGAGATCCGAAAAATCAAAGAATCAAATGACGCAGATACCATGGGAGAAAAAATTTTCGATTTCCTCCAGAGCGAACACGTCCATTTGTCTAAGAGTGGGCCATTCACGATGATAATCGAGGTTGAGAAGTTTAATAAGGGTTTTTCGAATCCTGCATTCAAAAAGATCTCAGCCTACATCGGACGATTTGGATTCGATCGGTACAGTTCCGACCTTGGCAGAAAACTCGGTCGCGACTACTCGGCTTGCAAGACTAAAGTCGAGTATCTAGTGGCAACAAGAAACAAAATCGCTCATGGTGATCCAAATGCGACTGAAACTCCTTCTGACATAAAGAAAATGATGGAGTTAATTCGCCAGTTTGCCTGTGCCACCGACGATTGTTTCGCCAACTGGTGGAAAGTAAATTACTGCAAATTGAGAACCTAGGCCAAGCTAACATTGTTTTCAACCTGACTTATTTGGGCGTCACGACCCTTGCAGAGCAAGGCTCGCGCCACCCAAAACGCAGGTTAAAACAGCGTTACTCAAAGTCTTAAGAGAAGCCGTTAAAAACTTGTGAGCGTTTTCAACTGTCCACCCTTACTCCACCTTCCACCGCAGAAAATTTCTCCACATTATTTTCTTCGTCTTAGACCGCCCTCCTATTCATAATACTGCACAATAGGGCGCCTGACATACCCTCAACCTAGCCAAAAAAGAGTGGGATGAGCGCAATCTGACTTCGTTGGACAAGGCGTTTGGCATCTTCGTACAGCTCTGGTTCGACCATACCCTGGGGTTGGTGGATGAAGACAAGAAAGGTGCGGAAAAAGAGGCCTGGAACCGCTATTCGCAGCGCGTGGACTATGTCTCCCGACAGCTTGCCGGAGGGTACCGCTTTGTCAACGATCTGGTGGATGATGTCGTCGCAGATGATGAGGAGTTCAAGGCGTAAATCGACGAAGTGTGAGCATTTTTCGCATGCTATCAGGTGGTGGCGTTTGTGGGGTTATTTTTCTTTATTGTGGCGTTCATTTATAGAAAAAATAGAAAAATAATTTGCTATAATGGGTAAATAATAGTAAAATTCTTCTGCTTTATTTTTCTTGATTCAGCCTCTCAGGAGATGAGCAGATGAAGGATGCCATTACCCGTCGCCGTGTCGCTTCCCTTTACAGCGCAGTCGAACCGATCGTCCGCTTTCTCGAGCAGGACAGCGTGATCGAAATCATGCTCAACTCCGATGGGAAAGTATGGGTTGACGAGGCCGGCAAGGGGATGTACTGCACCGATACCGTCATGTCCCAGGAGGATGCCGAGCGGATGATCCGCCTGATTGCAGCCTCAATGAACACCGAAATTCATGAGAAGAACCCATCACTGGCGGCAAGGATGCCGATCTGGGGTGCTCGCCTTCAGGCCTGCGTGCCACCGGTGGTTTCTTCGCCTGTTTTTTCTCTCCGCAAGCCGGCCAAATTCATCTTCAGCCTCGAAGACTACGTTCGTCAGGGCATACTGAGCGAAGCTCAAGCCATCTATCTCGACGACTCGGTGAAGTCCAGAAAGAACCTCCTGATCGGAGGTGGAACCGGTTCCGGTAAGACCACACTGGCCAACGCTCTACTTCACAGTATCTCTTCAACGAAAGATCGGGTCTACATCGTCGAAGACAACCCGGAACTCCAATGTTCTGCCGAGAACATGGTACAGGTCCTCGTGCAGCCTCCTCTCTATACCCATCGGCAGGCGATCATGGATGCACTGCGTCTTCGGCCTGACAGGATTATCGTCGGAGAGGTTCGGGACGGGGCCGCTCTCGACATGCTGAAGGCCTGGAACACCGGGCATCCGGGTGGTCTTGCTACCATTCACGCGAACAGCGCTGCGGCGATGCTCCAGCGGCTTTGCCAGCTCATCGAAGAGGTTGTCCCATCAGCACCAAGAGAGCTGATCGGCGAAGCTATAGATGTCTGCGTCCACATCCAGCGCGACCCTCGACACCCTGCTGGGCGAGCCCTGAGCGGCATCATTGCCGTCAACGGATTCGACAAGAACAGTGCCTGGGTTCTTGAACCATTCATCGAACACACTTGAACAGCCTTCCATCAACAATAACCTTCCAGAGAAAACAACGGAGATGTCCATGAGAAAAACAGTTCTGACCCTGGGGCTGCTGATGATAGCCAATGTCGCTCTTGCCACGTCGACCGGCATGCCCTGGGAGTCTCCGCTAAACCAGCTGCTTGACTCGCTGACCGGTCCGGTCAGCAGGGTCTTGGGCGCAGCGGCGATCATCGGTCTTGGCATCGGTATCGCCTTTTCTGAAGGCGGCGGTATGATGCGTAAGGCGCTTTGGGTCGTCATGGGCCTTGCTATTGCATTCAATGCGCTGACCTGGGGGCTCTCGTTCATGGGATTCGGTGGAGGGCTGCTGGTATGATCGAGGGGTTCGAGATTCCGCTTCACCGGTCATTGACCGAGGCGATCCTGCTTGGCGGTCTGCCACGTAACATCGCCCTGCTGCTTTGGACCATGTCCATCGCCCTGGCGTTTGGAATGCAGCAGCTCTGGGTGCTGCCCATATCCCTGAGCCTCCATGTGTTGCTCGTCGCGCTGACGAGGCGGGATCCCTTCTTCATCGAGGTGTTCATCCGTGCCCTGAAGTCACCGAAAATCCTTTACCCTTGAAAGCTCATGTTCAGCCTCAAGCAATACCGCGAACCAACACACCGCCTGCCGGACTTCCTGCCCTGGGCTGCACTGGTGGCTCCGGGCGTGGTTCTGCAGAAGGATGCAGCCCTGCAGAAAACCATTGCATTTCGGGGACCGGACCTGAGCAGCTCCTCTCCTTCAGAACTGATTTCGGCAGTCGCCCGGCTCAACAATGCGCTCAAGCGGCTTGGTTCCGGATGGAGCCTGTTCATCGAGGCGCAGCGCTTTGAGCATTCGCAATATCCGGTTGCACAATGGCGCCATCCAGCTGCATGGCTTCTCGATCTTGAACGCCGGGGGCAGTTCGAGGAAGCCGGCTCGCATTACGAATCGGCCTATTACCTGACCTTTGTCTGGAACCTCCCAACGAGCCAGAGCAAGAGGCTTTCCGGCCTCTTTTTTGATGACCCTGAGCAGGAGAATCCGGAAATCGACAACGAACGGGATGTAGAGAGTTTTGTCAAGCAGGTTCGGGAGATTTCCGATATCCTCAGCGGTGTGTTTGTCGAGGTCAGTGAACTGGACGATGACGCTACCCTTACCTATCTCCACAGTACCATTTCCACCAACCGTCACTCGGTGACGGCACCGGAAACGCCGATGTACCTCGATGCGCTGCTGCCCGATATGGCGCTCACGGTTGGCGACATCTGCATGCTTGGCGAACATTTCATCCCGACGGTCACTTTTACCGGCTTTCCTTCGACATCCTTGCCGGGCATGCTCGATGAACTGAATCACTTGCAGATCGAGTATCGATGGGTTGTGCGGTACATCTCCATGGACAAGGAAGACGCTCAGAAAGAGATCGAGAAATTCCGGCGTCAGTGGTGGGGAAAGAGGAAAAGCCTGTTGACGCTCCTGAAAGAGGAAGCGACAAAGGAGGCCTCGGCCCTGCTTGACAGCGCTGCGGCCAACAAGGCGGCCGATGCCGACGCCGCACTCCAGGAACTGGGCGACGATCTGGTCTCTTTCGGCATGATGACCTGCACGGTTACGGTCAGCCATCCCGATTTGCAGGAGTCGATGCGACGAATACGGAGGGTCAAGCAGGTTGTCCAAAGCCGGGGCTTCGTTGTCAAGGATGAATCCCTGAACAGTCGGGAAGCCTGGCTCGGGAGCCTACCGGGACATGTGTATGCCAATGTCCGAAGGCCGGTCATCAGTACCCTGAACCTTGCTCATCTGATGCCGCTTTCGGCTATCTGGGCGGGGGAAGTTGAAAACCGCCACCTTAAAGAAGTGTGTGGCAGTGGAACCCCTCACATGATCTGTTCGACGACGGGCAGCACCCCATTCCGGATGAACCTGAATATCGGGGATGTCGGCCATACCCTGATCGTTGGTCCTACCGGCGCCGGCAAGTCGACGATTTTGTCGATGCTAGCTCTGCAATGGCTCCGATATCCTGGTTCACAGGTCCTGATTTTCGACAAGGACCGTTCGTCCCGGTCAGCCACGCTGGCTGCTGAAGGGGATTATTATGAACCCGGCAGCGATCACGCCTCACTCGCGTTCCAGCCTTTGCAGGCTATCGATGAGCAGTCGGAACGGATCTGGGCGGCTGAATTCATCCTGCTGCTGCTCAAGGAGCAGAAGTTGCAGGAAACACCCGGCCTCAAAAAAGAGATCGATGACGCGTTGCAGAATTTCGCCTACAGCGATAGGGAGCAGCGGACGATGACCGTGTTCTGTGACCTGGTGCAGAGCAAGGAGATCCGTGACGCCCTCCGCCCGTATACCATGCAGGGAAATTATGGCGACATTTTCGATGCCGACAACGATACGATGGAAGCCGCTGACTGGCTGACCATCGAGATGAACAGCCTCATGGGCATGAGCGAAGAGGTGGTGGTTCCAGCACTTTTCTATCTGTTTCACCGGGTTGAGCAGCGTTTTGACGGTCGACCTACCATGCTCATCCTCGACGAAGCCTGGTTGTTTCTGAAGCACCCGGTGTTCATGGGGCAGTTGCAGAACTGGCTGAAAACGCTGCGCAAGAAAAATGTCTACGTGGTCTTTGCGACGCAGGAGATTGCCGATGCTGCGGATTCACCCATCATGTCCACCATTCTCTCGGCCTGCCATACCAAGATTTACCTGCCGGACGAAGAGGCCCTTACCCCGGCTATGACCGAATCCTACCGGAAGTTCGGCCTCAGCGATACGGAAATCGCGCTTCTGGCCAATGCACAGAAGAAACGCGACTACTACTACCGTTCCGTCAAGGGACGTCGGCTCTTCAGCCTGAACATGGGGCCGGTGGCCTTGGCTTTTGCCGGATTGTCAAACCCGCAAGACCAGAGACAGATGGACCTGATCGAAGCGGAAGTTCCGAAATCCGGCCAGCCGGCAGCACTTCTTCGCTATTGCGGTCTCGGCTGGGCAGAAGAACTACTGCGCAAGGCAAGTTCGGGTACATCACTCACATCATAACAAGGAGAGGCAAATGTCCATGAAACACCTGTTGACCACCATTGCCATCGGCGGTTCGCTAATGACTTGCGCTTTGCCGCACGATGTCTTTGCGGAACTGCCCGTGATCGATCTGTCGAATCTCCAGCAAAGTACCCTGACTGCGGCCAGGACGGCGCAACAGATTGAAAACCAGATCGAGCAGATCAGGAATCAGGTACGGTCGTTGCAGACCTTCTCACCAGACAGTTTTTCGCCCGTGAATGCTATCTGCCAGAGCAACATGAACGAGCTGAATGGTTTGCTCGCGGATGTCAAGGGGATCAGTTTCGAATTGAACCGGATCGATAGCCAGTTCGATCAACTTTTTCCTGAGGGCAAGTGGGACCAGATCGATTCCAGCCGGTATCAGGACTATTACCGTGACTGGAACCGCGAGCTTTCGGACGCCGCCAAGGTATCCATGAAATCACAAAGCGTGATCCAGCGCTCAC
>Ga0326726_10005594_pt1 | contig 11370 bp, 10 predicted proteins | sample MHFenrmetagenome_2_FD_207603 | JGI IMG/M metagenome (GOLD analysis project Ga0326726, IMG submission 207603) | Lab enriched peat soil microbial communities from Michigan Hollow, Ithaca, NY, United States - MHF15MN | ecosystem: Environmental > Terrestrial > Soil > Wetlands > Peat | place: USA...
AGCGCCGCCATCGTGCTCGTCTTGCCCGAGCCGGTCACGCCGGTCACGATCACCATGCCGCGCTCCGTGGCGGCGATGTCCGCCAAGACCGGCGGGAGGCCGAGCTGGTCGAACGTCGGCACCTCCCAGGGGATCACGCGCATGATGATCGAGAACGATCCGCGCTGCCGCATGATGTTCACGCGGAATCGCCCGATGCCCGACGCCGCCCACGAGCAATCGTAGTCGAGGATCTTGTCGATCCGCGCCTTGTCGTCCTCGTTCTGCATGAGGTGGAGCGCGATCGAGCGCGTCTGGTCGGGGGTCATCGCCTGCTTGGTCAGCGGGACCAGCTCGCCGTGCACGCGGGCGCGAAGGACGTCGCCGGCCTTGATGTGCAGATCCGACGCGCCGCGGTCGACGGCCGCCTTGATGATCTTCTCCATCAGTACCCGGCCTGCTTGTTCACCAGGTTCTTCAGAGGCTGTCCGCTCACGTAACGCCGCCAGTTGTCGAGGAAGAGGTCGAGTTGCCGGGGCCAGAACCGGCCGGGAGAAACCGGGGAAACGTGCGGCGTGAGCAGCACCTGCCGGAGCTGCCACAGGGGGCTGAACGTTGCGACTGGCTCCTCACGAAACACGTCGAGCACCGCACCGCGTAGCCGTCCGTCCCGCAGGCGTACGACGAGCGCCTCTTCATCCAGCAACGCGCCTCGCGCGACGTTGACGATGATCGCCGAGCGCGGCAGCAAGTCGAGTCGCTTACCGTCCAGTAAGTTTTCTGTCTGCGGCGTGAGCGGCGCGGCGAGAACCACCACGTCGTGCCGCGGGAGCTCCTCGTCGAGCGCGTCCAGCGCCGCGACGCGATCGAACCCAGCCGGTGTGCCGAGCTCCGGCCGCCGCCTGATCCCCGTGCAGCGAGCGCCGAGCGCCGTCAGCCGCTGCGCGATGGCCTGTCCGATGCCGCCGGTGCCGACGATGAGCGCCCGGACCGTGTCCATCTCGCGAAGCACGGAGTCGAGCCGCACGAAGGGTGTCTTGTTCCACTCCGTGCGGTGTTGCTGATGGACCGCGTAGTCGAGCCCGCGGAGGAAATGCAGGACACCCGCCACGACGTACTCCGCGATCGGCACCGCGTGCACGCCAGCCGAGTTCGTGAATGCCACGTCGCTGGCGAGCATCTCGGGATAGAGCGCGCTGCCCACTCCGGCCGCGGCCGAGTGGACCCAGCGGAGGTTTGGCGCGGCGAGGAGAAGTGCGCGAGGGAACCCGAACCCGAAGTAGACCTCGGCCCCCCGAATCGCCTCGACGACTTCGTCGCTCGGGCGAGGCGGCCCGTCGCCGTCGGAGCTCGTCGCCGCTTCGACGATGTGGATGGTCCACCCTGGCGGCGCTTCGGCGGTGATGCGGCGGGCCCCGTCCGGCGTCAACGCCCAGTTCTTCGACGTCGCCGCGAGATCGACGACCAGCTTCCGCGTCGTCACTCGGTCACGATGCTGATCACGTTCTTGTCGCGCCGGAGCACGTCGACCACCGCGTCGAGTTGCTTCGTCGCGCCGACGAGCATGAGCTCGAAGGTGCGATCCTGCTCGTGCTCGAACGTGCGATGCGAAAAGACGTGGATGCCCTCGACTTGAATGAGCTTCTCCATCTCGCCGAACGTCACGCCCGGCAGCACGCGAAGGGTGGCGCGCACTCGTCGCCGCATCCGCATGAGCCGCTGCTCGAGCGGCCGAAGACCCACGAGCACGAGGACGATGAGCGCCGTTCCCCCGAGCGCGTCCACGTAGGCGCCGGCGCCGACCGCCGCGCCGATGGCCGCGACCACCCACACGGTCGCCGCCGAGGTGAGCCCGACGATCGCGCCTTCGGCATGCAGGATGGCGCCCGCGCCGAGAAAGCCGATGCCCGACACGATCTGCGCCGCGATGCGCGTCGTGTCGCCGTACGGGCGGCCGTCCGGCGTGAAGCCGATCTGCGCGATGTCGATCGACAGTTGCGTGAACAGCGCCGCGCCGACGCAGATCAGAATGTTCGTGCGGAGCCCCGCCGGCTTGTTCGACAACTCGCGCTCGATGCCGACGGCGCCGCCGAGCAGTGCGGCGAGAAGCAGCTTGACGAGGACGGTGAGGCGGAGCACGGACGCCAACATGGCGAACGGCGTCGATGGCGTTTGCACGACGAGCGCTGCGAGCTCGGGCCTCATCGAGATTGAAAACTGTTCAGGCGCCACACCGTGCGCCAGCGGTCGGTCATTCGATCGAGGGCGTCTGCAGGAGCGCGAACACCGCCTGCATGGCGATCAGACCGAGCGGCATGAGGTACGCCGCGATCGAGTTTCGCACCTCCCGTCGCAACCACGACCGGTATACGAGCCAACATCCGACGACGATTGCCGACTCCAGCGCGAAGTCGGCGATTGCGTGAGTGTAGAGGTGAAGCCCGACCTCCGGCCCGCCCGGCCACGTGGGCTTGAGGCCGGTCAGGCAGTCGGCGAGCCAGTGCGACGCGTACGTGGCGCCCAGGAACAGCGCGTCGACGACGCCGTAGAACGGCATCGCGCACAGCGCCACGACCGCGGAACAGACCCCGACCGCGACGAGCGAATGCGAGATCTCGGGATTCGGGTGATGCACGACGTGGCTGAGCAGATCGATCCAATCCGGCCCGAACGCGACGGGCACGAGCAGAGCCAGCGGCAAGCGCGGACGACTCCGTTTCACCAACAACGCGATCGCGGCGTGTCCGACGTACACCCGGCGTCGCTCAGCGCTTGCGGTTGAGTAAGGAATCGGTCGCGACGAGCCAGATCCAGGGCGCGACGAGACCGACGACGACGATCGACCGGAAGACGATGTTCCGCGGCACGAAGGCGAGTGCCGCGACCGCGTGCCCGATGCTCAGAAGCCCATCCGGTCGCGAACCACGTCCATCGTCTCTCGCGCGAGGCGCCGGCATTTCGCCGCGCCGGCGGACAGCGCGTCCTCCACGAGCTTCGGTGTCGCCTCGAGCTGCTCGGCGCGCGCGCGAATCGGGACGAGCTCGATCTCCATCGACTCGGCCAACACCTTCTTGCAGTCGAGGCATCCCCAGCCCGCCGTCGTGCACTGCTTCGCGACGTGCTCCACCGTCGCCGGCGTGCTGAATGCCCTGTGCAAATGATAGATGTTGCAGACCTCGGGCGTGCCAGGGTCCGTGCGCTTGATGCGCTTCGGATCGGTGACCGCCGGGCGCAGCTTCGCCCAGATCCCCTCGGGCGTGTCGAGCAAGGGAACGGTGTTCCCCATCGACTTCGACATCTTCGATTGGCCGTCGAGTCCCATGATGCGGCGCGTCGGCGTGAGCAGCGGTTTGGGCTCGGGAAAGAACTGCTCCCGCTCCTCACCACCGTCGACCGTGCGACGGCCGGTCAATCGCCCGAACGTCGAGTTCCATTTGCGCGCCACGACCCGGGACAGCTCGAGGTGCTGGACCTGATCCTCTCCGACCGGCACCATGTCGGCGCGATAGAGCAGAATGTCCGCCGCCTGCAGCACGGGATAGTTGAGGATTCCGGCCGGGATGCTCTCCTGATGCTGCGATTTCTCCTTGAACTGCGTTTGTCGCTCGAGCTCTCCGAGCGGCGTGATCGTGTTGAAGATCCAGGCCAGCTCCGTATGTTCCGGCACCTGCGATTGCACGAACAGCGTGCACTTGTTCGGATCGATGCCGGCGGCGAGCAGCGACAGCGCCATGGCACGCCGCCGCTCGCGCAGCTGCTCGGGCTCGTAGGCGCCCGTGATGGCGTGGTAGTCGACGATGCAGAAGATGGACTCGTGCTCGTACTGCAGCCGCGCCCAATTCTTGACCGCGCCGAGGTAGTTTCCGATGTGGAGCTCCCCGGACGGCTGAATTCCACTGAAAATCCGTGACATCCGCTCAACATAACAGCGCCCCCCCGAGGGTGCTGCTCGCGACTTGCGTGGCGGCCGCCGCACGTGCCGCGGAGATCATCGCGCGAGGCGCCGAGACGCGCGCCTCGCTCACCTGGGAAAACAAATCGCAGACCGACTTCGTCAGCGACGTCGACCGAAACTCGGAGCAAGCGATCAACGAGATCGTGGCGTCGCGCCACCCCGACGCGCGCGTGCTCGGCGAGGAGCTGACGCCCTCCACCGACAACCGGGCGGGGCTCGTGTTCGTCGCCGACCCGCTCGACGGCACGACGAATTTCCTGCACGGCTATCCGTGGTACGCCGTGTCGATCGCCGCGCTCGTCGACGGCGAGCCGGTGGCGGGCGTCATCCTCAACGCGGCGACGGGCGAACTGTTCTCGGCGACCGCGGGCGGCGGCGCACGTCGCAGCGGACAGCCGATCACCGTCTCGACGATCGACGAACCGTCGCGCGCGATCGTCGGCACGGGCTTTCCGTTCAAGACACCACATCTCGTCGACGCGTACATGCGATCGCTACCCGTCGTGATGCGCGACGTCGCCGGCATTCGCCGCGCCGGGTCGGCCGCGCTCGATCTCGCCGACGTCGCGTGCGGCCGGTTCGACGGATTTTGGGAGCTCACGCTCGCGCCCTGGGACGTCGCCGCCGGCATCTTGTTGGTTCGGGAAGCCGGCGGAATCGTCACCGACGCCGCGGGCGCTCCGGCGACCGTGAGCCACACGTCGATCGTCGCTGGCAACCCGGCGATGCACACGTGGCTGCTCGAGCGCGTCCGCGATTGACCGTCGAGCTTGTCAGAGCCCTGAACGGGAGAGAGTCTTCAGGTTCGACGGGGTTCGTTGGTGGGTTCGCTCATGAGCATCTACGTAAAGTCCACCTTGTTCGCGACGGCGATGGTGATGGCGACGGCGGCCGCCGAATGCACGGTGGTGTTGACCGACGGCAACCTGAACTCGTTTTCGCAGTTCGATCTGACCGCCGGCGCGAAGCTGCTCACGATCTCCGGCGCGGACGACAGCGGAGACCCGGCGCACGCCCGACCGTGCGCGTTCGCGGGTGTGTTCGCCGGCGAGAAGTTCGTCTACACGCGCATCGATCTGGAGCGACAGGGCGCTGACTGGGTCGGGCGCTCCATTTCGACATCGGATGGGAACATCGTGCTCACGCTTCACACGGTGGCGTCGGCGATTGGCCGCCGTACGGTGTCGGGCACGCTCTCGGGCCAGGCAATCAGCGTCGTTGGGACGCCCGTCTCCGCGCCGAGCCGTGTGCGGATCGTCTTCGATGCGGTCTCGGGTCAGACGATCGACGGCGGCGGCACGACGATCGGTCAATTCGTGAACGGCAACATCACGGGGATTGCCACATTCATCGACACGACCGGCAACGTGTGCAGATGCGACTGGGTGCAGTGGTCGTTGCAACCGCTCCCCCCTGGTTGAGCGCGCGCGGGCCGAGACCGCCCTTCCTATATTGAGGCACGTTTTCGGCGCTCGCCGCGGCGCCCCGGTCTCGTGTACCCTCGCCCGCCCCGCCACAAGTCAGAATGAAGCTCGTCGAGTGCGTTCCGAACTTTTCCGAAGGCCGCCGCCCGGAGGTCGTCAACGCGATCCGTGACGCGATCGCCGCCGTCGAGAGCGTCGCGCTGCTCGACGTCTCGTCCGACGCGTCGCACAACCGCACCGTCGTCACGTTCGTCGTGGCCGTCGAGCACGCGGTCGACGCGGCGCTCGCCGGCATCCGCGCGGCGCGCGACCGGATCGATCTCAATTCGCACAGCGGCGAACATCCGCGCATGGGCGCGACCGACGTCGTCCCTTTCGTCCCCCTTGAGGGGGCGACGATGGAAGACTGCGTCGTGCTCGCGCGGCAACTCGGCGAGCGCGTCGGCAGGGAGCTGGAAATTCCCGTCTTCCTATATGAGCGCGCCGCGACGCGTCCTGATCGGGAGAACCTCGCCGACATTCGGCGCGGCGAGTTCGAGGGAATCCGCGACGAGATGAAAGCCGGCGCGGCAAATCGCGTCCCCGATTTCGGACCGTCCAAGATCCATCCGACCGCCGGTGCAGTGGCGATCGGCGCGCGGCCGTTTCTCGTCGCGTACAACGTCTACCTCGGGCCGGCGTCGAACCTCCAAGTCGCGAAGAACGTCGCGAAGGCGGTGCGCGGCTCTTCCGGCGGACTTCGTTACGTGAAAGGACTCGGCCTCGAGGTCGATGGACAGGCGCAGGTCTCGATGAATCTCGTCGACACCGAGAAGACGCCGCTCTACCGCGCGTTCGACACCGTGAGGATGGAAGCCGAGTCGCAGGGCGTGTCGCCGACGTGGAGCGAGATCGTGGGACTCGTCCCCGAGCGCGCGCTGTTCGAGACGGCCGCGCGACACATCCAGCTCCGCGACTTCAAGCCGGAGATCGTACTCGAGAACAAGGTCCGCGCGGCGGTGCAAGGCGGCGAATCCGTGTCCGGATTCATCGCGTCGGTGGCATCGTCGGCGCCGACGCCCGGCGGTGGCAGTGTTGCCGCGCACGCCGGCGCGCTTGCCGCGGCGCTCGCGCAGATGGTCGCGGGGCTCACGGCGGGTCGAAAGAAATACGTCGCGGTGGACGCCGAAATGCGTACGCTCGGACTCGAGGCGGCTGGACTCGTCAACACGCTGTCCGCGCTCGTCACGAAAGACGCTGCGGCGTATGGCGCCGTGTCGGCGGCGTACAAGCTGCCGTCAGAGCCCGCCGACGCACTCGCCAAGCGAAAGCGCGCGATCGATGACGCGCTCATCGGTGCGGCCGAGGTGCCGCTCGAGACAGCGCGCGCGTGCGCGAGAGTCGCCGAATTGGCCGCCACGTGTGCGACCAAGGGAAACTCGAACGCGGTCTCCGACGCGGGCGTGTCGGCGCTCCTCGCGGAGGCGGCCGGCCGGGGCGCGGTGTACAACGTCCGCATCAACGTCGCTGCCCTCGATGACAAGTCGCGCGGCGCCAAGCTCGTCGCCGAGGCGAATCAGTTGCTCACGAAGACACGCGCGCTCGTCGAGCAAGCGACCGCCGCCGTCGAGGCCGCGATCGGCTGACGACAACTGCAGCTGCAACAGCAACTGCCTTAACGCAGAGACGCAGAGAACGCAGAGACGCAGAGGAAACGGCGAAGGGGCTATTGTGGAACGACCTCCGGGTGCCACGGTGTGGCCTACGGAGGTCGTTTCACCAAGAGTTCTTTCGTAGTCTCTATGTCTGGGTCTCTCTGCGTCCCTCTGCGTCCCTCTGCGTCTCTGCGTTAGGTAGTTCAGTTGCCGTTGCCGTTCCCGTTGCCGTTGCCGTTGCCGTTCCCGTTGCCGTTGCCGTTGCCGTTCCCGTTGCCGTTCCCGTTGCCGTTGCCGTTGCCGTTGCCGTTAGTGGCGCCGCCCGTCGTCGGGATGACAGGCCTCGTCGATCACGACCGCGACCGCCAGCAGTAACACCTGGTCCTCCGTGCTCCGGATGTCGATGCCGTACGTGTCGGCCCACGTGAACCACTGCTTCGACACCGTCGCCACGACCCGATCACCGCGCATGATCTGATACTCGTGGTCGGTCAGGTTACCCTCGGCGTCGAAGTTGTCCTCGATGCCCGGGACCTCGACCGTGAACCGGTGCTTGAAGAAGGCGAGCGGCTCTTTCCTCACCGTCGCCACGACGTGATCGTCGCGGAAGATCTCGTAGGTCTTCCCCCACGACAGCACGCGCTGCTTGATGAACGCCAGCTCGTTGCCGGCGAGGTCCTGAAATGACAGCTGGTCGCCGATCGTGAACGCCTTGCCGTCCACGAAGTAGACGTCGTTGCCGTCCTTGTCCTTGATGTAGTAGTCGTCGCCCCATGAGAGGAGCTTCTGCTTCATCATGTATTGCATATCGGGTAGACAGGTGGACCGGTGAACCGGTGAACCGCGGCGAACCGCTCAGCGCTTCGCCGCGACGTCGACCAGCGTGCGATAGATCATCTCCGTTCCCTGCTTGAGCGACGCGACGCTGACTTTCTCGTCGTTGCCGTGCATGCGCGTCAGCTCGTCGGCGTCGATCGGATACGGGTAGATCCCGTACACCGGCACACCGCGCGAACGCCACGCGCCGGCGTCGGTCCCGGCCTGAAAGAGGTACGGAGTCACTTCCGCGCCAGGGAACGTCGCGTGCGCTTCTTTCTCGAGCGCGCGATACAGCGCGGTCGTGTCCGACGACTCGGGCGCGCCGGCGTAGACGCGGCTTCCGATCGAGAACTCGAGGCCCGGATCGCCGGCGACTTGTTTGAGCGTTCCGACGAGGGCCGCGGGATCGCTCCCGGGAATCAACCGAAGGTTGATCATCGCCTGCGCCGAGCCCGGAATCACGTTGTTGCGAAAACCGCCGTTGATGATCACCGGAGCGATCGTGTTTCGAATCAAAGAATGCAGCAGCGGGTCACGGCTCACGACCGAATCCGCCCGGCGCGCCTTCACCGGATCGTCGCCGACGACGTCGCGGTAATAGCCCGACATCGGCGGCGCGCTCGTCTTCGACAGGGCCATGAAGAATCGCCTGGTCGACGGCGAGATCGTGAGGGGCGTCTCGTACGCCGAGATCTTCGCCATGCCGCGCGAGAGCGCGAAGATCGCGTTGTCGGGGCGCGGCATCGAGCTGTGCGTCGACGTCCCGCGCGCCGTGATGGTGAGCGGAATCGACATCTTGTCGGCCGTCGAGATGCTCACGTAGCGCACGTGCCCATCGTCGGCCTTCATGATCCAGCCGCCCTCGTTGAGCGCGAACTCGGCGTCGATGTCGGCCCAGTTGCTCTTTGCCAGCCACTCCGTGCTGTACGGCCCTCCGCTTTCCTCGTCCGACTCGGCGAGGAAGATCACGTCACGCGCGAGCGGCACCTTTTGCTCGGCGAGCATCATCACGGCGCGCGCGAACACCGCCATCCCGCCCTTGAAATCGATCGCGCCGCGGCCGTAGACGAACCCGTCCTTCTCGGTGCCCTCGAACGGCTCGAGCGACCACTTCTCGCGCTCGACGCCCACGACGTCGGCGTGCGCGGCGACGAGCACCGGGCGCTTGGAACCGTCTCCGCGCAGCCGCGCGATGATGTGCGCCTTCCCCGAGTCCGGCGTCGGGATGATCTTCACGTCGAACCCGAGCGCGCGGAATCGCGGCGCGAGGACGTCGTCGACGAGTTGGGTGCGGCCGGGTGGGTTCGACGTGTTCGCCCGAATCAACTCGCGCAGCAACGCAGCGGTCGGATCGTCACCCGTTTGCGCCGCCGCGGCGGACGAACACAACAGCGTCGCCGCGAGAAGACACGGCAGGCGTCGAGCATTCGCTGGGATCATGGACTGTGGAGGGAGAGAGGAGGGAGGAGGCCCGCGCCGACCTATCTACGCTCCACCTGTCCCCCTGTCCACCTGTCCACCCGACTACTTGCTCGACAACTTCGCGTAGAGATCCCAGTAGACCGCGACGCCACAGCGCTGGCGCGACCCCGAATCCCACATGTAGCGCTGGTACTCCCTCGGAACGTCGGCCGGCAGAGGGTAGATCTCGACGGCCATCAAATCCCACGGCAAGTCCGGAACGAAGTTGGCCGCGGTCGCCGGCCGACCGTCGACGAGCGAAACGAGGCAATGAAGTCCGGTCGCCACGGGAATTCGCCGGTTGCCAGTGGGCGTCGGCCGAACGTCGATGCGAAACCCGGGGATGTCGCGGAAGAGATCAGCTGTCGTCAGCGGGTCCTTGTCGTCGATGTCGAGATAGTCCATGTACACGCCCTTGTCGCCGCGCTTCCGGCGGCACATGAACCCATCGAGCGATCGCTCCGGACAGCTTCCGTCGGCGCGAACGACGACGGTGTCCAGGTCGGCCATGTGGTGCTCGAGCGTCACCTTCACGTCGGCCGATCCGTCGTTGTGGATCTCGGCGGTCGCCTCGCCCGGCGAGTAGCCGAGCTTTCTCGCGTGGAGCGTGTACTGGCCGCCGCCGATGCCGGCCATGGTGAAGCGGCCCAGGGAATCCGTGCGAGTGCGATGTGGCCCCGGAGTGGCGACGACCTCGGCGTTGGCCAACGGCCGATCGGCTGAGTCGCGAACCACACCACGCAGCGTCCCGCCACCCTGGCCGGACAACGTTCCCGGAAGCAGGGCCAACGAGCAGAACAGCGCGACAGCCGACGAGCGCATACTGGGAAGCTAAAGGGTGGTGTGGTTGACCGCGCCAAGTGGCCGCCAAACGACCGCGAACTGCGCGCCAGGAACCGCGGCCGAGCCCTGTCGCCGCCCGGCGCCAGCGAACATACTTGTCGACCTCCCGCGACCGACGAGCGACCATGAGCATTCGCGAAGACCTCGAGTTCCTCGACCAGACTCAACACGAGTTGGAGTTCATCGGCGAAGAAATGGAAGAAACCGCCGGCATCGACCGACGCGACTTCGTGTTCTGGTCGCTCGTGACCGCGGCCGCGAGCACGTTCGGCTTCGGCGCGCGTGCGCTCGCTCAAGTGCCGACTACCGCGGCTCCCAATGCCGCACCGCCGCAAGCGGCGCCGCTTCCGCCGCTCGGTAATGGCGAGCCGGTCTCCTGGACGTTCCAGCCATACCACGAAGGCACCGGCGCGCTCATGGAGAAGCTCATCAACGAGCGCGGCGCCGCGGCCTTCCAGCGCGCGACGTTCGTCGTCCAGCCGTGGACCGGCAAAGTGCCGACAGATCCCAACGAGATCGCGTTCCTGCCCGCGCACCGTCTCTCCGCCCTGATCAAGGCGCGGAAGATCACGTCGACGCAGCTCACGCGGATCTATCTCGACCGGATCAAGCGGCTCGATCCGACGCTGCTCTGCGCCGTCACCATCATGGAAGATCAGGCGATGGCGGAAGCGGCAAAGGCCGACGCCGACCTCAAGGCGGGCAAGTACCGCGGCCCACTGCACGGCATTCCCTACGGCGTGAAGGATCTCTTCTCGACGAAGGGCGTACGCACGACGTGGGGCTCGAAGGATTTCGAGAATCGCATCATCGATGAGGACGCCGAGGTCGTCGTGCGGCTGCGCAACGCGGGTGCGGTGCTCATTGCCAAGCTCGCGACCGGATTGTTCGCGCAAGGCGATCAGTGGTATCGCGGACGCACGAACAATCCGTGGGACATTCGCCGCGGCTCGAGTGGATCGTCCGCGGGCCCGTCCTCGGCGACGGCCGCCGGTTGCGTCGCCTTCGGCATCGGCACTGAGACGTCAGGCTCGATCGTTTCGCCGGCGCGCGAGTGCGGACTCAGCGCGCTGCGTCCGACGTTCGGCCGAGTGACGCGCCACGGCGGAATGGTGTTGGCCTGGTCGCAGGACCGCGTCGGCCCGCTCTGCCGCACGATCGAAGACTGCGCGATGGTCTTCAACACGATCCACGGCGTCGATCCGAAGGACCCGGGCACGGTCACCACGCCCTTCAACTTCGATCGCAACATCAA
>Ga0326726_10005595_pt1 | contig 11370 bp, 8 predicted proteins | sample MHFenrmetagenome_2_FD_207603 | JGI IMG/M metagenome (GOLD analysis project Ga0326726, IMG submission 207603) | Lab enriched peat soil microbial communities from Michigan Hollow, Ithaca, NY, United States - MHF15MN | ecosystem: Environmental > Terrestrial > Soil > Wetlands > Peat | place: USA...
GAGTCCCCATCAGGTGGCGGGTCGTCCCCTGCACCGTTGGCGGCCCCATTCAGTATCACTTCAAAGATGGCAGCAACCAATGGTGGACCGCGGTGCAGATACGAAACCACGTCAACCCAATATTCAGTCTGGAGTACCTGACGCCGCAGGGTACATACAAGTCCGTCAGTCGGGTCACTTACAACTATTTCGTCGAATCAACAGGCATGGGTCCGGGACCATATACATTTCGGGTCACTGATGTGTACAGCCACGTCCTCGTCGACTCGGGTGTCCCGGCCGTAACGGACAGCAGTATTCCGGGGCATGCACAGTTCCCTCTGTGTCCCGCAGTCGTATCAGCTCCCTCTGTGTCAGAGAATTTTCTCCCCACGCACTTTGTGTTGGAACAGAACTATCCAAATCCCTTCAATCCAACAACAACGGTCAGCTATCACCTGCCCGCTGGTCAGGCGGGGCTATCAGCGGTCAGCGAGGTAAAGCTGGCGGTTTACGATATGCTGGGGCAGGAAGTGGCGGTGCTGGTGAATGAAAAGAAAGCTCCGGGGCGGTACGAGGTGCAGTTTGATGCTTCTCAGTTGGCGAGCGGTGTGTATATTTGCCGACTGATTGCGGGGCAGTTTGTGGAGTCCAAGAAGATGGTGTTGATGAGGTGATCTGGGCTCGGTTGCAGGCTAGTGATGGGTCCCGAATCCTTCGACCCATTCGATTCCTCCCTCCGGTCGGGACTCAGGGTCGACCCCGAGCGCGAAGCAGTCGAGAGGTTGACTCACTCGCAAAAAGCGCTCGTTCGCTCAGCACATTTCGGGACGACGTGGGTTGGTTCCGCGTTTTCCCGGAGCCACCAGTAGAGGCGTACGGCCGTACGCCCCTTTCGGTTGGTATATGATGCAAGTATCGTTTCGGACAGCGCCTCTGACGCTGATCCGGAATCTATAGCAATCCACAATTGTCAATCCACAATCCACGATTGTCAACCGATGAGGTCAAACCCAGTGGCTATCCCTAAGTGCAATTGCAGTGCGAGATCGCAACGCCACTGGCCAGAGCGTAAGAATGCCAACAGATTCACCCGATCGCTCTTCGAATTCTGAGTTTTGAGTTCAGAATTCTGAATTCGACCGTCCCCGCCCCCGGCGGGACGGTCGCAGTACGCCTCCCCGGCAGGGGGTGCGACATACAGTTTCTTTTTGTGCATGCCCATAATGGGTCCTGAATAAAAGCATTTCAGGACGACATTGGTTGGTACGCCCCAGCTTCCCTTGTCATTCCGGACGGCGTGCTTTGCCGATCCGGAATCCAATTTCACACTCGAAGATTGCGTTTCGAAGAGAAGCATTTCACTGGCCCGGCGCTATTTGATGACCATGAGCTTTTTCGTCTCAACGAACGATTGCACTGCAGCGTCGCCCAATAATCGGGCCTGCAGGCGATAGAAATAAACGCCGCTCGCCACCCCTGCAACGTCCCACCTACGTGTGTATCTTCCGGCGCCCAATTCGCCGGAGACCAGTGTAGCTACTTCTCTTCCGAGCAGATCAAAAACGTTCATTGTGACGAAAGATTTCGCCGGCAAGGTAAATGATATCGTCGTTGTCGGATTAAAGGGATTGGGGTAATTCTGATCCAGGAAAAAGCGTGCCGGCACGTCTGCAGATGCATCGGCCACCGAAGTGACCAACTCGGACAACGGCCGTCTCCACACTCCCTCGCCGAAACTGCCCGCAATGAGATCCGTCCCGCTAACTGCAAGAGCCCACAAGGATGATTTCGTCAAACCCTCATCTACCTCAGTCCAGCTCTTCCCCTCATCAGTGCTCAGGAAAACACCGTCACTTCCTTCAAAGACATTTGAGCCATATTTCGCCAAGGTTGACACATAGGCGTACTGCGAAATGCCCGAATCCGCCCTGCTCCAAAATGTTCCCCCATCCGTAGAACGGAAGACACCCCCGCCAAAAGTACCAGCAAGCAAAGTTGTTCCTGTCGCAATGAGTGATCGGACATCCAGTGTCGTCAGGCCGGAGTCGACGGCCGTCCACCCCGAGCCGCCGTCTGTGGAACGGAACACTCCCTGGTAGGTCCCTGCGAAGAGATTCGAGCCGTCGACAAGGAGTGAGTTGACATAGGGGTACGTTGGACTCCCGCCGCCGGGAGCCCATTGCGCACCGTTGTTCGTCGAGAGAAAGACACCCCCGCCGGCGGTGCCCGCGACAATATCATTTCCGGAAACTACAAGGGCGCGGACGTCGGTTGAAGTCAATCCGGCGTTTGACGCGTTCCATGTGGCCCCGTTGTCTGTTGAACGCCAAAATCCGTTCGCCGTTCCCGCGAAAAAATCAGGTCCGTTCGTGGCCAGTGCATACACAGCGGCATTGGCCGCCATTCCTGCGTCACCCGGCAACCAGGTGGTCCCATTGTCAGAGGACAAAAATATCCTGCCGCTGTACGTGCCGGCCAGAATATTTGATCCGCTTAAAGACAACGATCGAATATCCGAGTTCGCCAGACCCATGTTTGCATCTGTCCAGATCGTCCCGGCATTTGTAGAGAGAAAAACTCCGCCGTTCGTGCCGGCGAACAGGTTTCCCCCGTCGACGGTCAGGTACAAAATTTGCTTATTCGTCAGACCCGCACTGACTGACGCCCAATGCGTTCCGCCGTTGGTCGAGCGAAAAACGCCGCCACCGTACGTCCCCGTGAAGATTCCTGAATCGCCGGCTGCCAGGGCCTGAATATCTCTTGACGTAAGATCTCCGTTTGCATCTGCCCAGCTCACCCCGTTATCGGTAGAAACAAACACGCCGCCACCCGTCCCTGCGAAGACCTTTGTGCCCAGGACAGCAAGGCTTGCGGCGTACGTTTGGGGCAATCCGGAGTCGGCTGCTGTCCAGGTTACTCCACCATTGGAGGAGAGAAATACACCTCCATATGTGCCTGCAAGAAGATTCGCCCCGATTGCAGTCATCGTGTTCACACCGCTGCTCGTCATTCCCGAATCAGAGCGGGTCCAGCTCTTTCCCGTGTCGGGAGAGACATAAATATTGAAATACGTGCCGGCATAAAGTTTTGTCCCGGCCACACACAATGAATAAACATTCGAAATTGTCAGACCGGGATTGATTGCGTTCCACGTCGTCCCGTTGTCCGTGGAGAGAAAAACTCCACTGCCGCCTCCCGCAAACAGGTTTGCCCCATTTGACGCAAGACATGTAACAGAAGAGTTTGCCAGCCCCGAACCTGCCGCGGTCCAGGCCCTGCCATTGTTTGTCGAGCGAAACACCCCAGCACTCCCGCCGGCCGCAAAAAGGTCTGAACCGTTCACAAGAAGCGAAGTGACAGCTCCGCCATATGGACCATTGGTCTGCACCCATTGAGGATATACCGGACCCGCTGGAATTATCATAAGGACGATCGACAACTGGGCAACACGGACGGTTAAGGTCACGGCCTGGCTCCTTGTATTGTGTACCATTGGTGAATAGTCAGTTTTTGAGTGCCTCCAAACCCTTCTCATCCAGTGAGGTCCTTCCCCCCTTGCTCACGCGACACCATCACGCGCTCACCTCCTCGTCCCCCTTCCTTCCCAGATCTCTCCCCCACACCATAAAATACAGAGTCCCCACCGCGCCGAAACCGAACGCCACAAGGAAGTTGGTCGTGGGAGAAGCTATCGAAGCAAAGAACGATAACACGGGCGTCCCCACCCCGATCATGTCGATGATCTTCCTTGCCGCTGATTCGTCCCAGAGAAGTGCTCCGCCGAAAGCAGCAATCGAGACAATCACATCCCGCACCAGATAATACAAGCCGAAGGTCGCCGCCTTCCTCCCCTCCGGCGCCAGATCCATGATCAGCGCCTTTCGCGTCGGCTCGCCGAATTCCTTCAATCCCCTCAGCACAAACGCCGCAACCATCGTCCAGAAGGTGCGTGCGAACAGGAGAACCAGCGGGAAGAACGTGAAGAAGACAAATGTCGCCGCAACATATGGCTTTTTTGTGCTCCTATCCGCCAGATATGCCACCGGGATGTAGACAAGCATCGCTGTTACCATTTCAACCGCGGTCAGCACGCCGAACTGGAGTGCAGAAATTCCATTGATCGACACACACCAGACAACCACAAAGGCATACGGTATCTGTTCGCAGAATCGAACAAGAATGTCTGAGACGAGCAAATTTCGGAGCGAGCCATCCAACAGAGCGAACCCCTTTTTCACAACGGGATCCTCACTCTTTGGTGTCGCCCTCTGCTCAACGATAAACACTTGCTGCAAGACCAGTGACACGGCGGCGAGAACAAGCGCCGCAACAAATGCCAGATGTATCCCTTTCGTCTCGCCGTATTTGCCTATCAGCACTCCCCCGAAGATCGGTCCGAGAGCCATGGGAACGCGCCGGACAAGCGAATGGAGCGAGACGCCCATCGTTCGTTTGTTCTTCGGCAGCACGCTCGCGACTAGATCCATGGTTGCAGGGAGGGAAATCGCGGTCCATGAGATGAACAGTATCGCCCCCACAAGAACAGCCTGCCATCCGGGAAACACGATCACGATCGTGTAGCCGGCCATAGCCAGCAAATTGAAAAGAAACAACGCCCGCTTGTATCCGAGTCGATCGCTCGCATACCCCCCGGGATACGAATACAGGGCCCCGAGCAGATTGTACATGCCGTTCAAAAGTCCGACCGCGTACGCACCGCCCCCGAGCGCCATGAGATACAGGGGCAGAAACCGTTCGGCCAGACGCTCCCCGAGCCCGACGAGAATCACCATCGCGAGAAGTCCGACGATGCTCCTCCTGAGGCCAAGGAATTCCGCTATGCGGCTCTGCCAGTTCATGGCCACAGGACGCTGAGGATGAGAAATCCCGTCAGGCCGTTGACCGAAACGGTGGTTTCCATGATCGACCAGGATCGGAAGGTATGCTTGACGGAAAGGTTGAAGAATTCCTTGAACATCCAGAAGCCGGTATCATTGACGTGCGAGAACATCAGACTCCCTGCTCCAAGTGCCAGCACCATGAGCTCGGGCCGGACATTGCTCCCCTGAACAATCGGCAGAACTATCCCGGCTGCCGTCAATCCTGCAACTGTGGCTGAACCGAGAGCAACCCGCATCAGTGCCGCAATGAACCAGCCGACAAAAATGGGCGAAAGCTGTATCCCCTTTCCCACTTCGCTTATCGCGTAGCCTACTCCTGCAGCGATGACGATCGGCATGAACAGTCTTCACGGATTGTGGAGAATTCCTTCCCTCATCCCCGGCGACCCGGAGCGTCCAATATCATTTTTTGAAACCTGGGGGTCAAGCCAGAGCGCCGATGTGTGCGCTGAGTGCGAACACCCCGGATGGAGGCTGGTCACCCGGATTTCCTCTGACCGCATGTGGCATACAGGCAGCGATTGGATGACCCTCAAAATTCAGTCTGGGGAACCGCCTCCACAGCGTTTCTGTTGCACCGGAAAGGGGCTGAAAAACAGGGCCAAAACATGCCTCAAAGGGGATAATTTGCCCCCTGCCATTGAAGACTCCCCCCCTGTTTTGTGGCACAAGGATTGACTCTTCTCAACGGAATGCCCCGCCGTTGGACCTGCCCGGGGTCGAAAAATAATGACATCTGCCATGCCTGTCACAGCCGCCCTGACCGAGGTGGACGTTGCACCTGACTTCTCCCCGGAGACCGTGGAGATGGAGCGAAACGTCCTGACCACCCTGCTGTATTATGATATCTGGCGGCACCCGCTCACGACCCGGGAGCTCTTTGCATTTCATCCGACCAATTCTCTCACACTCGAAGAGTTCAAAAAGCAACTGGACGCCATCGCGCGTGGCCCTTCAATCCAAACCGACGGGGATTATTACTTCGTCCGCCGTGGTTCCGATGCAGCCAGCGAACTCCGCAAAAAGCGTGAGCGTGCTGCGGCAGCCCTATGGCGCATGGCGCACGTCTCGGCTGCAATCATCAAGCGCTTTCCCTTCGTTCGCGGCGTGTTCGTCTCAGGCGATCTTTCGAAGAACTCGGCCGACAAAAACAGTGACATCGACTTCGTAATCCTGACCGCCCCGGGGCGCCTCTGGATCTGCCGAGCATGCCTGATTCTGTTCAAGAAGATCTTTCTCCTGAACAGGAAGAAGTATTTTTGTCTCAACTATTTTTTGAGCACCGACAATCTCGCTCAGGAAAACCGGAACTTCTTCATTGCAACGGAGCTTGCGCATCTGAAGCCGCTTCACAATCGTCGACTCTATCTCGACCTCCTCGCGGCGAATTCCTGGATGAAGGACCTGTTCCCGAATTTCGATCCGTCCCTCATGTTTTCTACGAGGTGCAATGATCGTGGCAGAATCATCCGGACCTTGCTGGAGCTGGGTTTCAGACTTCTCCCTGCAGATCGCATCGACGATTTTCTTCACCAGACGATGCAGCGCATCTGGGCCCGTCGTTATCCCCATGTGGATCCCGTCACGCGCGAACGGATATTCCGAAGCACAAAGAGGGAATCGAGGACATTCGTGGGAGACTTCCAGCAGAAGATTCTTGCCGGCTATATGTTGAAACTTGCCGAGTTCGGAGTGGAGCGGGCGCGATGACCGACGTCCTTTTTACACACTCGTATTTTCTCCGATTCGATCCCAAGGAATTCCGGGCGATGATGCCGTATCCCCCGCTGGGAACGCTTTATGCCGCCGCATGCACGCGTGAAGCGGGGTTCACCGTGTCATTGTTCGACAGCATGTTCGCGGAGTCCGCCTCCGACATTTCCGGCCACCTTGCAGCTCAGCGCCCGAGAGCGGTGGTGATGTACGATGACGACTTCAACTATCTCACCAAAATGTGCCTGACGCGAATGCGTCACGCAGCATTTGAAATGTCGGAGCTCGCGCGGAACGCAGAGTGTGCCGTTATTGTGCACGGCTCCGACGCGTCGGACCATTGCGCGGAATACCTGGCCCATGGGGCCGACTATGTTATTATCGGAGAAGGCGAACAAACGCTTGTGGAATTGTTGAATCTCCTTCTTTCGGGAAAGGGCCGGGCCGCAGACATTCCGGGTCTTGCTTACATGCAAGGAAATGAGGTCGTGCGCACAGAGGCGCGCAGAGTACTCAAGGACCTCGATTCGCTCCCCTTCCCTGCACGGGATCTCCTCGATATCGGGCAATACCGGGAAGCATGGACGAAACGGCACGGATACTACTCATTGAACATCGTCACAACGCGCGGGTGTCCGTTCCATTGCAACTGGTGCGCAAAACCGATCTACGGCCAGGTCTACAACTGCCGGAGCCCTCAGAGTGTCGTTGCGGAAATGCGTTTCCTCAAGGAGACCCTGAACCCGGACCACATATGGTTTTGCGACGACATCTTCGGCCTCAAGCCCGGCTGGGTTGCCGAATTTCGCGATGAGGTACTTCGCCAGGAAGCTCTGATTCCCTTCAAATGCCTCGCCCGCGTCGATCTTCTCCTCAAAGGGAATACCGTGTCTGATCTGCGGGAAGCCGGGTGCAGGACGGTGTGGGTGGGGGCTGAATCCGGATCACAGAAGATCCTCGATGCAATGGACAAGGGGACAACCGTGGATCAGATCTACGAGGCCTCCCGCCTGCTTACCCGTCACGGCATCGGTGTCGGGTTCTTCCTCCAGTACGGCTATCCGGGAGAATTACAGGACGACATCGCTCTCACGATGAAAATGGTCAGAGACTGCAGTCCCGATGAGATCGGCATTTCGGTTTCTTATCCACTTCCCGGTACGCCGTTCTACGACAGTGTCCGGTTGCAGCTCGGCGAGAAACAGAACTGGGTTGACAGCCAGGATCTCGCAATGATGTTTCAGGGGACATACACACCGGCGTTTTACAGAATTCTCCACAAAGTAACGCACAAGAAATTCCGGCTGTGGAAGGTAACAGAGCTGTTGAGAAATGTTCTCGGACACCGTCCGGTCCCCCCACTGAATATCCGTTCCTTAGCCGCAGCAATGTATCATTGGTTCACGCTGCCGTTGTATGAGGCCCGACTCGGCTATCTTTCGCGCACGCGCCGAGCGACCGCCCTGGCTCCCCGGCGGCTGCGGCGCCGGAACCACCGGCGACATACCATGACGGCAGGTTGAAAGGAAATCCGGTTTGATCACCACATTTACTCAGGCAACTTCGTTTCGCCGCACCAGGGCGCGCACCGATGAAGAATCGTTCCAAACGCGGATGGCCTTCGATGCAGTGGCAGCAACGTACGACACGCAGAACGAGGCTCTTCCCGGAATCCGGCGAATCCGCGAACATACCAGGCGGCTTTACCTGCAATATTTCGCACGGGGAAGCAGACTCCTTGAGCTCAATTGCGGCACGGGAAACGACGCTGTATTCCTCGCGCAACACGGAATGAAGATACTCGCTACTGACCTTTCACCTCTCATGCTTGAAGAGGTACGGAAGAAAACCCTCCTCGCGGGGCTTGCAGCCACAATTGAAACTCGGGAGGTTTCTTTCGAGCGACTCGGCGATCTGCACGGCTCTTCCTTCGAAGGCGTGTTTTCAAATATGGGAGGGCTGAATTGCACGCGTGAACTTCCACAGATCGCAGCCGATCTTGCTCCGCTGGTGAAACCGGGAAAATATTTTGTCGCCACAGTTATGCCCCCGTTCTGCCTTGCGGAAACGCTGGTGTTTCTTGCCGGATCCCGCTGGCCTCAGGCGTTCAGACGAACAAGCGGGAAAAACGGTTCCCTCGCACATCTCGGAGAGGGCGTGATGCGGACTTTCTACCACTCCCCCCGGGCATTTGCGCGTGCGTTTGCGCCGCACTTTGAACACGTGAAGACGATCGGACTCCTGGTCCTCTTGCCGCCGCCGAATTTTGCCCGCGCATATTCGACCTTTCTCCGCCGGGCGAAGTTTCTGAAAAAGCTCGATGAGTCGGTCTCGAAACTGCCTTTCTTTAGATCAATCGGGGATCACTACATCATGGTCCTTCGCAGGAAATCAAACTCATGATACAGGAAGCACCTGCCCGCGTTCGGTTTCTCTGGGCATTCATACGTCCCTTCAGGCATCGGCTCCTCCTGGCCCTGTTCGGGTTGACGTTCGTCTCCTTCGCGTCCCTGGTCGCTCCTTGGCTGGTGCGCATCATGGTAAACCGGTTCGGCGGTCAGTTACCGACGGATCTTCCAGCAACTTCGCTCTCGCTCATCCTCCTCGGCGTATTCGGTTGCTCGGCGGTCATAGGATACTATCAGCAGAAGGAGATGCGGATTCTGGGGTACCGGCTGCGAAATGTGATGCGTCTGGCACTCTACGATTCTCTCCTCCGGAGAGCGATGAGCTTCCACGGGCGCGCTCAGGTGGGAGAGCTGTCTTCACGCGCGACCGAAGACCTGGGGAATATTCATATCGTGTTTTCCGGAATCCTCTCTCCGATTTTTCAGAACATGCTTTTTATCGTCGGGTGCATCGCATTGATGGCGTCACTCAACTGGGCAGCCACATTACTCGTCCTTTCCCTCGTTGCCCTTCCGGTTCCGGTACTCATCATGCTCAGCAAAAGAATACGGAGGCTCTCCTCGGAAACCCGGTCCGAACATGCATGGGCGAATGCCTTCCTGACGGAATCTCTGGCGGCCATGCGGGATATCAAGGCATTTGTCCGCGAGAAACTCGAACTCCGGCGCTATGCGGGAGTCCTCCGCCGGGCGCTTGCGGCGGAAGCTGAAATATCCTCTCTCAATGTCAAGGCAGATCAGGCGGTCTATCTTCTCTTCTCCGTTACGCTCCTCGGGATATTCTATTTCGGCACCCGGCCCACATTCCTCGGGACGTGGGGTCTGGGAGACGTGATCGCCTTCTACTTCTATTCATACACGATGACGATGGCCGTCTTGTCTGTCGGGAGGACGTATTTTGCCTTCCAGGAGTTTTCCGGGACGCTCGGAAGAATAATGGAACTTCTGCCTGACCATGAGCGGGCAGATCCCCCTCCATTCCGCCCCTACGCGGAACGAGTGACAGGCAAAATCGAATTCAAATCCGTGGGGTTTGCGTATGATCCGCCCCGACCTGTCCTCAGGAATGTCTCGTTCACCGTGCACCCCGGAGAATGGAGACTGATTACAGGTCCCTCCGGGAGCGGGAAATCAACCATTGCGAATCTGCTCATGGGCTTCGTGGAACCTCGCACCGGACACATTTCCGTGGACGACATCCCCCTCGGACTCTGGCAGGAAGGACCCCTTCGCAGGCAGATCGGGTACGTCGGTCAGGATCCGGTGCTTTTGCACGGAACTCTCCGCGAGAACATTCTCTTTGCCGACCTTCAGGCGACGGAGGAACAGATTCAGTCTGCCGTGTTCAATGCCTGCCTGGAGGATGTCATTGAATCTTTGCCCGCGCACCTGGAAACCCTGGTCGGCGAGCGGGGGGCTACCCTCAGCGCCGGACAAAAAGCCCGTGTGGCTCTGGCGCGAGCAATACTCCATGACCCCCCTGTGCTTCTCCTGGATGAAGCAAATGCCGCGTTTGAACCCGAACTTGAAAGGCGCATCTGGCGCAATCTGGCACGACTCCGGACGGGGAAGACAACAATCATTTTCAGTCATCATGTTCGCAACATCCCGGCAATGTACACGGCTCTCGAGCTGAGGGATGGCATTCTCGGGAAACAATCCCGTCAGGCGGCATCGAACCCGCCTGTTCCCGAAACGGAGACGCAGCAATGAACGCAGCTCCTCCGAAAAAGGTCGAAAGCCGGTCTGTTCATCCGTGGGATCGGATTGATGCCCCCGGGAAAATTCTCATCATCCGTTTCCATGCCTTCGGAGATGTCGCCTTGACACTGCCGGCATCACTTGGACTGCGAGAACGATTCCCCGATTCAGAGATCGATTTCCTTACGCTGGGGACCGCCGCGCCGTTACTTCGTTCTGTCCGGCTGTTTAATCGCGTGCTGGAATTCCCGTCCAACAGCAATCGGGCAACGCGTCTGATGAACGCCGTGCGGTTCGGCATGCTCGCCCGCTCGCAGCACTATGACGTGGTGATCGACCTGCAGCGGAATCGGATAAGCCGGATGGTCAGGCAAGCGGCTTCTTGCCCGGCATGGTCGGAATTCGACCGCTTTGGTCCGCTACCGGCAGCGGAGCGCACCCTCTCCGCCATTCACGATGCTGGTTTCAATAATGTCGTCCCTTCACATGCATTCACGATCAACGAGACCCTGCGCGTTCAGGCGGAAAGCCTTCTGTCTGCAAATGGTTATCAGTTTGAAAAACGACTTGTCGTGCTCAATCCGGCGGGACTCTGGAAAACAAGAAATTGGCCGCTGAACAATTACTTGACTCTTGCGAGGCTCTGGCAGGAACACGAGCCGGTG
>Ga0326726_10005596_pt1 | contig 11369 bp, 7 predicted proteins | sample MHFenrmetagenome_2_FD_207603 | JGI IMG/M metagenome (GOLD analysis project Ga0326726, IMG submission 207603) | Lab enriched peat soil microbial communities from Michigan Hollow, Ithaca, NY, United States - MHF15MN | ecosystem: Environmental > Terrestrial > Soil > Wetlands > Peat | place: USA...
ACAAGAACGGCAGCAGCCGGCGATTCACCGCGCGAATCGTCTCTCGCGAGACGTCCGCGTCGGTGGCCGGCGCGCGAGGTGCGGGCGATGGCGCCAGCGACGTGGTCAGAAGGTGATTCCTCCGCCGACGGTGATCACCTGTCCCGAGATGTAGTTCGACTCGGGGGCGCAGAAGAGGTACACGCCGCCGGCAGCCTCCTCGGGCGTACCAAGACGACCGAGCGGTATCTGGTTCGCCTCGAGCGCCGCGAGCATGGCCGGTTGCACGCCATACTTGATCTCGCGGCCCGCGACCACGACCGGCTCGCTCGTGGGGTCCAGCGACTGCGTCATACGCGTGTGAATGAAGCCGAACGCGACGCAATTCACGTTCACGCGATACCGGCCCCATTCCTTGGCGAGCGTCTTCGTCATGCCGACGACCGCCGCCTTTGCGGCAGCGTAGTTCACCTGGCCTGGATTGCCACCAAGTCCAGACACCGACGAGATGTTCACGACTTTGCGAAACACCTCTCGCCCCGCCGCAGCCTCCTCTTTTGCGAACCGACGAATCGGGTCGGCGGCCGCGCGCAGAATTCGGAAGGGCGCGGTGACGTGCACGTCGATGACGGCTTGGAACTGATCATCCGTCATCTTCTGGATCACGCTGTCCCAGGTAAACCCGGCGTTGTTCACGATGATGTCGAGGCCGCCGAATGCATCCAGCGCCGTTCGGACGAATCGGTCACCGAAGTCGTGGTCGGTGACGTTCCCGACGCACGCCGTCGCATCGCCCCCGGCGTCGCGAATTGCCGCGATGGTTTCCTTTGCCGGCGCTTCGTCCATGTCGTTGACGACGATGCGTGCGCCCTCGCTCGCGAGCTTGACGGCAATCGCGCGGCCGATCCCTCGGCCGGCGCCGGAGATGAGCGCGACCTTGTTCTCGAGATTTCGTGTTGTCATGACCGCGAATCTACGACGGGCGGGCGAATTGCTCGATCTTGCTCGCCGTCGCCGACGCGCCCGCGCCGAACAACATCGTGATGTGGTTGCCGGGCACGACGGTGTATTGCCCGGCTGGGAACGCGGCGGCCGTCGCCTTTGCCCACGCCTCCTCCATCAAGGGCGGCGTGCCGGGCGGACCATAGCCCTCGAGCGCGTTGATCACGAGTGTCGGCTGGCGGGTCTGCTGCACGAGGTGGAGCCACGGTTCACAGGCGAGACCGTAGGCGGCTTGTGCAACGGCCGACGCGCTCGTGGCCGACTGTGTCGATCCGTCCGCGTTCTGCACCAGCTCCGCGCGATAGAACGCCTCGACGTGCTCGTCCCACAGTCCGCCGAGATACGGCGCCGGCTTGATCGACTCGAGATACGTTGCTTCAGAGGGCAGCGTCTTGCCCAAGCGGTCCAGCGACGGCTTGATCAACTCGCCGACGCGTGGGTGCGACGTGATGGCCGCATCGAGCACGATGAGACGGTCGAACCGCTCGGGAAAGTGCGCCGCGAGGTAGATGCCGAGATATCCACCAAACGAATGTCCGGCGAGCACGGCGCGCTCGATTCCGAGATGGTCCATCAAGCCGATCACGTCACGGGCATGATCGGCCATCGAGTAGCCGGTTTCCGGTGCGTTGCTGCGCGCGCGGCCACGAAGATCTGGCGCGATGACGCGAAATGCCGGCGCCAATCCGGCGGTGATGATCGCGCTGAAGGAATTCGCGTTGGCGGACAAGCCATGGAGCATCACGAGCGGCGCATCGCCCGCTGCGTCCAGATAGAACAGCTCGACGTCGCCGATTCGCGCACGACGTTCCGCGATCGGGGACGAGCTGCGGGTCAACGTGGTAGCCATCGGTGCGTGCGTCCGGGTGATGGTCAGCGCGTCGCGACTGGCGCGGCGGGCGATGCGTACTGTTCGCGCAACACTCGTTTCAGCGTCTTGCCAGCGGTGCTGCGCGGGAAGTCGTCGACGATCAGAACTTCGGTCACCTGTTGATACCGGGCCGCGACGCGCGTGTTGATCCACTGTTTGAGATCGTCGGCCGAGGCCGTGCCCGCCGCGCGAAGAACGATCGCCGCGACGGGCGACTCTCCCCATTTCTCGCTGGGCACACCGAAGACCGCGACCTCACGCACCGACGCGTGCTGCACCGCGACTTCCTCGATGTCCTTCGGGTAGACGTTCACGCCGCCGGAGATGATCAGATCCTTCTTGCGGTCGACGAGGTGGAGGTATCCGTCGTCGTCGGCCATGCCGAGGTCGCCCGTGAACAACCAGCCGTCACGGATCGCCAACGCGGTGAGGTCGGGCCGCCCGTGGTAGCCCGGCATCATGAGCGGCGACCGTCCGACGATCTCGCCGACCGTGCCCGGCGGAACATCGCGTCCCTGATCGTCGACGATGCGCATCTCGCTGAACGCGATCGGCACGCCCACCGAGTCGATCTTCCGCGTGAAGTCGTTGCGATCGAGGACGGTGATGAACCCCTCCGTCAGCCCGTACAGCTCGTAGAGCGAGTTCGGCAGGACCTGGAGCATCCGCTCTTTGTGCTCGCGGTGCCACGGTGCGCCGACCGAGCACAGCATCTCGATCGACGCCAGCTTCTCCGCCGAGAAATTCGGAGCGTTGAGCACGGCGACGATTTGCGACGGAACCATCATCACGTGGGTGACGCGTTCGCGATGAACGGTCTCGATGAACTCGACCGCGTCGAAGCGCTCCTGCAACACGAACGTGCAGCCCAGATACCACGCGGCCATCAACGTCACGAACGAGCCGTTGAACACGAGCGACCCCGCGTGCAGCGCGACGCTCTCGGGCGTGAATCGGAATTGCGAGGCGAAGAGCGATCCGTAGAGCGCGCGCACGTAGTGCGTGTGCACGATGCCCTTCGGATGCCCAGTCGTACCGCTGGAGTAGATGATGTTGTAGACGTCGTCGTCCTCGATCTCGATCGCCGGTGCCGGGCGCGCGCTCGACGCGCCCACCAGCGCGTCGTAGTCGAGATAGCCGCCGTACCCATCGCCGCCCGCGAGGATGCATCGGTCGGCGGCGAGGTCCGGCAGCTCGGCGCGCGCTTCGTCGAGGACGTCGACGCCCGCGCGACAGCCGATCACCGCGGTCGCGCCGCAGTCGCGGAGCAGCGAGACGAGCCCCGGACCGCGGAGCAAAGGACTGAGCGGCACCGACACGATGCCGAGCTGCGCGCACGCACGATAGGCGTCGAGCAGCTCGATCGAGTTCGGGAGAATGATGGCCACCGCATCGCCCTTTCGGAGCCCCAGGTCGAGCAGCGCGCTCGCCAGCCGGCTGACCCGCTCGAACGCCTCGCCGAAGTCGAGGCGATGACGCCCGCAGACCACGGCGAGATGATCGGCACGATACCGCGCGTGCCGGGCGAGCAGCGACCCGATGTTCACCGCGAGATGCGAATGCCCGTGAAGAACATCATGCCGATCTCCGGCATGTTGATCATCTCGGCATGTCGCCGCGAGAATCCGCAGCCGCGGCTCTCGGACGCGATCTGCGTGTTCGCCGGCGTCGTGCCCGTCGTGTACTTCACGTCGTTCGCCGTGCACGAGTAGAGATTGCCGACCGACGCGCTGAGCTGCATGCCGTCGACACCGGGCACGCGGTACGACACCGACGCGTCGAGCGTGCCGAACGTCGGGATGACGCCGACGTTGGTGCCGGACCGGAAGTAGTAGGCGTGCACGTTGCGGAACGTGAGGCCCGTGGTCCACGGACCAAGGTTGGTCGCCGAGGCGCCGAGCGTCCACTTGGTATCGGGCGAGTTGAGCGCCGTGGCCTCCTCCGATCCCGCGGGCACCTGCAGGTCGCTGAGCTTGATCGTCGACAGCGTGCCTCGAAGCTCGAGATGATCCGCCGCGACGTAGTTCGCGCCGAAGTCGACGCCCGAGAGGCGGGCCTTGCCGAGGTTGTAGTAGATGAGCGTGATCGGCGCGATGCCGGCCGGCGTCACGATCTTGCCCGTCGCGTCAGTCGGCATGCCGTTCGGGTTCGCCGTGGGATACGCGTACGTCGCCGCGCCGCCGGTCGCGAACGGATTCGATATGACAGCGAGTGGACTCGTGAAGTTCTCGTATCGCGAGTTGAAGTACGTCCCGTCGAGATAGAGGCGATTCGCCAGAATGCCCTTGTAGCCGAACTCCCACGTGCGATTCGACTCGGGCTGGAGCGGGTTGTACGTCCGCACCACGGTGCCCGCCGTGTTCTTGACGGTGAAGCCATCCGTGTTGCCGTAGACCGAGATGATCGACGTCCAGTCGGGGATGAAGAAGTTCGTCTGGAGAATCGTCGGCGACTTGAAGGCACGGTTGAACGTCACGCGGAACGCCTGGTCGGCGAGCGGCTTCACCACGACACCGGCCTTCGGGCTCCACTGCTGGTCGTACGACTTCGGGAAGTCGAGGCGGCCGGCGAGGACGACGTCGAGCCACGGCGCGACCGGCGTCGTCGTCTGCGCGTACAGGCCCTTCTGATCGTTGCTGATGTCCGACTTGGTGACGCGGTCGGTGAGCCACTGCCGCTTGCTGCTCACGATGTCGTCGCGGTACTGTGTGCCGAAGACGACCGTCGTATTCAGCAGCATCGGAACCGTGTAGTTCCCCTGCGCCTCCGCCGCGTACATCTTGCCGTCGCTCGGCCAGTCGGACAGCATGCGCAGCGAATCCGGCGACAGGCTCGAGTTGGCGGGCGTGAGTTGCGCGCCGGCGAAGCGGTTCAATGCGAAGGATTTTCCCGACTGCGATTCGCCGCGATACGCGTTGAAGTACCAGTGCGGCGTCGTGTATCGCGCCTGGGCCACCGTGTACTTCCAACCGGAGAGCTGATTGCGTCCGACGTTCGTCTGGCCGACGCCGTCGGTGTAACTCATCCCGCCACTCACCTCGAGCCGGTTGTCGCCGTTGTAATACGCGAGGGCGCCCGAGCCGCGAGCAACGCGCGCCTTCCAATCGATCGGAACCTTGAGCGCGTCCTCGCGAAGCGCGCCGGACGTGCCGGCCGCGACGATGGTGCCACCCGAGTTGTAGTAGAGGTAGTTCGACCAGTCGTTGGCGTCCTGATACTCGCCCGCCACCTTATAGCCGAAGTTGCCGTTCACGCCGGCGTATCGGCCTTGGAGATCCTTGTAGCTGCGGCTGCCGCCGGTGAGCTCGATCGTGCCGCCCTGGAATTGCCGTGGATCCTTCGTCCGGAGTGAGAGCACGCCGTTCGACGCATCGGGACCGTAGAGCGCCGATCCGGGACCGACGAGCACCTCCATGCCGGCGATGTCGACCTTGGGATTGACCGTCAGGCTGCCGATCGGAAGGCCGCTCTCGGGAATGACGGAGATGCGTCCGTCCTCCACCATCAGGAACCGGCTGTTGAACGACGAGTTGAATCCGCGCGCGTTGATCGCCACGCTCGTCATGCCCACCTGAACGAAGTCGATGCCCTTCACCTCTTTGAGCGCCCCGGCGAAGGTATTCCCGATACTATTGTCGATCGTTTGGACGTCGAGCGTCGAGATCGTGGCCGGCGCATCGGTGATCTTTTCGACGCGACGCGACGCGGTGGTCACGACCGCGGCGAGCGTCGTCGGCACGGCGTCGATGACGACGTCGAGCCGCGTCTCTTTGCCCGCCGTCACGGTGACGGACATCGTCTTCGGCGCCTGGCCGATGCGGACGGCACGCAGTTCGTACGAACCGGCCGGAACGCCGACGATCGTATAGCGCCCGTCGACGTCGGACACGCCGGAGAATCGCGTGCCGCCCAAACTCAAACGCGCGCCTGAGACGGGAGCGTGCGCCGCATCGGTCACTCGCCCGGCGATCCGGCCCGTGTTTGCTTGCGCCCCCAACGACGACGCGACGAAGGCGAACGCGACAACTAGCGCGGCGGCGAGTCGCGCACCGATCGTCGAGAACCGCGAGCGCATGGACTCCTGCACGATCTGCATGACCATCCCCTCCGAAACGTTGAGAATCCGACGCAGCGTCGCTCCACTGGAGACCTGGGAGCGGCGGCGCGCGCGGGCCAAAGGCGTTTGTCGGAGAGCGATACTAAACCCCGGGCGCTCCCCCGGCATTACAAGCGCGTTACACGGACCGGCGTCATCCGTGGCGCAAACCGCTGACTGGACGCGGGTTGGCCCATATCCGAAATTGCCTCGAGCATCTCGATACGTTTCGAGGCAAGCCCCGCCGCTCCTTCCCTCCGGGCTCCGAGTGACGTCCACGCCAGCACCTGCCTCCGGTCGTCCCGACGACGTCATCGTCCGCACACGATTCGTGTCGCCGACGCTGCGGCAGCACGTCGTGCCCCGCCCGCGGCTCAACGCTGCGCTCGATCGGGCGCTGGATCACCCGCTCACGGTGCTCAAGGCGGAAGCCGGCTATGGGAAGACGACGGCGATCGCGTCGTGGCTGTCGGGCGGCTCCCGGCCATTCGTCTGGTACAACGTCGCCGACGTCGAACCCGACCCGCGGCTCTTCCTGCTCCATCTCGTCGAGGCGCTCGCGGTATCCCTGCCGGGTGTCGAAGCCGACGCACGCGAGCGACTGGAGCGCGGTGACCGGTCCCCGCGGTCCTGGGTGACGGTCATCGACCGGTTGAGCAACGAGCTGCTGGATCGCTTGCACGCCGACACCATTCTGGTCCTCGACGACTACGACAACGTCAACCGGCCCGAGATCAACGCGATCGTCGAGCGGCTCGTGGAGACGATGCCGCCCAAGCTGCACGTCGTCGTCACCGCGCGAACGATGCCGAGCTTGCGCGCGCGCGCCCGGTGGCGCGCGTCGAGCGAGCTGCTCGAGATCGGCCGCGCCGAGCTCGCGTTCACCGTCGAAGAGGTGGAGTCGCTGCTCGGCCGGCGACTCGAGCAACCTGTGTCGCGCGATCTCGCCCGCAGCGTGACCGCCGAGACCGAAGGCTGGCCGATCGCCCTCCAGATGCTCTCCGACAGCTTGGGCGGCGCGAGTCCGTGGGCGCTCGACACTCTGCTGCAGCGCATTCCCGGACCCGCCGAGTTGCTGTTCGACTATCTCGCCGAAGAAGTCTTTCTTCGGCAGGCACCAGACATTCGTCGGTTTCTCGCTGAAAGCGCGTGCCTGCGCCGTCTCGACGCCGAGGCCTGCGACTTCGCGCTCGAGACGAGCGACTCGGCGAACGTTCTGCGCTTCCTCGAGCAAGGATCGCTCTTCGTGTCGCGCGATGGCGGCTATCGCTACCACGCGCTGTTCGCGGACTTTCTGCACCGTCGCTCCGACATCACGCCCGAGCGACGCGAGCACATCCATCGTCGCGCCGCGATGTTCTTCGCCGCACACGGGAATGAAGAGGAGGCAGTTCATCACCATCTCGCCGCCGGGGATCACACCGCGGCAGCCGAGGCGCTCGCGCGAATCGCGGCGCGCATGACCGCGACCGGGCGACATCGCGCACTCGCCCAATGGCTCGATCAACTGCCGGACGACGAGCTCTCGCGGTCCGGCGAGCTGCTGCTCGCGCGCGCCGAGACGCGCCGGCTGTCGAGCCGATATGGCGAAGCGCTCGCGCTCTACGAGCGCGCCGCGGCTCGTTTCCGCGCCTCGAACGATTCGCTCGGCGAGATCCGCACGCTGCGCGCACAGGCGCTCGTTTACCTCGATACGGTGCAGCCGGCGCGCGCCAAGCCGCTGCTGCGGGAGGCGCTCAAGAAGTCGCGCGGCGATCGGCTCGAGCGCGCGGCGTTGTTCGCCCTGCTCGCCGAGAACGAGCTGAACACGGGCAATCTGCGTCGTGCCGAGCGGATGTACGACGCCGCGCACCGTGTGCTGCATCCCAATGAAGCGGTCACGCGAGATCCCCGAATGGATCTGCGGCGCGGTCGGTTCACTGAGGCCAAGCAGCTCATCGAGCAGCATCTGTACGCCGATCGACGCGCTCCGCAGCTGGCGCGCGCGCCGCGCTCGCATCGCGAATCGGCCGCCGTGCTCGCGTGGATCGAGCTGCTGATCGGCGACGCATCGGCCGCGCGCCAACACGCCGAAGAGGCGCTCGAAATCGGACACATGCTGGGCTCTCCGGTCATCGAGTGCCTGTCGCTCGGCCGGCTCGGGCTGAGCTGGCTCGCCGGACGAGACTACGACGTGACTCGCGCGCGAGGGTACTTCGACGATGCCCTGCGCATCGCTCAGCGTTCCGGCGTCCCGCGCTTTCGGGTGGAGCCGCTGCTCGGCCTCACCGTCATCGCGGGCCTCGAGCGCAAGCGGAGCGACGCGGAGCTCGCGGCGCGCGAGGCGCTCGCCATCCTGCGCGACGCAGGCGACCGGTACGTCACGTCGATCCTGGACCTCGCGCTCGGCGCGGCGCTCGCACTCTGCGCGGCACCCGAGGCGGAAGCCCATCTCGTCGCGGCCGAGCGTCAGGCCGCGGAGTGCGGCGATGCATTCGTGCCGACGCTCGCCGCGCTGTGGCTCGCTGTCGCCTACACGCGTGGAGGCGCGAGCGCCCGGGCCCAGGAGGCGTTCGCTCGCGCGCTCGACGGTGCGCGTCGCCATGGGTACGACTACGTCTTTCAGGGGACGCCGCTTCTTGCGCCGAAGGACACGGAGCTCTGGCGCTCGCTGCTTCGTCGCGCGCACGACGACGGGACGGTCGGCCCGTTGGCGCGCCGATTGTCACAACAAATCGAGCCGCCGCAGACGCCAACCAGCACGACAGTCGTGTCGGCGTCGGACAGTCTGACGACGGCACCGTTGTTCATTCAGACACTCGGTCCTTTCAGGGCGTGGAGACGGGGGCAGGAAATCGAGCGCGGCGCATGGCCGCGCGAGAAAGCGCTCCATCTCTTTCAACTGCTCGTGTGCCATCGCGGTCACGGCGTGCATCGCGATCGCATTCTCGAGATACTGTGGCCCGACAGCTCCGCGTCCACGGCCGCGACCGGGCTCCGCGTCGCCCTCAGCGCTCTGCGCAATGCATTGGAGCCGGATCGCGAGAGCGGCACCGATGGCCGGTACGTTCGCCGCGACGGCGACACCATCCGCCTCGCGATGGAATCAGGCCTTCGCGTCGACGTCGATGACTTCACGCGCCTGCTCAAAGCGGCGCGCGCCGCCGAAGCCGGCGAGCGCGAGACGATGATCGCCGCGTACGAGACCGTCCTTGGGCTGTATCGCGGCGACTTTCTCGAGGAGAACCCGTACGCGGCCTGGGCGGAGGAGGAACGACAACTTCGTCGCAGCGAGTTCCTCACGGCCGCCGAGCGATTCGCGACACAGCTGCTCCGCGCGGGCGACGCCGAGCGAGCCGCCCGCTGGGCGGAGGCGATGCTCCATCAGGATCCGCTGTGGGAGAGCGCCTATGCCCTTCTTATGGAAGCACACTGGCAACAGGGCAACCGCGCGCTCGCGGTGCGTGCGTTCAATCGCTGCAAGAAGCGGCTGCGTGACGGGCTCGGCGTTCAGCCTTCGGCGCGAATCACGACGCTCCTCGATCGAATCGCCCGTCCCGACAGCGGCGCGACGGCCAGCTCACGCTGATCCCGACAGTCGGTCGGCCATCGCGCTGATCTGACTCGCGCGCTCGATCACCGGCCGGTCGACGAGCGCGCCGCGGTGGGAGAACACGGCGTCGCCGGGCCGCCGGGCCCGCTCGGCGAGGATGGAGCGCGCCCACTCGATCTCCTGGTTCGTCGGACGAAAGACGCCGTTCGAGATACGTACCTGGTTGGGGTGGATGCAGAGCTTCCCGCAACACCCGAAGCGACGCCCGCGGTTGGCGTCCGCCGCGATCACCGCGTCGTCGCCGATCGAGAGACAGACCGAATCGATCGGCGCGCCGATCTTCGCGACTCGTGACGCCACGGAGACGCGCGAACGGACAAAATCGTAGGCGCCGCCCTCGTCATAGATGCCGGTGTCGAGCTGGAAGTCGAGCGCGCCGAAGACGACTCGCTCGACGCGCGGCGCTTGCGCGACGGGGAGCACGTTCCAGACGCCCGCCGCCGTTTCGACGATCGGCACGACGAAAAATGCCGACGGCAGGCGCGCCGCGGCGCGCGCCACGTCGTCCGGAGCGTCGGCTTTGGGAAGCAGGATGCCGGTGATGCCGAGCTTCGATGCCACGGCGAGGTCCCGCTCGAACCACGGAGTGCTCGCGCCGTTGACGCGCAGATATACGGGCACACCGGCGGGCAGCGCCGCGCCGACGAGCGACTCGCGCGCCTCGTCCTTGGCGTCGGTCGCGACGGCGTCCTCGAGATCGATGATGATCCGATCAGCGCCGCTCGCCGCGGCTTTCGCAAACCGGTCGGCGCGCGTGGCCGGCACGAACAGCCACGATCGCGCGGGGAGCGTCAACGGATCCATGCCTCCGCCTCCACGGCCGTCTCGGCGCGAGCATTGGTCGACCAGAGTCGAATCGCCGTCGGATCTTCCGTCGGATCCCCGTGGATCTCGAACGGCGCGATGTCGAAGGTGGGGCGAACGGCCTTGAACTGGAAGCGTGTCACCGTCTGCTCGGGTTTACGTTCGGTGAGCAGCTGCAGCAGCAGCGTGGCGATGAGCGGTCCATGGACGACCAGCCCCGGGTAGCCCTCCGCTTCCTCGGCGTAACGGCGGTCGTAGTGAATGCGGTGTCCGTTGAACGTCAGAGCGGAATATCGAAACAGCAGGGTCTCGTCGGGATGGACCGTCCGGCGCCATGCACCTTTCGGCGACGGCTCGGCGGCACGCTCGGCGTCCGCGCCCGGCGCTTCGCGATAGACGAGATCCTGATCCTCCTCGATGGTGAGCGCCCCGTTGCTCGTCAGCGTGTGCCGGACGGTGACGAAGACCAGCGGTCCGCTGCGGCTGCCCTTCTCCGCGACCAGCGAGACGACCGACCGGCGGTCGACGCGCGCGCCGACGCGCAGGGGGCGATGGAATTTGAGGCGGCTCCCGGCCCACATGCGTCGCGGCAGCGGGACCGGCGGCAGGAACGTTCCCGTGCGGGCGTGGCCGTCGTCGCCCAACTCGGAGGCGCGCGCGAGCGGCGGAAAGAGCGCCCAGTGGAATCCGAGCGGGGCGACGTCGCCCTCGGTGGGAAATGGGACGTCGCGGTCGAGCGTCGCGTTCCATGCGGCCACGTGCGTCGCCGTCACCCAATCCACCTCGTCCCGCGCCTTTCCGAGCCACGGCGTCCAATCGATGCCGGCCACGCGCGCCTCCCGTCTTTGACAGTCTCTTGACCGGATGTCATGTTGTACGGACAAGTCCGTCCGCACAAGGGGGTCACGCGCGTGGCGCACGAAGCGTTCGAGGAGATTCGACACGGCGTCCGCGCGCTCTGCGCGGAGTTTCCCGATCCGTACTGGCGCGCCCTGGACCACGAGCGCGCCTACCCCAGCGCGTTC
>Ga0326726_10005597_pt1 | contig 11369 bp, 10 predicted proteins | sample MHFenrmetagenome_2_FD_207603 | JGI IMG/M metagenome (GOLD analysis project Ga0326726, IMG submission 207603) | Lab enriched peat soil microbial communities from Michigan Hollow, Ithaca, NY, United States - MHF15MN | ecosystem: Environmental > Terrestrial > Soil > Wetlands > Peat | place: USA...
CATCGGTACCGGCAAAAATGCTGCCTATCATAACGGCGTCCGCTCCTGCAGCGAGTGCTTTGGCTATATCGCCGCTGTACTTGACACCGCCGTCTGCAATGATCGGGGTATTGGTTTTAGCCGCCTCTTCAGCACAGTTGATGATTGCCGTCAGCTGCGGCATGCCGACACCGGCAACAATACGGGTTGTACAGATGCTTCCCGGACCAATTCCGACTTTGACGCAGTCGGCTCCGGCTTCAATCAAATCTCTCACCGCTTCAGGAGTGGCGACATTGCCGGCAATAACCTGAAGATCCGGATAGACCTTCTTGATCGAGCGGACCATATCAAGAACTGCTTTGCTATGGCCATGAGCGGTATCGACAGCGACGACATCTACATCGGCTTCTACCAGGGCTTTGACGCGATCAAGTGTGTTTTCACGGATGCCGACAGCCGCACCGACTCTCAGGTGGCCCTGACTGTCCTTGCAGGAGTTTGGAAACAGTTTGCGTTTCTGAATATCCTTGAAGGTAATCAGCCCTTTAAGGTTCCCCTCATTATCGGTTATCAGCAGCTTTTCGATTTTGTTGGAAAGCAGGATTTCTTCAGCTTTTTCAAGATCAACATCCTCTTTTGCGGTGATGAGGTTTTTGCTGGTCATGATGGTGGCTATTTTTGCATCCAGATCAGGTTTGATGCGCAGATCCCTGTTCGTCACAATGCCTTTGAGCGCCATCGAGGTATCACCCTCGAATGTCGGGCGAGCGATAACCGGGATACCCGAAATGGAAAAACGGAGCATGAGGTCAAGCGCATCCTGCAATGTTGCATCTTCGAAGAGCGTAACCGGGTTACGTATTATGCCGCTTTCAAACCGCTTGACTTTTGCCACTTCGCGAGCCTGCTCATCTATCGAGAGATTCTTGTGGATAATTCCGATACCTCCTGAACGAGCCAGAGCGATGGCCAGACCTGATTCCGTTACGGTATCCATTGCTGCGCTCACCAGAGGAATTTTCAGCGTAATGGTTTTGGTAAGTCGGCTTGAAACTTTTGTTTCTTTAGGCAGAACACATGAATAAGCAGGGATAAGAAGAACATCGTCAAACGTCAATGCTTCGTAGAGAATCTTCGTCATTGGCAGCATGGTTAATGGATTGCGGCAAAATCAATTTTGCCAATTTACAAAAAGTGAACGTAGTATGACAATGTTAATAACGGTTAAGCGCAAGTTGAAAATTGCAGAGCTGAAAAATAAAAGTGATAAAAGCTCTTGTAACCATCATATCAGTAACAGAATGCTTTTGAAAATCTAAAATAGAGTGTAAATTGCAGACCTTTCAGTGATATGGAGAGGTCGCATAGTTGGTCTAGTGCGCTCGCCTGGAAAGCGGGTAGGGTGTTAAAGCCCTCGAGGGTTCGAATCCCTCCCTCTCCGCCAGGAAAATATAGAGAAGCTGACTGGTATTGGTCATGTTCGGTGATTCTGAATTTGTCGTAATAGTTTAATGGAACGTATAGGACTTATAAGACCTATATGACTTATATCAGAAGAGTTTTGTTGATGGATAAATCCTGTTAACGCATTTTTTTCTGGCATTTTCGGGAGGAATCACTATCTTTGTCACTGTTCTTTATATACATCGAGGAGGATTAGTCTAATTGGTAAGGCAGCAGTCTTGAAAACTGCCGGGTTCACACCCTTGGGGGTTCGAGTCCCTCATCCTCCGCCATACCATCTGGAGAGGTGGCCGAGTGGCTGAAGGCACCGGTTTGCTAAACCGACATAGTTCTTATAGGGCTATCGAGGGTTCGAATCCCTCCCTCTCCGCAACAAACCCCGCACACGCGGGGTTTTTGCATTTCAGAGCACGAGGAATACTTGAATGGAGAATAAAAGTGCTTCGGAGCACTCCTTTAAAACATGCATAAGCACCCATTCAGCCGATAGATGTCAGCTGGTGGCAGTGTTGGAGAAGACGGGTGAAGCTCCGAACCACAACAGCCCGTCAAAATTATCAATCGGCGACATCAGATCTGAGTGTGCAAGGCCGGAGAATGTGACCGAGGTATCTATGGTCCCGTCACCATTCAGGTCAGCATGCATCGTGATGCCTTTATAGCCTTCAGCTCCGTTCTCTTCCCACATGACGATTTTGCTGGTTCCGGGTTTCCAGCCCCAGAACGATAACTGTTCATCATTGTGCCAGTCAGTTATGGTTGACCATGTTACTTCATCACTTTTTCCGTCGATGAAGAATATGTCGCTGCCCTCACCGCCTGTCAGGAAGCTCGATCCTGAACCTCCGTCAATGATATCATTGCCGGAACCGCCGTTTACTGCGTCGTCACCGCCCTCTACATTAATAAAGTCATTATAGATAGAGCCATATACCACCTCGGCAGTAGTGTCGCCAACCAACTGAAAATTGATGGATTCGTTGCCGATCGATGCTGCGGGGCCAGTGTATCGGTCAGGGTTGACGCTTGCGCCGTTACGGGCAAAGGGGGACATGGGAGGCATTACACTGCTTTCCGTTTCATGCTCCGTTATGAAATCGTAGATAGTTGAACTATTGAGATGATTACCTGCATAATCCTCGATCGACTCTTTATCAAGTGACACAAAGTAGTGTGTGTTATATGATAAATCGTGTGTCGGGTTGATCGTAAGTGTATGGCCGTCAAACAGTTCGTTTGATGCAGATGCGCCGTCAAACCTTTCAACTTCCGGACCGTTGGCTGATCCGTAGTGTAAGACGATTGCGCCGGTTCCTCCTGAAACAGACTCACTGAAAGTAATTACCAGATCGCTATCGATTGCTACATCGGCAGCCCCGCTGTCCGGGTTGAAATGCTCGACTGTTGGCGCCGTTATGTCTGTCAGAAGGTTTTTCATTTTAGTAAACGGCTAAATGGACCTGTCAGAACGAGAGCTTTTCGTGATAACTGGTTGTCATTCAAAACATTTCATGCCTCTGTCCCATAGAGGCATGGATCAGGTTCATTGATCGTCTTACTGTTATTTATGCAAATTGTATGCCAGCCCAGAGAGAGGCGCTGTTATCGAGATATGATCCTGAAGAGGGTGGTGGCCAGAGGTGAAGGTGTCTCAATTAAGGTGATTATATGAGACATTCGTTTTTTTATCGGAAAGCTATTTCGCTGTAATTACGCATAGTTACGGCAGCATTCATAACCTGATTCAGCCAATGGCCGTCGCTTTTTCAGTCTTATGATGCTGCCGTTGTTTCGTTTCAGCCCTTTGTTATTGCCTCCGGCTCCATATAGATAAGCTCCCAGATATGGCCGTCAAGATCCTGATATCCGTGGCCGTACATGAGCTCATGGTCTTGCGGCTCATTGTAGGTTGAACCTCCGGCAGCAACAGCCTTTCTTACAAGATCATTGACCTGATTTCTGCTCTCGCAGGAAAAGGTTATGAGTACTTCAGTGTATTTAGTCGCATCGCAAATCTGTTTTGGCGTGAACGTTTTGAACTTCTCTTCGGTCAGCAGCATGACATAGATAAACTCGCTGACAATCATGCATGTAGCAGTTTCGTCAGTAAACCGGGCGTCAAAAGTGTAGCCTAGCCTGGTAAAAAATTCCACAGACCGTTTGAGATCCTTGACCGGCAGATTTACGAAAATTTTCGTAGCCATGATTCCTCCATCGTGTTTATCGAATCTGAAAAAAAACAGCGCACAGTTAAGTGAAAAGTGATACGGACCCTTTTTCGTTCCTGTGCATAATTCCATCAACGTATCTCAATGTCGTGATCGGATTTGCCGCTTCTGCATGAAAAAACGACCATTGAAACCAACAAAACCTCTCTGACGTTTCGTTGAAATATGCTCCGGGGGTTCCTGTGGAAGCAACAGATTGGGAGCTACATAATTTTTTTCATGCAGGAGGTCGCAATGAGAAAACTGGGAGTGTTCAATTTCATCTCCCTTGACGGTTATTTTAAAGGGCCGGAGGGAGATATCAGCTGGCATAAACATGATGCCGAAGGGAGTGAGTATGCTCGCGAGATGCTCAAAGCTCACAGCACGTTGCTCTTTGGTCGCGTAACCTATGAACTGATGGCGAAATACTGGCCGACACCGGAAGCATTGAAAAATGAACCGATTGTCGCTGAGGGAATGAACAGTGCAGAAAAAATAGTTTTTTCAAGGACTCTCACCAGCGTCGAATGGCAGAATGCCCGTCTGGTGAAGGCCGATATTCTGGAAGAGATCAGGACGATGAAGCAGGGGAGCGGCAGGGATATGACTCTGCTTGGCAGCGGCAGCATCGTAACCCTTTTTGCAGAACAGGGCTTGATCGATACATATCAGATCATGGTCGATCCTGTTGTGCTGGGCGAAGGAACGCCGCTGTTCAAGGGTATCAGCCACAAGTTGAACCTGCAGCTTACTGAAACAAGGAGATTCGGTAACGGCAATGTTCTCCTCTGCTATCAGCCGGCGGAAAAACTGTAACCATGAGGAAAGACGCGGTTATTGACGTTTGCAGTAACCGGGTGGATTTATTTTATGAGTAACTCTTTTATCCTGATGCCATGAGTGACAATTTTCACGCATTTGCCAGCGATGAACCGCCTGAAATCCAGGTACATTCTCACGATCGATATCACGCACTGATGAATGTATGTGCAGCACTGCCTCCGATTGTCACCGCTGTAGTGCATCCTGTCGATCTGCTTGCCATCCGCTCTGTCGCCGATGCGGTGCGCGAGAAGCTGATTTCACCTGTTCTTGTCGGTCCTGCCGCACGAATAGCAAGCGTTGCAGCAGAAGCCGGAATCGATATCTCGTCATGGCAGATCGTTAACACCTTGCACAGTCATGCCGCTGCCGACAAAGCCGCTGAATTGGCCGCCGCAGGCAACGTAGATGCGATCATGAAAGGGTCGCTGCATACCGACGAACTGCTATTTCCGGTTGTGGCGCCTAACTCCGGACTGCGCACCGGGAGGCGGCTCTCACACTCCTACGTGATGGATACGGCGGGTTATCACAAATGGCTCATCATTACCGACGCGGTTGTCAATATTGCGCCCGATCTGGTGGCGAAGGCCGATATCTGCCGCAACTCTATCGATGTATGGCGAATTTTGAGTAACGAAAACCGTCTTCCGAAGATCGCTGCCCTGGCAGCAGTCGAAGTGATCAACCCGAAAATGCAGGCGACCCTGGATGCTGCCGCTCTGTGCAAAATGGCAGAACGAGGTCAAATAACCGGCTGCATTATCGATGGTCCGTTGGCTCTGGACAATGCAATCAGCAGAAATGCCGCAGCTGAAAAAGGGATTTTTTCCGAAGTTGCGGGAGACCCCGACATTCTGCTTACTCCTGATATCGAATCCGGCAACATCCTCGCCAAACAGATGACCTTTATCAATCATGCCGATGCGGCCGGTATAGTCATGGGTGGTAGGGTACCGATTATCCTCACCAGTCGTGCGGACACGCTGCGCACCAGAATTCTCTCATGCGCTTTAGCTGTTCTGGTCGTATATGCCCGTCGGGAGGGACGCATCAAATAGTGGCCTCCCGCGGTGCGACCGGTTTAACCTGAACAGCGACAACTCAGTTTCTTTTTTTTCAGACTTTAACGGTAAGCCTCGATCAACTCTCTTAACGCATCCTCGTCCGGAGGTTCCCTCCGGTAAAGCGGCGTGTTATCAAGGCCGATGAGATCTTCGTATATCTCACGCTTGTCATTTCTATAGAAAATTCCCAGAGGCAGTTTGTCTGTTCGGGTGGCAAGCAGGAACGCTGCATTGCGATCCGAACTGTCATAAGTGACCGGCAGATACTCTGTGTTCTGCCTGAACCAGAGGTAGTTGTTGAGTTTGTTGAATACGACACACGGTTGAAACACATCGACTAAGGCGCATCCCCTGAATGAAATGGCCTGCATGATTATTTTTTTTGTCGCTTCAATATCTCCGGCATAGGCTCGGGCCACAAAGGGAGCATTGAGCGCAAGAGCTACCGCCAGCGGATTGAAGGGTTCCGGCATCACGCCGTCAACCTGCAGCGGGGTTTTCATGCCTCGCTGCGATGTCGGTGACGCCTGGCCTTTGGTGAGCCCGTAGACCATGTTGTTGTGGACAATCAAGGTGACGTCAAAGTTTCTTCTGATGGCGTGAAGGAAGTGATTGCCCCCCTCACCGTACATATCGCCATCTCCCGATTCGACGACAACGACCAGATTCCTGTTTGAGAGTTTAATGCCGAGTGCTGCGGGAAGTGAGCGGCCGTGAAGTCCGTTGAACATATTGACATTCATGTACTGCGGCGCTTTGGCTGCCTGCCCGATTCCCGAAACCATGACCAGGTTCTTTCGGTCAATCTTGAGTTCCTCCAGTGCCATCTTTACGGCATTGATCAGCATATGGTTTCCGCACCCCGGGCACCAGGCGACATCGGCAGGGTGAGTCAGGTCGAAAGCAGTATGTGTTTTATTCATGGTGGTGCTTTTTCAGCGCAGCCGTAACCTCTTCCACCGAAAAGGGTTCACCGGTGGCTTTGAGTATATGGTGCGAAATGGTGCAGCCTGTGTCGCGACTGAGAAGATCTGCAAACTGACCGGTTGCATTGTTTTCCAGAACAAGAAGCTTTCTGTTTTCAAAAAATGCGCCGACAGCCGGATTGAGCGGAAATACCTGGGAAAAATGGAGTCCTGCGAGGGAGCTGCTGCCGATGGCGTCAAGTGCTTCTTCAAGAACTCCGAGGTTGGAGCCCCACGCAATCACGACTGTTCCGGCTTCATCGAGATTGCCGATAATGGTTGGCATCAATGCCGCTTCACGCAGAGGTTTCAACCGTTTCAACCGCTTTTCCACCATGCTGCGGCGCATTGTGAAACTCTCCGTAATGAGCCCCTGTTCATCATGCTCATCGGAATCAACGCGAACCATACCCTCTCCATATTCTGGAACTCCTCTCGGGCTTATGCCGTCATCGCTCAATGCGAACCGCCGGTAGTTTTCTGCTGTTTTTATGATAAATGTTTCGATTTCCAGACGCTTCACTCTCGCGGTATCGATGGTTGAAACAGCATCGAGCAGATACTGATCGGTGAGAACAAAAACAGGAATCTGGAACTTTTGAGCCAGGTTGAATGCGCGCTGCATCATTTCAATCAGCTCTTCAAGGTTGCCGGGAGCAAAGATTGCCCGCGCGAACTCCCCGTGGCCGGCATGCAGTGCAAGATTGAGATCGCCCTGTTCAGTGCGTGTCGGCAGACCTGTAGCGGGGCCTGGCCGCTGACCGATATGGATGACGATGGGTGTTTCAATCATGCCCGAAAGGCTGACGCCTTCCTGCATCAGGTCAAACCCTCCGCCGGAAGTCGTTACAACGGCCCTTGCTCCGGCATAGGATGCCCCGAGCCCGGCATTGATAGCGGCTATTTCGTCTTCAGCCTGATCGACCACAATGCCAAATTTCTTTGCCCTGGCGGCCAGAAAAGTGAGCAGACCTGTGCCGGGCGACATCGGGTAGGAGCTGATGAAATTAAAACCAGCCGCAACTGCGCCGATACCGAGTGCTGCATTTCCATCCATCATCACTCTTTCGGTACTTTCAGCTTGGCCGGGAGCGACCGACGGCAGCGAAATCTTTATATCTGCAGCAGTCTGAAGGCCGAAATCGTATCCAAGCTTTGCCGCCAGGATGTTTTTTGAAATAATTTCGTCTCCTTTTGCGGCAAACTGCCGGCCGAGATACCCGGAAAAAAGATCGAACGGAATGCCGAACATGCCAAGTACGACACCGGCAGCAACTGTGTTGATAAAAACAGGGCTTCCCGCTTCTGCGGCAAATTTACTCAATGGGGTATCGATGCAGTTTTTCGTCCAGGTATTGCCGAACTTCTCTTTTTCTGCAAATATCAGAGTCTCACTGTTCACCCGGTCACACAGATGTTCAACAGCAAGTATCGAGAGAGCGAAAAGCATATCGATACGCCCGCAATAGGCATGCCGGTATTTATCGGTAATTCTGATTTCGGTTGTATTGCAGCCGCCCCGAATGCGCGACATGTACTCTGTGCAGGAGAAAACATTGTATCCGCTCTTGTACAGTATCCGGAGCAGAGTCTCCGTTACCGTCTGGAGTCCCTGGCCGGCCTCCCCCCCGAAAACCATGGACAGATCTTGCTGATATTCATGCATGGACAGTCCTTTTTATCAATAACCCATTAAGTGCGCGGAGAGGTTCCCGATATATCGACATTGAACGCAGGGGGAGGTGAAGGGGTTCCCTTCAGCCTCTTACCCGCGTTCATGATTGGAACTCCTATTTGATGGGAATCTCTTTTCCCCTACCGGCTTTCGGCTCGATTTTAGGAACCCTGATCTTGAGTACGCCATTTTCGTAGGCGGCTTCGATTTTATCGCCATCGACATTCTCGCCCACAATAAAGCTCCTGCTCATGCATCCCCACGAGCGTTCCATGCTTCGAAATCCCTTTTTCTTATCCTCTTCGCTCTGAACTCTCTCTGCGCTGACAGTCAGCACTTCATCGTCCAGTTTTACTTTGACATCCTCTTTTTTTATGCCCGGCATATCAGCCTCGATGAAAATAGCATTGTCATCCTCACTGATATCCACCTTGAACGCCGGAGTCATTATTGAAGAAAAAAACGGTGATACCTTGTCGTTAAAGACATCTTCAAAGACTCTCAGCGGGCGACTTTCGTATAGTTTCAGTCCCATTTTCCATTCTCCTCTCATTTAGAATGTGTAAAGCTGGCTTCGAACGCAGTGCATCGAGCGATCTTCACCATTGACTCTGTTCAGTCTTTAAAGTCTTCGATGAGTTCATCTTCCGCTTCAAACCAGTCATCCTTGTCTGTGCCGGGGTTTCTGCCTTTCTCTTCCCAGCGGTAATAAGCAGCAAGCCTGATCTGTTCCTCGCGCTTTTCAGGAGTCAGTGCCTGTCTTTCTTTTTTTCCTTTCTTTTCAGTGGAAGCCGCTTTGTGTGATCCGTTTGACATAGCCTTCATGGTTTGGTTCATTAAACATCAAAAATTCACATGGTCACATATTGCATCATATAATGCTGGGAAAAACGCATTTTTACTCTTAAAACACAGTTTTCAGCGTATTGAACGCTATGGAAACCATCTGTAATGGTATCGGATGGACTAACTGGTTATGTTCGACTGTAATGAAAGCGTCATCGATGAGGGACGGTGGCGGGACGGGTACTGAAGTAAAAAACGCTTTCAGTTGAGTATAAAAAAACACTTCGACAGGAACAAAAAAATAAATGATTGAGGCGTTTTCCACAGCACTATCGGAAAGTAATGCAGTGAGGAGAGGAACCCTTTCCGCATTGCGGGCGTTACACAGAAGCTACAAAGAGATCTACGTAAGGAAACCGAGACAGATCCAATGATACGCAACGTTCTTTTAATTCTGCTGTCGATGACAGCAATATCCGGTTGTAACGGGGCGCAGCGACCAACGGTAACTGAAAAAAGCAAAAATATGACAGAAAATCGTAATCCAGTCAATCCCTACTACTCACGCACCGATACAACCATCCTCAATCTTCCTGATTCCGTATGGAAGCAGGTTCTTCCGGCTGCAATGTATGAAGTGGCGCGCCATGGAGCGACTGAACCGGCATTTACAGGAAAATACTGGGATTACAAGGGATTAGGTACCTACTACTGCGCGGCATGCGGTAATCGGCTGTTTCGTTCCGATGCCAAATTTTCAAGCACGTGCGGCTGGCCGAGTTTTTATGAAACGGTACGTCCGAACAGTGTAGAGTACCGCAAAGACAACTCTTTCGGAATGGCCCGGACGGAAGTACTCTGCGGCAGGTGCGGTGCCCATCTTGGTCACCTTTTCGATGATGGCCCGCCCCCGACAGGCAAGCGCTTCTGTATGAACTCAATCATGCTTGAATTCGAGCCGGACACTCCGAACGCGAGGCAGTAACCAATACAATCTGCTGCATGAGCAGATTAGGAACATAGTTCAGGAAATGTGAAGTTTGGTCCCCCAGAGAGAAGATGAACGGAAAAACTCTTTGCAGAAATATGGAGGCGCGTTGAACATGAAAATAGCATTCATCGGTATCGGAAAAGTCGGTTCGGCACTTGCCGGCAATCTTTCAAACGGGGGTCATGAAGTTATGGTCGGTGCGCGTGATCCCTATTCGGCCAATGTCCGCGCGGCACTTGAGCTCGCCCCATCGCTGCAGATAATGCCGGTTCAGGATGCTGTGGCAATGGCGGAAACAGTTTTTCTTGCCACACCTTTTGACGCCAATGCCGATGCTTTGCGACATGCTGGAAATCTTGCGGAGAAAATTCTGGTTGACTGCACCAACCCGATAGGGCCTGGTTTAACCCATGCTCTCAAGGGAGAGTTGTCGGGCGGTGAATATGTTCAAAATATGGTGCCCGCAGCAAAGGTGGTCAAGGCATTTACCATCTACGGTTACGAAAATTTCATCGATTCACGCTACCCCGGATATGGCGATCTCAAGCCCGCCATGCTTATTGCCGGTAACGATCCTGATGCGAAAAAAACCGTTTCAGGGCTCTGCCGTGACCTGGGCTGGGAGCCGGTTGATACCGGGAACATCTCGATGAGCCTTCACCTCGAGCACATGACGCTGCTCTGGGTCAACATGGCCCGCTTCCAAGGATACGGGACCGGTCTTACCTGGGCCATGCTGAAGCGCCATTAAATTCAAAACGCTCAAGCTGTTGGTGTCATTTCGAATCCCGATCAGGTCCCTCTCTGACGTTCGGGAGGAGTACGAAATCTCAGTATGCGATCGCAGAAAGAAAACGGGATCCCTCCCTCGATAGAATCGGGGTCGGGATGACAAACGGCAAGAACCGTAATCCATCATCACTTCAACTCTTGTCCACATCGCCCAGCATTGTCCACCATTTCTTCGTCCACCTGAGTCCACTCTCTTTCTGCATCAGAGCAGCGGAAAATCATCTGGTCAGCGAGCACGTTGAATATCATCCGGCCTACTTATGGCTGGGGTAAAATTTTTTCAAACTTTTTTCCGTTCAATGTGCCGGTTATCACCAGAGTGTATGCTGCCGGAAGATCTGCAATGGGCAGTATTGTTTTGATGGTTCTGCGGTTGCCGGCAAGCACCGGTGTTCTGTTCATGCTTCCCGAGGCGATAAACCCTCCCGATTTTTTTTCGTTATGGGGTTTATTGAGATAATCGGCCAGCGATTTAAACCCCGGAAATGTGCCCTTTTTCCAAATGGCATAGTCTCCGTCAAATCTGGTATGTACATTTCCCGTATTCTCGATATCGACGTTCAGAGTGCCTGTTGCTGTGTCAAACGTCAGCTTTTTTAGCTCGGCAGCTTGCCG
>Ga0326726_10005598_pt1 | contig 11368 bp, 9 predicted proteins | sample MHFenrmetagenome_2_FD_207603 | JGI IMG/M metagenome (GOLD analysis project Ga0326726, IMG submission 207603) | Lab enriched peat soil microbial communities from Michigan Hollow, Ithaca, NY, United States - MHF15MN | ecosystem: Environmental > Terrestrial > Soil > Wetlands > Peat | place: USA...
ACGCCCGCAGCCGGCCGCGCAACGGTCGTTCATCTGGAAGCTCTCGACGATGCCGTTCTTGTCCACCTGGATCGCCTTGGTGTCCTGGCCGCCGATGTCGAGCACGGTGGCCGTGCCGGGATACATCACGTGCGCGCCCAGGCCGTGGCACAGGATCTCGGAGCGGATATGTTCCTTGGAAAACGGCAGGCGCGCGCGGCCGTAGCCCGTGCCGACGATGTAGGTTTCTTCCATATCCCTGTCGAGCGCGCCCTTGATCGGCGCTTCCACTTGCGCACGACGCGCCGCGGTCTCGGGAAGCGCGAGGAACGTGCGTTCGAGCGCGGCGAGAAGATGGCGGCGGATCGAATCGCCGTAAACACGGTTTTCGACGTCGATGATCGAGCGGTCGAACACGTTGAGCAGGAAGTCGTAACGCACGCCCGACTCCTTCGCGACCGATTCGCCCGCGGCCAGGTACTGGCTGCCGGCGATGTCACGGAAGAAATCCGACTTGCGCTTGGCGCCGGGCGCAAACAGCGTCGGTGCCTCCGCTTCCAGCCGGCGGAATACTTCGGCGAGTGCGGTGCCGACCGCCTTCGTGAGATCGCCGAACTTCGCGGTCTCGAGGCTGCGCTGACAGGTTTCCTTGAGATCCGCGAGCTGCTCGAGATACTGCTCCGAGCGGAAGTCGCGTTCGAGTTGCCCGAGGAAGCTGTCGAGTGCGCCGTTGAGCGCGCCGGTGTCGCCAAGGGCCTTGCGGAACAGGTGGAAGCGGCTGTTGACGAGCGCCTCCTGCTTGGCGATCGCGGCGGCCGTGTCGTAGTTGGAGCGCGAGTTGGTGATGCCGCGCCCGAGGATGTTCTGGTCCTCGTCGATCACCACCGCCTTGGTGGTGGTCGAGCCGAGGTCGATGCCGATGAATAGACGCATCGTGTGCTCCTCAGTGCGCCGCAGCCGCGGTGCGCTTCTGCTTGACCATCTGGAAGTAGCTCTCGAGCCGGTTCTTCACGTTGGCCGCCGAGAAGTAGCGCGGATCGACCAGATCGGTCTCGATGAACGCCGCCGGCTTGCCGGTGCGCTTTTCGACCTCGCGCAGGATCAGGAGCTGTCCCGCCGAGAAGCTGTTGCAGCTCTTGATCGAGTTGATCAGCAGCCCGTCCGCCTGGTACTCGTCGATGTACTTGCAGATCATGTTGATCCGCGACGGCAGGTTGAGATTGGTGTAGCAGCCGAGGCAGTAGTCGGCGAGCGACTCGAGCGGATGCTCCGGATCGTGGCGGAAGCCGAAGTCATAGAGGCCGCCCACCTTCGCGTAGGTCGACGACACCACCACCGCGCCTTCGTCGTAGAACATCTTCCAGAAGTCGCGGAAGCTGGTCCAGTTGGGCGGGCCTTCCACGATGAGGCGGTACTTCTCCTCGCCCATGTCGCCTTCCGGCGTGATCGGGCCCTTGCCGTCACGCACCCGCTGCTCGATCTCGCCGCGCAGCACGCGGTAGTACTCGGTCGCCTCGGGCGTGCCGCGGAACGCAGTGAAGATCGGCCCGATGTAATAGACGGCGCCGAAGTAGCCGTCGATCGGCGATGGCCGGTTCTTGGCCGACTGCAGCACGGCAACAAGATCCTCTTCGGCCTTCCGCGACTCGCGCATGTACTGGCGCAGCCGGTCGATGTCGAACTTCACGCCCGACACACGCTCGAGCGCCGGGATCACCGTCTCCTTCAGCTGCCTGACCACGTACTCGCGCATGTTGGGCGCGATCTTTCCCTCGCCCTGGTAGGGCACGTGCAGCATCACCGTCTCGCAACCGTACTTGTGGCGGATCAGCTCGAACCACTTCATGAACGTGAAGCAGCCGGTGTACGAGAGCAGCAGGATGTCGGGCCGCGGCAGCGGGTCGCCGGTGGGACCGATCTCGCCGCCCATCATCATCCCGAGGTCTGCCTTGACGTACGTGCAGACGTCTTCGCTCTGCCCGTCGCGCTCGGCGTCCATGATCATCTTGCCGCTCTTCTTGCGCATGCCGTTCTGCAGCGCATTGGTCTCCGGCAGGCTGCGCGCGAAGTCGAAACACATCAGCAACTCGTTCAGGTTGCCCGGCACGAACGTCGCCGATACCTTGCGGTTGTTGGCGCGCGCGGTGGCGAGCTCCATGTAGTTCTTGTTGATCAATTCCTTCTGCAGCCACATCGCGTCCTCTTTCTGGACGACGGGCTTCTTGCTGCTGGCGGGCATCGGGACGACGGTGTTCATGCGGCGCTCCACAATTTGATCGAGTCGGCGAACGTGCCCGCCTGCTCGCGGATCGGGGCCATCTGGCCGGTGTTTTCGGCGTACTTGAACGCGGTGTGCGGCACACCGTGCTTGGTGAGCACGTCCTGCAGCATCGGGCGCTCGAGCAGCGCCGGATCGCAGAACGACGGCGCGGCGAAGATGACACCCTCGGCACCGCGCGACTTCACCTGCTTGAGCAGATAGACGCCCTTCTCCTCGCGCGTCGTGTCGTACTTGGCGGCGGTCGAGGCCGAGCGATGCAGGAACGCCTTCGAAAGTTCGTCGAGCGGGTCGGCGTCGGCCGGCACGTCATCGAGCAGCCAGCGCCCGACCAGCATGAAATCGTCGTCGACGACATAACAGCCGGCCATCTCGATCGACTTGATGAGTGCAAGCGGCGGCTGTTCGCAGAACATGCCGGTCACGACGACGCGCGCGTTGTCGCGCTTCGGGCGCGGCAGTGCATCGGCCGCGGCGATGTATTCGCGCACGAGCGTGGTGTGTTCCTCCGGCGGCAGGACCATACCGGCGCGCAGCACGAGGTACACCTCCGAGGTCGGTGCCTGCCATGGCTTCTGGGCGCGATACGCATAGAGGTCCCGGATCGCCGCGCGGTTCGCGTTGTAGACGCGGATCGAGGCGTTGATCTCCGCATCGGCAATCGGCTTGCCGCGCAGCTTGCCGAGGTCTTCGCGCAGCCCTTCCATTTCCTGCACGTAAAAGCGGCCGCCGATCGAATCGACGTAGTTCTGCGGCACGTCGAGATAACGGACGTACTTGTCCTTGAACAGGATCTGCCACATGCCGGAGAGGTTGCGGATCACGTCGCAGATCGACGGGAAGAGCAATCCATCCAGGCAGTTGAGACGACCGGTCAGGCCGAGTTCGATCGTCGAACGGGGGATGCGGCAGATGTAGCTCTGGTAATAGGCGTCGCCCTGGATCACCTCGAGCTGGTCACCGCCGCCGAGGATGCCAACCGGCAGCATGCCGGCGGCATGGATCAGTTCGCGCGGCACGTAGATCGGCATGTACCCGATCGCCAAACGGCCGGGTGCCGCGGCTTTCCATTGTTTGACGGCGTTGAAGTCGAGATCGTCGAACAGCGCCTGGCAGCGCTCGACGATCTGCAGCACGGCGGGAATGGCGGCCATCAGTGGTGCTCCCAGTGGGGTTTGCGTTTTGCGAGAAAGGCGACCAGCCCTTCGTTGGCATCGCGCGTCTGCATCAATCGATCAAGGTAGAGCCGTTCGACTTCACCGAGCCGGCGCCGCACGTCGTGCAGCATCCCGACGCGCGCCGCCGCCACCGCGCAGGCGAGCGCAGCGGCGCTCTTGCGCGCAAGGTGTTCCTCGAAATACGCGAGTGCTGCGGCGTGCGGATCGTCGACCACGGTGTGGACGAGGCCGCACGCGAGTGCTTCAGCCGCACCGATCGAGCGGCCCGAGAACAGCAGGTCTTCCGCGGTGGGCTGATTGACCCGATACGGTAGAAGCACCGACGCAGCCGGTGCGAACACACCGAGCTTCATCTCGGGCTGGCCGAACTGCGCGTCGGGCGCGGCGAAGATGAGGCTGCCGGCAAGCGCGACTTCGAGCCCACCGCCCAGACATTGTCCGCGCACGACGACCAGGATCGGCGCCGGAAACTCGAGCATCTGGAGAAGGAGTGCGTTCAACGACGACAGCATCGCGGCGCACTGGTCGGGCAGGTGCTCCTCGACGCTCGCGCCGAAGCTGAAGTGCGGTCCTTCCGCGTCGAGCAGCACGCCGCGGATGCCGGTCCTGCCGCGATACGCGGCCAGCGCGCCATCGAGGGCGGCGATCATCGTCGCGTCGATCAGGTTCGCTTTGGGCCGGTCCAGGCGCAGCCGCAGCAACGCGCCGTCGAGGTCGAGCCGATCCTTGACCGCAGACATCATCCGCCTCGCCGCTTGTTCTTCGGCTGGATCGAGTCGTGCAGCGGGCCGACCCAGCTCTCGCCGGTAGCAAGTTTCTGGCGCAGCAGGACGAAGTCCGCTTCGCGATCGTCCTTGGGGCCCTCGTTGAACGCGGTGAAGCCGGCACGCGCCTCGGTCATCATGTTGAGCGCCAGCCACGCGCGCGAACCTTCCTTGTTGCGGTTCCACGCATCGATCTTCGGCTTGCGCAGTTCCTCGAGCGTCTTGAGCGTGCACTCGGGGAACGTGAGCAGCACCTTGGCGCACAGCTCCTCGACCTTCTGATCCAGCAACGAGAGATCCACCGTGCCGCGCGCGAGCAGGGCCTTGCCTTCCTTCACCGCGTCGCCGGTCTTCGGTTCGCCATAGGCGATGCGCCCGAACTCGTCGAACATCTTCTGCGTTTCGACCAGCGGATTGGCAACGAACTTGCCGTCGACCTTGAGCGCCGGCACGACGTCGGTAAGGATCCCCATCTGGTAGGCCTTGTGCGCCGAAAACGGCTCGCACAACACGCACGCGATCATCGCGCGCTCGGCGCCCACCATCACCGGGAGGAAATCGGTCGCGCCGCCGATCGGTGCGGAGCCGTGTTTCGGACCCGCCTGGCCGAAGCGCGCGAGATCCTGCGCGATCGAGAAGTCGCACGCCATGCCGATCTCCTGCCCGCCGCCGATGCGCATGCCATTGACGCGGCAGATGACCGGCTTGTCGCAGACCAGCAGCGCCGTGACCATGTCGTTGAAAAGGCGCAGGTACTGGCGATATTCCTGCGGATGACCGGCGTAGTACTCCGCGTACTCCTTGGTGTTGCCGCCGGTGCAGAACGCCTTGTCGCCGACGCCGGTGAACACGACGCAGTTGACGTCGCGCGCGTTGCTCGCCGCGCGCAACGCGAGGATCACGCCCTTCACCATGTCGGTCGTGTACGAGTTGAACTGACCGGGGTTGTCGAGCCAGATCCACGCGTTGAAAAGGCCAGCGGCGACTGAACCATCGGGTCGCTTCGCCGGGCGCTTCTCGTAGCGCACGCCGGGACGCGAAATGTCGTCGACCAGATCGTGATTCTTGAATTCGCGCTGGGCTGCGAGCTTGTCAGGGGCGTTCATTGGGTCTCCGGTGATGGGTCTTCAGCGGCAGGGTCAGTTCGGCACCAGCACTGCACGTTTCTTGATGTCGCGGTGATGCACGGCCGCGAACACGCGGTTGATGTCGTCGAGCGGATGCGTCTCGACGAACGGCTTGATCTGGACCTTGCCCTCGAGCACGAGATCGAGGGCGGCGGGATAGGCCTCGGGCGGGCAGCCCCAGTTGCCGATCGCACGTGCGTCGAACGCCATCAGGTTGGAAAGGCGTACTTCGATCTTGTCCATGGTGAAACCGACCACCGACAGCGTTGCGCCGTGCACGAGCAGCCCGTACGCAGTGGTCTGTCCCGGTGCCGTGCCGGAGCACTCGAAGATGAACCACTCCGTGCTGCGCAGGCCACGCTCCTTGGCGAACGCGGCGATCGCACTCTTGATCGCCTTGCCTTCGAGCGTGCGGCTATTGAGCGTGAGCGCCGCGCCGTGCGCGGCGATCGCTGCGAGCTTCTGATCGTCGACGTCGATGGCGACGACGGTAGCGCCGCAAGCGTGCGCGATCTGCACGCAGTAGCCACCGACACCGCCCGCACCGACCACGATGGCCAGACTGCCGGGTGTGACACCGGCACGCTTGACGGCCTGATAGGGCGTGGTCAGCGCATCGGCAACGATCGAGACTTCCGCGAGGGTCAGGCCCGCACGCGCCAGGCGCGCTTCGTCGACTTCGCACAGACCGCGCGCCGGTACGACGATATGAGTGGCGAACCCGCCTTCGATGTCGTTGCCAGGCATCTTCTGCTTGCGACAGATCGTGCCGAGCCCGCGTTTGCAGAGATCGCATTCGCCGCACGGCAGGACCGCCGGCACGATGACCGACTTGCCGAGCCAGCGCTCGGCGCCCGCGCCGGCCGCAGCGACCCGGCCGCTGATCTCGTGGCCAAGTGCAAGCGGCAGCGGCTGGTTGGTGCGCACGCCGTCGTAGTAGTAACCGAGGTCGGTGTGGCAGACGCCGCAGCCCGCGATGGCCACTACCACCTCACCCGGGCCGGCCGATGCCTCGAACTTCGCCCGCTCGAGCGGCGCGTTGACGGCCTTCATCAGCCAGCGGTGTGCCTCGATCGCCATCCCGTTTCTCCTCGTCCGGCAGCCTGGTCCGGGCGTCCGTTCCTAATTATGGTATTCCGGTACCGTTTTACCGTTGCTGCAGAGATTTTGGACCCCGCGAGTTGCACTCGCTTTGATCTTTGTCAGAGCATTTGCGTCGCGCCGGTAGTTCACTTGCGCATCCCGCAAATCAGCAAACGAGGAGCGCGCGTGATGGGCGATGCAGCAACGAAGGCGGCGATCGCGGAGGGCGCGGCACAGGCCGGCTTCGCGGTCGCGCTCGCCGGCAGCGGCGGCAGCGGCGTGATGACGGCCGGCACGATGCTGCTGGAGGCGGCCGCCCGCGCCGGGCTGTTCGGCCTGATGGTGCGCACGAGCGGGCCGCAGATCCGCGGCGGCGAGGCGGCGGCGCTGATGCGCCTCGGCACGCGGCAGGTCGAGTCGCTGGACGACAGCTTCGACGTGCTGCTCGCGATCGATTGGCTGAACCTCAATCGCTTCGCCGACGAAATCCCGCTGCGGCCCGATAGCCTGGTGATCGGCGATGTCGACGCAGGCGAGCCGCCGGACTTCTTCAAGGCGAGCGGCGCCACGCTGATCACCCTGCCGCTCAAGAAGATGGCCAAGGCGATCCCGGGAAGCTGGATCAACATGGTCGCGCTCGGCATCACGGGCGCGCTGAGCGGCATCCCGCTCGCCGCGCTCGAACAGGCAGTCGCCGCGACATGGAAGAAGACGCCGGAAGGATTGCAGGCGAATCTCACCGCGCTGCGCGCCGGCGTCGACGCTGCCGCAACGGTCGAACGCGCGCGCCCATTCAAGGGCGCCACGTCGATACAGGCCGGGCGCTGGCTCATCAGCGGCAACGAGGCGGCCGGTTACGGCGCGCTGCGCGGTGGCGTGCGCTTCGTGGCCGCCTATCCGATCACCCCGGCCACCGAACTGCTCGAATGGATGGCGCCGGCCCTCGCGAAGGTCGGCGGCACGCTGCTGCAGGCCGAAGACGAACTCGCCTCGGTCAACATGATCATCGGCGCGTCGTATGGCGGCGTGCCCTCGCTCACTGCGACCGCCGGTCCGGGGCTTGCGCTGATGACCGAAGGCATCGGCCTCGCAGTCAGTGCCGAAGTGCCGATCGTGGTGGTCGACGTGATGCGCGGCGGTCCGTCGACCGGCATCCCGGCGAAGAGCGAACAGAGCGACCTGTCGTTCGCCGTGAGCGGACTGCATGGTGATGCGCCGCGCCTCGTGCTTGCGCCGACGTCGATCGCGGATTGCCTCGGCACGACGCAGTGGGCCGTGCAACTTGCCGAAGCGCTGCAGGCGCCGGCGATCGTGCTCTCCGACCAGCTCATGGGCCAGTCGCGTGCAATCATCGACGCGCCGGCCGACAACGGCGCAGTCGCGCAGCGTCTCACCGCGCCCGCCAACACACCCGATTACAAGCGCTATCGCGACACCGAGTCGGGCGTCTCGCCGATGGCGGTTCCCGGCACGCCGGGCACGGTCTACACCGCCGACGGTCTCGAACACACCGAAGCCGGGATACCGAGCAGCGGCGCGCGCGATCACCGGCTGCAACTCGACAAACGCGAACGCAAGCTCGTCCGTTACGACTACGGCACGCGCTGGGCCGACATCGAAGGCGACGGCGATCTCGCGGTGATCACGTTCGGTTCGATCACGTCGGCGATCCGCGAAGCGCTCGCGCGCTTGCGTGCGCGCGGCATCAAGGTGCGCCTCATCGCGCTGCGCCTGCTCGCGCCGGCACAACCGCGCAAGCTCGAGGCGGCGCTCGATGGCGTGCGCCGCGTGCTCGTGATCGAGCAGAACCACAGCGCGCAGCTGTATCGGTACCTGAGAAGTGTGTACGACCTGCCGGCGCGGCCGGCGAGCTTCCACCGTCCGGGGCCATTGCCGCTGCGCCCGGGAGAAATTTGCGACGCCGTCGCCGAATGGGCTGGCGTGCAATCCGTCGAGAAGGTGCCGGCATGAACGACATCGGCGTCCCCGCCATTTTCACCGCAGCCCAGTACAAGTCGAATTACAAGCCGATCTGGTGTCCGGGCTGCGGCGACTTCACGGTGCTGAGCGCGGTCACCAAGGCGCTCGCGCAAGTTGGTCTTCCGCCGCATGAAGTTGCGGTGGTCTCGGGCATCGGCTGCTCGTCACGCATTCCCGCGTACACCACCTGCTACGGCTTTCACGGCGTGCACGGTCGCGCACTCGCGGCGGGCACGGGGCTCAAGGTCGCGCGCCCCGATCTCACGGTGCTCGTCGCAGGCGGCGACGGTGACGGGTATTCGATCGGCGGCAATCACTTCCTGCACGCCTGCCGCCGCAACGTCGACATGACCTATATCGTCATGGACAACCACGTCTACGGCATGACGAAGGGCCAGGCGTCGCCGACCACCGAACCCGACTGGGACAACAAGCTCTCGCCGGGCGGCACCGGCATCCGCGCGTTCCATCCGCTGGTGATCGCGCTCGCGTCCGGTGCCAACTTCGTCGCGCGCGGTTTCTCGGGCGATCCGAACGGTTGCGCCGATCTCATCGCGCAGGCAATCCGCCATCCGGGCTTCTCGTTCGTCGAGATCCTGAGCCCATGCGTGACGTTCCGCCCCGAGCAGCGCGAATGGAAACAGCACGTCAAGCCATCGCCGGTGGCGCCGACCGACGATGCCGCACGCGCCGCCCGCCGCATCATGACGGACGACGGTTTCAACATCGGCGTGCTGTACGCCGGCAACCGCAATCCCTATCCGCTCGGTGCCGCCGCAGGCCGCCCGCGCGTTCCCCTGGACGACATCGCCGCGGAGTTCGCCCTGTGATCACGCCCCCGCAAACCCTCGACGAACTGATGGCGCAGGCGCTCGCGATCGAGCGCGCCGCGGCGGAGCGCTACGCCGAGTTCGCCGACGCGATGGACACGCACAACAATCGCGAAGTGGCGCAGCTGTTCCGCACGATGGCGGGGTACGAGGCCAAGCACGCGCAGCAGATCATGGAGGAGATGGGTTGGGTCGAAACACCCGCGATGCCGGCCGGCGTGTGGCCCTCGTTCGAGCCGCCCGAGTCGGTGCCGATGGAAGAAGTGCATTACCTGATGCAACCGTGGCATGCGTTGCAACTCGCGCTCGCGGCGGAACAGCGGGCCGAGGCGTTCTTCGCGGAACTCGCCCGCGTTGCCACCGACGGACCGCTGCGCGCGGCCGCGCTGCAGCTGCAGGAGGAAGAACGCGAACACGTCGCGCTGGTGCAGTCGTGGATCGCGAAGGTACCGCCCGCCGACGCAGACTGGGCGAACGACCCGGATCCACCGCGGTATACGGACTGAGACCGAGCGTGACCGGGCAAACCTGAGCGGACAACGCAAGATGCACGTCCTTCTGCCCGAAGGCTGGGCCAAACCCGTCGGCTATGCGAACGGCATCCTGATCGATGCCGGGCACCTCGTCTTCATCGCGGGCCAGGTCGGCTGGGACGCACAGCAACGCTTCGCGTCGGCAGAACTCGTGCCGCAGTTCGAACAGGCCCTGAAGAACGTGCTCGCGGTGTTGGCGCAGGCCGGCGGAGCGCCGCGCCATATCTGCCGCATCACCGCCTTTTGCTGCGACAAGCCGGCGTATCTCGCGGCGCGGCGCGAGCTGGGTGCGATCTGGCGGACGTTGATGAGTGATCACTACCCTGCGATGAGCATGATCTTCGTCAGTGATTTGCTCGACAGCCCGGGCAAGATCGAACTGGAAGCCACCGCGGTCCTGCCGAAGGCGTAGCAGCGTGCCAGGATCGAGGCCCGCGGGCTCGGCGAATCAACGGAGACGCGCATGACCACCGCAGTCGCGCCCGGCACGAAGAACGTGCCCGCCTATTGCTACAACTGCGTCGCAGGTCCGGACCTGCTGACCGTGACGGTGCGCGACGGTGTTGCCGTCGATATCGGGCCGAACTTTGCCGGCGCAGGCCAGCACCCGAGCGACGGCAAGCCTTGCGTCAAAGCCTACGGGCTGATCCAGAAGACGTATCACCCGCAGCGCATCCGCACGCCGATGAGGCGGACCAATCCGCGCAAGGGCCGCGACGAGGATCCGCGGTTCGTGGCGATCTCGTGGGACGAGGCGCTCGACACGATCGCTGCGCGCCTCGCGCAGATCCGCGCCAAGGGCCTGCTCGACGAGCAGGGGCTGCCGCGTGTTGCCGCGACGTTCGGCCATGGCGGCACTCCTGCAAGCTACATGGGCACGTTCCCCGCGTTCCTGCAGGCGTGGGGGCCGGTCGACTACAGCTTCGGCTCGGGACAAGGCGTGAAGTGTGTCCACTCCGAGCATCTGTACGGCGAGTACTGGCACCGCGCGTTCACCGTCTCGGCCGACACGCCGCTCGCCAACTTCATCCTGAGCTTCGGCGCCAACAACGAAGTCACCGGTGGACCGTGTGCCGCCGCCCGTCATGCGGCGGCACGCGTGCGTGGCGCGACGCGCGTGCAGATCGAGCCGCATCTCTCGATCACCGGGGCGGCGTCGGCACAATGGGTTCCGATCAAGCCGAAGACCGACGCGGCGTTCATGTTCGCGCTGATCCACACGATGCTGCACGAACATCCGCGCGCGCGCCTCGACGTTCCGTTCCTGCGCTCGATGACCTCGTCGCCGTATCTCGTTGGCCCGCACGGCTACTACCTGCGCGACCCGGTGAGCCTCAAGCCGCTGATGTTCGATACGCAGCGCGGCGCCGCGGTGCCCTTCGATACGCCGGGCGTCGAACCGCTGCTCGAAGGACACGTCGTCGTGCCGCATGCAATCGAGGTCGGCCCGGACGAGGAGCGCTGGATCGAAGGTGGCGTGACCGCCGCCACTGCATTCACCCGGCTCGTCGAGCACATGCGCGCCTACACGCCGGAGTGGGCTGCGGCGATCTGCGAGGCGCCGGCTGCGACGATCCGCCGCATCGCCGGGGACTTTCTCGCGAATGCAAACGTCG
>Ga0326726_10005599_pt1 | contig 11368 bp, 11 predicted proteins | sample MHFenrmetagenome_2_FD_207603 | JGI IMG/M metagenome (GOLD analysis project Ga0326726, IMG submission 207603) | Lab enriched peat soil microbial communities from Michigan Hollow, Ithaca, NY, United States - MHF15MN | ecosystem: Environmental > Terrestrial > Soil > Wetlands > Peat | place: USA...
GCGCCGTGTAGTGCCCCGCAAGCCGGCGCACGAAACGCCGATCGATGCCGAGCGCATCGAGCCTTTCGAAGTACGGACCACAATCGTCGCCGACGGTAGCCATCGGCCACGGCGTGCCGCCGAGCAAACGCAGGTTGTACGAGATGTTGCCGGCACACCCTCCGAACTCGCGACGCAGTTCCGGGACGAGGAAAGCGACGTTCAGGATATGCACCTGGTCGGGAAGGATGTGGTCACGGAAGCGACCTTTGAACAGCATGATCGAATCGAAGGCGACCGAGCCGCAGATCAGCGTGGACACGCGCGGACCTCTATAGATAGAAGGGGTAGACGACGAACCCGACGGCATTGATGCCGCGTGCTTCGAATGCGACGCGAATGGTGAGGTCGCTGCTCGGCCCCAGTCCGTCGTCGATTCGGCTTGACGGCTCGCCTGCAGACGCAAGGTAATCGACCGGGGCAAAGACCTTGCGCGCGAGCGTTCGATTGGTGGTGTCGGTAAGCGTCACCTCGATCGAGGGCAACGCGACTTTGAAACTCGCGCGATTGCGCACTACTGCGGTGAGTTCGAGCACATCGGTACCCGGAATGGCCTGCAACTCGGTGCCCACCACCGCTAGAAGTTCGGCGCGCGTCGGCCAACCGACGTTGCAGCTGAAGAGGCCGCACAGCTGCACCAGTGCCGGCCGCCACTGCGGCCAGCGCGTGGTGATCTCGGTGCGGAAGATGACCGCAAGCTGGATGGTCAACAGGATGGCGAGCAGAACGGAGCCGCCGCCGTAAACCACGGAGAAGCGCCCCTGCCTCGCGGCGGTTGCGCGCAGGAACTCGGGTTCCGCCCCGAGTTCGTCTGCGGCCGGCTCGGCGTGTGGCTCGGTGTAGCGAGCGGCTTGATCCGGTTGTCCTTCTTCCTCCACTTCGCGCCTGCGCCGACGCCGTGGCGACGGCGGCTGTTCGACCGCGTCGCCGGGGGGCTCGCCCGCGCTGCGTGCGCGTTTCGCTTCTGCACGTCCTTCAGCGTTTCCTTCGACCACGGGCCGCGCGTCGGACTTCGTCTCCGATCGCGCCTCACTCCGGCTCGATCGCTTCACGGCGCGCGCTAACTCCCTTTCGGCGGCAGCGTTGCGTTCCCCCGGCGGTGCAAGAAGTGTCGGCGGGCCCGACCAGTCCGGGCGCTTCGCTTCATCAGGCGCGGGGCGCGCTGGGCTGCCAGCGCCTTCATCGAGCGGCGCCTTGAGCATCGGCGTGGCGACCGCCGTTGCATGCAGGGTCGGCGGTGCGGCCCGCCGTGCGGCCGGAACTTCGGGTGTAAGCGCGGCGCCGTCCTCGATATAGGTCAGGCTGCCGATCGCATCGAACACATGGCGGCAGGCGCCGCAGCGGACCAGGCCGCCGCGCAACTTCAACTGGTCCGCAACGACGCGGAACAGCACCTGGCAGTTTGGACAACGCGTCGCGAGGGCCATCGCATCAGGCACGCGTGCCGCTCAGGCACACCCAGCCGTCGGCGATGCGCCACGTTGCGAGGCGAACCCCGCGGTCGTGCCGCGCGTACGCCTCGATCACGTCGTGCGCCTGTCGCTCCAGAATCCCGGAAAGCACGAGGCGCCCGCCTGCTGCAACACGGCCCAGCAGCACCGGGGCGAGCAGCTTCAGCGGATTGGTGAGGATGTTTGCGAGCACGAGATCGAACGGACCCGGCGGGAGATCGTCCGGCGCAGTGTAAACGCCGGGCACTGCATTGCTCGCCGCGTTGGCGCGCGCGGCGGTGATGGCCTGCTCGTCGATGTCGGTGCCGACCACTACCTTGGCACCGAGCTTGGCGGCCGCGATCGCGAGGATGCCGGAGCCGCAGCCGTAGTCGAGCACGCGCAGCGCTCGCGGCGGATGCTTGTCGAGCCATTCGAGGACGAGGCGCGTCGTCGGATGTGTGCCGGTGCCGAAGGCGACGCCGGGATCGAGACGTATCACGACAGCCGTCGGGTCCGGGGGATCGTGCCACGTCGGCACGATCCACAGGTGGGCACCGACACGCGTCGGCGGAAAGTCCTGTTGCGTCTTGCGGACCCAGTCCTCGTCGACGACGTCTCGAATCGATTCGATGGGCGGCGCGGGTTCGACGATCCCGACCGCCGCGCAGGCGACCAGCGCGGACGGATCCGCTGTGTCCCCGACCAGGACGGCCAGCCGGTTCTTGCGCCACGCTGCACGCGCCGGCGTCAGGCCGGGTTCGCCGTAAAGCGCGTCCTCGGCGGCGCTGTCGGCGTCGGCGTCTTCCAGGCTTACGGACAACGCGCCGGCATCGAGCAAGGCGTCCGACAGCGTCTCCGCCGCGGCCGCATCGACCAGTATCCGGAATTCGCGCAGCATCGGCGTGCGCGCTCAGGTCTTGTTGACGTTCTTCGCCGCCAGGCGCTTCTCGAGGTAGTGGATGCTGGTGCCCCCCTGGACGAACTTCTCGTCGAGCATCAGTTCACGATGCAGCGGGATGTTTGTGAGGATGCCCTCGACCACCATCTCGGAGAGCGCGATGCTCATGCGCGCGATCGCCTGGGCGCGCGTATCGCCGTAGCAGATCAGCTTGCCGATCATCGAGTCGTAATTGGGCGGTACGAAATACCCGGCGTAGGCGTGCGAATCGACGCGCACGCCCGGGCCGCCGGGCGCATGCCACGCTGTGATGCGTCCCGGGCTCGGCGTGAATTTGTAGGGGTCCTCGGCGTTGATCCGACACTCGATCGCGGCGCCGCGAACCGGGATCTCGCGCTGGCGCAGCAAAAGCTTTTCACCTGCGGCCACGCGGATCTGCATCTGAACGACGTCGATGCCGGTCACCATCTCGGTCACCGGATGCTCGACCTGCAACCGGGTGTTCATCTCGATGAAATAGAACTCGCCATTTTCATAGAGGAACTCGAACGTGCCGGCGCCGCGGTAACCGATCTTGCGGCACGCCTCGGCACAACGCTCGCCGATCCGCTCGATCACCTTACGCGCGATTCCCGGTGCTGGCGCTTCTTCGATGATCTTCTGGTGGCGGCGCTGCATCGAGCAGTCGCGTTCGCCGAGCCACACGGCGTTCTTGTGCTGATCGGCCAGAACCTGAATCTCGATGTGGCGCGGGTTCTCGAGAAACTTCTCCATGTACACCGATGGGTTGTTGAACGCGCTCTGTGCTTCCTGACGCGTCAAGCTTACGGCGTTGACGAGCGCCGCCTCGGTGTGAACCACGCGCATCCCGCGCCCGCCGCCGCCGCCGGCCGCCTTGATGATCACCGGGTAGCCGACCGCGCGCGCGACCTTCACGATCTCGCGCGGATCGTCGGTCAATACGCCCTCGGAGCCCGGCACACAGGGCACCGACGCCTCGAGCATCGCCTGCTTGGCGGACACCTTGTCGCCCATCAGGCGGATCGAGTCGGGCCGCGGGCCGATGAAGACGAAGCCCGACTTTTCGACCCGCTCGGCGAAGTCGGCGTTCTCGGAGAGGAACCCGTAGCCAGGATGGATCGCCTCGGCGTCGGTCACTTCGGCCGCGCTGATGATTGCGGGGATGTTGAGGTAGCTGTCGCGCGATGGCGCAGGGCCTATGCAGACCGACTCGTCGGCGAGCTTGACGTACTTGGCGTCGGTGTCGGCGGTCGAGTGCACGACGACCGTGCGGATGCCGAGCTCGCGGCATGCGCGCTGGATGCGCAGGGCGATTTCGCCCCGATTCGCGATCAGGATCTTGCCGAACATTGAACGTCCATCAGCCGATGACGAAGAGCGGTTGCCCGTACTCGACCGCCTGGCCGTTCTCGACAAGGATCTCCTTCACCTCGCCCGCGACCTCGGCCTCGATCTCGTTGAGCAGTTTCATCGCCTCGATGATGCAAAGGGTGTCGCCGGGCTTGACCGCCTGACCGACTTCGACAAAAGGATTGGCCCCGGGGCTCGGCGACCGATAGAACGTGCCAACCATCGGCGACTTGACGAGATCGCCCTTGGGCAACTCGGCCGGCGTGGCTGGCGCTGTCGCAGCGGCTCCTCCAGATGCCGGCGCGCCGGCGGCGGCCGGCGCAGCCGCGATCACAGCGGCCGCGGCCGGTAGCGGTGCAAGCATCGGCGCCACGGCCGGTGCCGGTGCGTACTTGACGATCCGTACCTTGTCCTCGCCTTCGGTAACCTCGATCTCCGCGATACCGGACTCCGCGACGAGGTCGATCAGCGTCTTCAGCTTGCGTAGATCCATGGACATGCCCCGGGCTTTCTTTCTTTGCGTCGATCAGGACGCGGGGATCGTCAATGCCACCCCAAACCCGGTCAGTTCGGCGCAACGCAGATTCAGGCAAGAACCGATCGCGGAGGCGAGAGGGTGGAGCACACGCGGCGGCGCCGGGCGACTTCGATCCGTAGTAATGCGAAGTTGACGGCGCGTTTGTCGGAGAAGGCGCGAATTCTCAACAGATTCGCGCTGAATGTCCAGCCGTTTTCAACCGGCGGGCTGGGCCAACTTGTCGAGCCAGCGGCGCAATTCCTCCGGCCGGATGCGGCCGATCTTGCGCTCGACAACGCGACTGTCCGCCCCGATCAGCACCGTGTACGGCAGAACGCCGGCGGTATTGCCGAGCTGATCGCCGATCGAACTACCTTCGGCGCCCGCAACGAGCAACGGCAGGGTGATCGCATGTTGGTCGCGGAACGCGCGGATCCGTGCGGCGCTGTCGATTCCGACGCCGATCACCTCCACGCCGCGCGCGCGGTAGTCGTCGCGAATGCGCTGCAGGTCCGGCATCTCCTCGACGCAAGGCGCGCACCACGGGGCCCAGAAGTTGACGACGAGCGGCCGGCCGCGCCACTGCACCAACTGTTGGGCGGTGCCGGCTGCGTCCGGCAACGTGAGGCCAAACAGCGCCCGGGCGGCAACCACATCGCGCGCCTCGACGTTGCTGCGCCAGATGCCCACCCCAACGCCGGCCGCACCAGCGGTGGCCGCGATGACGCCGAGCGCGACGAGGGTGCGACGGTCCGCCATCACGCCCTTCCTGTTCCGGCCGCGAGCAGCGTCTCCAGCTGGGCGGCGTTGGCCCTGCCGCTTGCTTCGACGGGATGCAGGCCGGTTTCGGTCGAACGATGGCGCGGCGCCTGCCGGATCGCGATCGACGGGTACAGAGCCAGCACAACACCGGTGCGGTGCCGGCGCCCCGCGTCAAGCCGCAACTCGGTCAGGAAATGGATGCGCTCGAGCGGGCCGCCTGGTTCGGCATCGCCCTCGTCGACACCGAAGTCCACGCCGTCATTCAGCAGATGGATCTCCACTTCCTTCACGTCGTCGCTGTAAAGGTGCAACTGCAGATCGGAAAACGCCGTGGCCGTTCCATTGAGGACGGCGCCGACGAGGCGCGGATCGAAGTGTTGCAGCCGGCGCATGAGCACTAGCGCGTGCCGCCGAAGTGCCGCGAGGAGCGCCGGATGCTCCGCACCGCCGAACAGGCGCAGGTGGCGCCGCACTTCCTCCTCGACCTGGTCGTTGTCCGGGAGCAGGCCGCGGCTCGCCGCGCCCTCGCCAAGAACATCGCGAGCGGCGCGGCGCTTCGCACTGGCGTAGTCCATTCCCTCGTCGGCGATAAGGCGCGCCGCGCTCACGGCGATCTCTGCGGTGGCTTGCGCCTCGGGCGAGCGTGGTGGTGAGGCGTTGCGCGGCATGGCAGGCAGGCGATCGGGCGCGGGGCGGCAATGAAGGTCGATCAACGACCTGCGCCAGCCGGCGACGGGGGCGATGACCTGAGGCAAGTGTAGCGAGCCGGGAAGGCGCACCGCGAGCATAGAATCGCCGGTTTGCGGTCCGCACTTTTCATCGCGGCGCATCTGCGCCGACTCGCTGTGCATCTTCATGTCTTAGGTATCTGCGGCACCTTCATGGGTGGCCTCGCTTTGCTTGGGCGCGCGGCGGGGCACCGAGTCACCGGGTGCGACACGAACGTCTATCCGCCGATGAGCGATCAGCTCGCCGCCGCTGGCATTGACCTCATCGAGGGCTTCGATGCGCAACAAATGGCGCTCCGGCCGGATCTCTACGTGATCGGCAATGTGGTGTCGCGCGGCAACCCGCTGATGGAGGCGATTCTGGATGCGGGTGCACCGTTTGTGTCCGGGCCGCAATGGGTTGGCGAGCAGCTGCTGCGGCGTCACTGGGTGCTCGCCGTTGCCGGGACCCATGGCAAGACCACCGCGAGTTCCATGCTCGCGTGGATCCTGGACTTCGCTGGATTGAAGCCGGGTTTCCTGATCGGCGGTGTGCCCGCCAACTTCGGCGTCTCGGCGCGACCGCCGGCACACGCCGACGAGCCGGGTTTCTTCGTGATCGAGGCGGACGAGTACGACACTGCGTTCTTCGATAAACGCAGCAAGTTCGTTCACTACTTCCCGCGCACGGCGGTGCTGAACAACCTCGAGTACGACCACGCAGATATTTTTCCCGATCTAGCGGCGATCGAAACCCAGTTCCATCACCTTGTGCGCTGCGTTGCTCGCACCGGCAAGCTGATTGTCAACGGCACCGCCGCCGCGCTCGACCGCGTGCTCGCGCGCGGGGCCTGGTCCGCGATCGAGCGTTTCGACGTCGCCGAGGGCTGGCACGCGACGTCGGTCGAAGAAGGCGCGCGCCATCGATTCGATATCGCCTTCGGAACCCGCACTTTTGGCCGAATCAATTTTCCGGAGGCCGGCGCCCACAACCGGAGCAACGCGCTCGCGGCGATTGCCGCTGCACGGAACGTCGGTGTCGCGCCCGAGGTCGCGATCGAGGCGCTGGAGCGATTCGGCGGCGTGAAGCGGCGACTCGAGACGTGGGGGCAACGCCGGGGCGTCACGGTCTACGACGATTTCGCCCATCATCCGACCGCGATCGCCACCACCGTCGCGGGCCTGCGTCGCCGCGTCGGCTCGGCCGCTCGCATCCTCGCGATCCTCGAGCCGCGCTCGAACACGATGAAGCTCGGCTCGATGAAGGCGCAGCTGCCGGACAGTCTGCGCGAGGCGGACCTGGTCTTCTGCTATGGCGCACGCGAAGGCAAGGGCTCGCTGGGATGGGAGCCGGCCGAGGCGCTCGCGCCGCTGGGCACACGCGCCGCGTGCTTCGATCGCATCGATCGTCTGGTCGACGCGGTCGCCGAGGCAGCACGCCCTGGCGATCACCTTCTTGTGATGAGCAACGGCGGCTTCGGCGGCGTTCACCAGAAGCTGCTCGATGCGCTGGCGGCAGATGGGCATGCTGCGAGGACCGCTTGATCCTATATCTGCACGGCTTCAGGTCATCGCCAAACTCGCGCAAAGCGCAGCACCTGCTCGCGCTGATGTGCGCGCGTGGACTGGAGGGTGACTGGCTTTGCCCGCAATTGCCCGCATCGCCGCGCGCGGCAGCGGAAATCGCGCTGGCGGCTGCGCAACTCGAGCCGCCTGAGAAGCTGGCGGTGATCGGCTCTTCGCTGGGCGGCTACTACGCGACCTGGCTCGCCGAGAAACTCGGCTGCCGCGCCGTCCTTCTTAACCCGGCGATTCGACCGTACCAGGACCTGAAGGCGCACCTGGGCAAGCAGCCGGTGTACTTCTCCGATGCTTCGATCGAGATGAAACCGGAGTATCTGGACGAACTGCTCGCGCTCGAGGCACCGCGCATCACGCGGCCGGAGCGCTACTTCCTGATCGCCGCGACCGGCGACCGGGTGATTGACTGGCACGCGATGGTGGAGCGGTATGTCGATTGCCCGACACGCGTGATCGAAGGGTCCGATCACGAGCTGTCCGATTTTGCAACCTATGCCGGCGAAGTGCTTGCGTTCTGCGGCATCACCTGATCAAGAAATCCGAACAACAGGAGAAGCGGTGAGATTGAAGAACAAGGTGGCCATCATTACCGGCGCGGCGCAGGGCATCGGTCTTGCAACCGCAAGGAAGTTCCTTGACGAAGGCGCCATTGTTGCCGTCGCGGACGTTCGCAAGGACGCCGTGCAGGGGGCGCTGTCCCAGCTCAAGGTCAACGGCGAGGTCGTCGATGGATTCCAGGTGGACGTCACGAAGCGTCCGCAGATCGACACGATGGTCGCGCAGATGAGGGAACGGTACGGGCGGGTCGACGTGCTGGTGAACAACGCGGGCATCACGCTCGACGCACGCTTGCAGAAGATGACCGACGATCAGTTCGACCGGGTCATCGACGTCAACCTCAAGGGCGTCTACAACTGCGCGAAGGCAGTTGTCGACACGATGATCGAGCAGGGCGGCGGCGTGATCCTGAACGCATCGAGCGTCGTGGGAATCTACGGAAACTTCGGGCAGACCAACTACGCAGCGAGCAAGTTTGGCGTCATCGGATTCGTCAAGACGTGGGCGCGCGAAGTCGGCCCGAAGGGCATCCGCTGCAACGCCGTCGCGCCGGGGTTCATCACGACGCCGATCCTCGGAACCATCCCCGACGACGTGATGCAGAAGCTCACCGACCGTGTTCCGCTCAAGCGCCTCGGACGGCCCGAGGAGGTGGCCAACGTCTACGCTTTCCTCGCGTCCGACGAAGCCTCCTACATCAATGGCGCGGTGATCGAGGTCGCCGGCGGCATGGTGGTCTGATGGGCGGGAACGCGTTGCCGGCGTCGGCGCAACGAGTGCAGGACGCGTTGAACGCGGCCAACCTCGACGTGCGCGTGATCGAGCTCACAGTGGCGGCGCGCACGAGTGCACAGGCGGCGATCGCGTTGGGCGTCGAGGTGGGGCAGATCGCGAAGTCGCTGGTCTTCAGAGCGATGCAATCGAACCGGCCCGTGCTGGTGATCGCGGCGGGCGATCGGCGTGTCGACGAGGCGCGTGTGGCGACAAGACTCGGCGAGCCCATTGAACGGGCGACGCCGGAGTTCGTTCGCGAGAACGCAGGTTTCGCGATCGGCGGCGTTGCACCGGTCGGCCACGCTGCCCCGATGGTGACGTTCGTCGACGCCTCGCTGCGCAGGTTTCCGGTGTTGTGGGCGGCAGGCGGCACGCCGCATTGCGTGTTCCCGATCGAACCCGAAGCGCTGGTCCGGGTGAGCGGCGGAACCGAGGCCGACGTGACCTGATGGAGCCGAACTTCGTCTCGTCGGTCGCCCTGTTGCTGCTCGTCTTCGATCCGTTCGGCAACGTACCGATCTTCGTCGGTGCGCTGCGCGAGGTGCCCGAGGAACGCAGGCGGCGCATCGTCCTGCGCGAGTGTCTGATCGCGTTCGCGGTGCTTGCGGTGTTCGTCTTCGTCGGCCGGCCTTTTCTCGATCTGCTCGGCCTGTCGGAAGAAAGTCTGCAGATCGGCGGTGCGGTGGTCCTGATGCTGGTGGCGATCCGGATGGTGTTTCCCACTGCGGACGGCGTCTACGGCCAGGCACCCGGCGGCGAACCGTTCATCGTGCCGCTCGCGATCCCCGCCTTGGCCGGTCCGTCCGCGCTTGCCACCGTGCTGCTCTTCGTCTCGCGCGAGCCGCATCGCACATGGTGGTGGATCGCTGCGATCGCAGTGGCGATGGCCGGCGCCGCACTGCTTCTTGTCTTTGCCGAACTGCTACAGCGGTGGCTTGGCACGCGCGTGACCGTCGCGTTCGAACGGCTGATGGGCCTCATTCTTGCCGCGCTCGCGGTCGAGCTGATGCTGCGCGGGATACGGCAGTACGTGGCGAGTTTCTGAAGATGCCGCAGCACCTCCTCTTCGAAGAAGACGGCGCGTTCAAGGCCGGCACCGTGCTGAGTGCCACCGAGGCGGCGTACCAGGTCGAACTCGCGAGCGGCAAGCGCACGAAGGTCAAGAACGCGAACGTCCTCTTGCGCTTCGAGCAGCCTGGCCCCGCTCAGCTGCTTGCGACGGCCCAGCAGGATGCGCAGGCAATCGAACTCGACTTTCTGTGGGCGTGCGCGCCGCAGGACGAGTTCGCGTTCGAGGATTTGGCGCGCGAGTACCACGGCCACCCACCCAGCGCGGTGGAAGCGGCCAGCATCCTCGTGCGGCTGCATTCGGCGCCGGTTTACTTTCATCGCAAGGGGCGGGGTCGGTATCGCCCTGCCCCGCCGGACATCCTCAAGATCGCGCTCGCCGCTGTGGAGCGCAAGCGTCAACAGCAGGAAAAAATGGACGCGTTCACCGCCGAACTGGCGACCGGCCGCGTCCCCGAGCCGATCGCCCGTCAGGCGATTGCGCTGCTGACGCATCCGGATCGCAACGGCATCGAGTTCAAGGCGCTCGAGCAAGCGGCGAATCAGCTGCATACGAGTCCACTGCAACTCCTGCTCGACCGTGGCGCGATCGCTTCGCCGCTGCAGTGGCACCTCGACAGCTTTCTTGCGACGACCTTCCCGCGCGGAACCGCTTTTTCCGCCGACCTGCCTGCACCGCCGGACCATGCGTCGCTGCCGCTCGCCGAGGTCGCCGCGTTCTCGATCGACGATTCATCCACCACCGAGATCGACGATGCATTTTCCCTGCAGGTGCTTGGCGACCGGAGGGTGGTTGGCATCCACATCGCCGTTCCTGCCGTGGCGATTGGGCGCGAACATCCCGTCGACGTGGTCGCACGCAACCGGATGTCGACGGTGTATGCGCCGGGGTTGAAGGTGACCATGCTTCCCCCGGTCTGGATCGACGCCTATTCGCTGGTGGCGGGCCGCGAAGTGCCCGCCCTGTCGCTCTACGTCGACGTCGACCCGGCGAGCGGTACGACCCTCAAGTTCGAGACCCGGCTGGAGCGGGTGCGCGTCGCCGCCAATCTACGCCACGACCAACTCGACAGCGTCGTCACGCCGGAACAGATCGACGCTGACGCGCTTGCGACAGCCGGCGTCCCGTTCGGGCGTGAACTTGCGTTTCTCTGGCGCGTCGCGAATGCGCTCCTGGCTGAACGTGAACGCGTGCGCGGCAAGCCGGAACCGCTGGGCCGCGTCGACTACACGATCGAGGTTGAGGCGCCGCAGGGTGCGCTGAATCCGGACGCGCACGTCACGATCCGTCCGCGCCGCCGCGGCGCGCCGTTGGATCTGATCGTCGCCGAGCTGATGATCCTCGCCAACAGCCACTGGGGCGGCTGGCTCGCCGAACAGCGCCGTGTCGCCATCTACCGGTCGCAGTCGCTCACGCGCGTTGCCGGGCGCGTGGCCGGAAAGGTGCGCATGAGCACCACGCCTGCGTCGCACGACGGCATCGGCGTGGCGCACTACGCTTGGAGTTCATCGCCGTTGCGGCGCTACGTCGACCTCGTGAACCAGCGGCAGCTGATCGCCGCGGTTGCCGGCGCGCCGGCGCCGTACGTGGCGAACGACGCCGATGTTTTCGCCATTGTCTCCGCCTTCGACGTCGCTTACACGGCGTACGCGGCGTTCC
>Ga0326726_10005600_pt1 | contig 11368 bp, 10 predicted proteins | sample MHFenrmetagenome_2_FD_207603 | JGI IMG/M metagenome (GOLD analysis project Ga0326726, IMG submission 207603) | Lab enriched peat soil microbial communities from Michigan Hollow, Ithaca, NY, United States - MHF15MN | ecosystem: Environmental > Terrestrial > Soil > Wetlands > Peat | place: USA...
TCGGCAAGAATCGCCAGAAGCGTGCGGGTGGTGGCTTCGGGTTTGAGCTCGATGTTCTCGGGCTGTGTTAAGCCGAGGGTTTGTTTGATGTAGCCGAGGTATTCGACGGTTACCTTCACGTTGGAGGTCTCCTACGCTGGGTTAATTGTGGTTCAGTGTTTATTTATCTGTTTCTCGGCTGAAAAAGGCGTTTTTCGGGTTCTCTGAGAGGATTAGACGGTCGTCTTGCATTGTAATTCATGACGGGGTTGGATTTAGAGTTCAACATCCGTTTTTCGCATCCAAATCCATTAACTTAATATACTTTCCGTCGGGCTAATATCCCTAACAACCTATTTGGGGGACAAGAAAAACATGTTCAGTTACGCTGGAAAGATTCTCCGTGTGGACCTAACCACCGGAAAGGTTTCAACTGAACCGCTAACCGAAGACATGGCGAAAAGCTACATCGGCGGCATTGGCTTAGGCATACGCCTGCTCATGGACAACAGCACGCCCGGAACAGACCCGTTTGACCCAAGCAACCCGATAATCTTCGCCACAGGACCGCTCAGCGGCACGATGGGACCGACCGCGGGCAACGGCTACGCCGTCGTTTCCAAATCGCCCGCCACGGGAGGCGTGGGTGAGGCTAAGGCGCATGGTTTCTTTGGTCCTGACCTGAAACGGGCAGGATACGATGCTGTCATAATTACGGGCAAAGCTCCTAAACTGTCTTATTTGTGGATTGATGACGACAAGGTCGAGATTAAGGATGCAGAATGGCTCAAGGGCGAGACTGTTTATCACACTGACGTCAAGATAAAAGATGAGCTGGGCGACTTCTACATCAGAGTCTCAGCCATCGGCGAGGCAGGCGAGAAGCTCTGCCGCTTTGCAGCCATCATCAACGACGAGTTCCGCGCCATCGGACGAACAGGCATGGGCGCCGTCATGGGCAGCAAGAACCTGAAAGCCGTAGCTGTCAGGGGAACCCACGACGTTGACGTTGCTAATTTGGACGGGTTCAAGGAATTCATAAAGATGATTCACGAACGCATGAAGGGTCCAGCAACGAAGAAGTATAAGACGCTGGGAACGCCGGAGAACGTGTTGGTTTTGAACTCGCTTTCGGCGTTGGCGACAAGGAACTGGACGAACGCCACCTTCGAGGGCGCCGAGAAAGTCAGCGGCGAATGGTTGAATGAGCATTACGTGAAGAAAATCGTCGGCTGCGCCACATGCGGCATGCGCTGCGACCACATCGCCGTGGTTCCTGAAGGGCCATATCAAGGCTCAACTTCGAGGCTTGAGTTTGAGTGTCTCTGGAGCATGGGGCCACTGTGCGGTGTCGACAGGCTTGACGCGGTCATCGAGGCGATGCGCATCGTGAACGAATACGGCATGGACGGCATCAGCATCGGAGTGGTTGTCGCTTTTGCAATGGATTGCTACGAGCATGGCGTCATCACCAAGGAGCAGACCGACGGCATTGACCTGCGCTTCGGGAACGCTGAGGCGTTGATTGCGATTATCCACAAGATCGGCAAACGTGAAGGCTGGCTTGGCAATGCACTCGCAGAGGGTGTCGCGAAGGCTGCCGAAATCATCGGCGGAGATGCCTACAAGTATGCCTGCCACATCAAAGGCTTAGAGCTGCCAGGATACGACCTGCGAACATTGAAGACCGCAGCATTAGGCTTCAGCGTCTCATTCCGCGGCGCCTGCCACCTCAGAAACGGCGCTTACTCGCCCGACGTGAAGGGCAAGGTGAACCGCTTCAAGATTGAACCTGGACGCGGCAAGATGATCACTGACGAGAGCAAGATGTACAACGTCATCGACTCGCTCATCGTGTGCAAGTTCAGCAGAGGCACGTACTACGACGGCTGGAAGGACTTGGCGAATTACTATACTTTGGCAACGGGCATACCCATGACCGTGGAAGACATGGCGAAGGCGGGCGACAGAATCGAGAACCTCGCCAGAATGTTCAACATACGCGAAGGCAAAGGCACCCGAAAGAACGACACACTACCATGGAAGATTGAGAATTGCCCAGTGCCCGACGAAGGACCCGCCAAGGGCGTCGTCGTGAACGAAGAGGAATTCCAAGTCGGCTTATCCGACTACTACTCGTCAAGAGGCTGGTCGGCGAGCGGAATCCCAACCGCCGCGAAGCTGCAAGAGCTCGGGCTTGGCGATTTGGCTCCACTAGCTGAACAAGCAGAGCAGAGAGGTGCTTAACATGGTACGACCACAAGATAGAAAATTCGTCTCAGCCGACCCAGAGAAATGCATAGGCTGCCTAGTCTGTGAATACGCCTGCTCCATGGAACACGAAAAAACCTTCAACCCAACAAAATCACGAATCCGCGCACTCCGCCTCAGCCCACTGAACAACTTAGCGGTCACCTGCAGGCACTGCGAAGAACCCGCATGTGTGGCTGCGTGCCCACGTGAAGCGTTATCGCAGGACCCGAACACGGGCGTGATAACGGTTGACGAAAACGCTTGCAACGGCTGCGCTTGGTGCATCAGCGCGTGCCAATTCGGCGCCATGATGATGCATCCCGAGAAAAAGGTCGTGTTCACGTGTGACGCCTGCAAGGACGAGAAGGAGCCTCAGTGTGTGAAATGGTGTCCTGAGGAAGCCTTGACGTATGTTTCGGCTCAGGAGCTGGCGCAGAAGTCGAGGATTTCTGCGGTTAAGAATCTGTTCCAGGAAGCCAAAGAGAAAAAGTCCTAAACGGGCTCTTTTTCTTCATTTTCCGTTTTTGCACAAACCTGTTGCTGAGTTGCACGTGTTAGACGTCGATATCTGTCTTTGATGTTGTTGGAAGGCGCGCGGGACGCGAGTTTCGTGGAGAATCTGAGAAAGGAATAACGCCGTGGAGCGTTTTGCTTGGAGCGAGGTTGGTTTTTGCGGAATAAACTATAAACAGTCGTGTTGCAACGTCCTTGGAAGGCGCACGATGGACATGAAGTGCAGGCAATGCGGTCAGGAGACATTTCTTCCGTTTCAATGTCCCTACTGTGGAGAATATTTCTGCAGCCAGCACCGTTTGCCCGAGAACCACGGTTGCCAGAAAATCGAGGCTGCGCGTGCGTCGCGGCAGGAAGAGGTTTTGGTGGTGCGTCAGCCGAGGTCTTATCAGTATTCGGTGACGTTTGGTCAGCCTCGCAACTTGACTGGAAAGGTGCGTTTCAGCGTCAAGGAGTTGAAGCATTTGGCGGTTGCTGCCGTGCTGGTTATGGGCATTGGGCTGTCGTTGGCGCTTTATCCCGAGATTTTTGGAGCTGCAGACGCGACGAGTTTAACAGCGGTTATGATTTACGCGGTGGTTTTGACGATGTCGTTCTTCGCCCATGAGATTGCGCATAAGGTGACGGCTCAGAAGCACGGGTTGTGGGCAGAGTTCCGGTTGACGATGTGGGGTGCAGTTTTGACGTTGGTTTCGGTGCTTTCGCCGGTTTTCAAGATTATTTCTCCGGGTGCGATGATGATTGGGAATTCTCCGGATGTGAAGGAGATGGGGAAGGTATCGCTTGCGGGTCCTGCGGTGAACATTTTCCTATCCGCTGTTCTTTTCGGCGGTGCGCTATCTGCGGTGACGTTTGCACCCCAGTTGTCTGTAGTTCTCTTGTTGGCTGCGTTTCTGAACGGGTTCATGGCGGTCTTCAACCTCATTCCAATCGGCATTCTGGATGGCTTCAAAATATTCAGCTGGAACAAGAAAATCTGGGCGGCTGTGTTCGCGATGAGCGTGGCGTTGACTATTGCAGTTTACTTTGTCATGTCACAAAACAGACTCGTTTAAGAGAAGTTAGATGAGTTCTATCGTGACGTGGACTTCTTCGGGCACGCGGATGCGCATGATTCTGCGCATGACACGCTCTTCGGAGTCGATGTCGAGGAGACGTTTGTGGATGCGCATTTCCCATCTGTCCCAAGTTGCTGTGCCTTCACCTGACGGAGCTTTGAGAACTGGAACGCGAAGGCGTTTGGTGGGGAGTGGGACTGGTCCGTTGATTTTGACTCCGGTTTTCTGGGCGATGCTCTTGAGTTCGTTGCAGACCTCTTCAAGCTTGTCGTAGTCGGTGCTTGTGAGGCGGATTCGTGCTTTTCTTACCATGTTTTGCGCATCATTCCAGAGCTTGGGTTTTTTCCGTGCCAACTTAAGGACTTAACGGGAACATAAAAACCTATCGACAACTTCGTTTTGTTTTCAGAGGTGGGGACGGCTCTAGTGCTCACGTGTGTCTATACCCCCTTATTTAAAGTCTGGATGTTTGTTGAGGGTGAGATGTTGGGGCGTTGTGCGTTCTCTTTGTGGTTTGAGAGGTGACGAAGAGTTTGTGAAGGCTAGCATGTGGGTTTCTTGTGCGTTGCACGAGCAGTTAAGGATATTTGACTATGAATCTTATCAAGAATTTATCCAACACAGACACCCAGCAGACTTACACCGTGAGAAAAGGATAAATCCCCTTCCCCGTCAAGTGTAGCGCATGACACCTTTTCTGGACGAACAAAAACCAGCCAACCTCAGCATGTTCACCGACCTCTACGAGCTTACGATGTGCGCCAGCTACCTCGACAACAACATGTTCCAACCCGCCACCTTCGACCTGTTCGTGAGGCGCCTGCCCGAGAACCGCGGCTACCTCCTCACCGCAGGGCTGGAACAAGTTCTGCGTTATCTTGAGAACATCAAATTCACCGACATGCACCTTGCCTACCTCAAGAGGCAAGGCTTCAACAACAAGTTCATCGAGTACCTCGAAGGCTTCAAGTTCACAGGCGACGTTTTGGCGATGCCCGAAGGGACAGCGGCATTTCCATGCGAACCGTTGATTCGCGTGACCGCGCCCATCATCGAAGCCCAACTCGTCGAGACGTTTCTCCTCAACACGGTCAACTTGCAGACGATGCTCGCCACCAAAGCTTCAAGAGTTGTGCAGGCGGCGCAGGGGAAAACCGTCGTCGAATTCGGTCTGCGGAGAGAACACGGCATTGACGCGGGAATGAAAGCGGCACGCGCAAGCTACATCGCGGGCTGCCAAGGCACGAGCAACGTCCTCGCAGGCATAACCTACGGCATCCCAGTGTTCGGGACGATGGCGCACTCCTTCGTGATGGCGTTCGATCACGAGGTCGACGCGTTCCGCGCCTTCGCCAAGACGTTCCCCAACAAATCCACCCTCCTCATCGACACGTACAACGACCTGCAGGGCGCCGAGAACGCCGCCATAGTCGCCAAGGAACTCGAAGCTCAAGGCTACAAACTCGGCGGCGTCCGGCTGGACAGCGGCGACCTCGCGGAGACGAGCAAGAAAGTCAGGCGCCTCCTCGACGAGAAAGGCTTGAGTTACGTGAACATCTTCGCAAGCGGCGACCTCGACGAATACCGGATAGACGAACTGTTGCGGAAGAGCGCGAGGATAGACGCATTCGGAGTCGGCACCAGAATGGGCACATCGGCGGACAAGCCCTACGTGGACGTGATTTACAAGCTCTGCGAAACCCAAGGCGACGACGGCGAGTTCCAGCCCATAATGAAATTGAGCGAAGGCAAAATCACGCTGCCAGGAAGGAAACAAGTTTACCGCTTCAAAGACGCGCAGGGCAACTACGTTAAAGACGTGATTGCACTAGACGACGAGAAACTGGAAGGCGAACCATTGCTCATCAAAGTCGTCGAAGACGGCAAACTAATCTACGAGTTGCCCTCGCTCGAAGAGGTTCGCTCCGAAGCCAAGGAAAACCTCTCCAGGCTACCAGAAAAACATAAGAAACTCATCAACCCACCACCCTACCCAGTGGAGCTTAGCGATGCGCTTGAAGATTTGAGGAACACGTTGACCGAGAAGCTGATGAAGAAGGAAAACGGAGACACAAGCGGAAAAGCCTAAAAACCCAACGTCACAATACCTGAAGCCCACGTGAAAACATGGCTAGAACTCCCGTCTTCTACTTCGGCACAGTCATCTTCTTCGTTGGTTTGTTGCTTTTCGCGGCGGGCATCTCTGAAGTCATCGGCGAGGTTTACAGCGTCATAATGGTTGTCGAGCTAATCAGCGGGTTCATCCTGATGCTAGTCGGGTTCCGAGCAACTAGCCGCCCCGCGAAACGCGAAGCGTCCTAAGCCAAACATCATCCATCGTCGGGGATTTTTGGCAAACACTTAAAAGCCCTCTTGAAAAACTGTATGTGCATTCAACAAGAAGTGACCATCTTAATGCAGAATCGTCCAGCCATCGTCGCCGTTGGGCGAACTAAGTTTGGAGAACATTATGGAAAGGAGCCTGAAAAACTCATCGAAGAGGCTTGGCTGGCTGCATCCCAGGAATCAGGTCTCGAGCGCAAAGACCTCGAAGCCTGCTACATGTCCGACTGCTTCCTCCCCATCACCAACAAACTCGGTCTAGAAGAAGGCTTCTTGTCAGAACTCACAGAGCTTCACGTGCCCATGGAAGTCACCCGCTCCGTCAGCGCCGCACTATTAACGGCATGCCACGCCATCAGCTCGGGCGCCTACAGCACCGTCTTGGTCGGCGGCATCGAAAAGATGACAGACCGATGGGACAAGATTCGCGACGACCTCATGCTCCTCGAAGACCCGTGGAGCTACTATACGGGCGGCACCCCTGAAGCCCATCACGAACTGATGCTGAGAGCGTACACGAAGAAGTATGGCATCGAGGGCGAAAACCTCGACAAACTAAACCTTGCCCTAGCCGAAGTCGCCGTGAAGAATCATGCTCATGCGTTGAAGAACGAGTACGCTCAGTTCCAACGCCGAATCACCGTCGAACACGTGTTGAGCGCACGGGAGCAGGCGCACAAGCCGCTGGCGCTCTATGACTTCGCACCCATCTCCGACGGCGCCTCTGCACTGATTCTCACGAACGAAGTCAACGCTAAGAAACTCACCGACAAACCCGTCTACGTGCTCGGCTGCGCCTCCGCCACGGACTTCCTCAACTTCCCCGGCAGAGCCGACCTCACCCACTTCATCGCAACGCGCATAGCGATGGAGAACGCCATGAAGATGGCAGACATCAACCTCGAAGACATCCAAATCGCCGAACTCTACGACCAATCCACGGTCATGGAGATGGTGACGATGGAGGACCTGGGCTTTTGCGAGGAAGGCACCGCATGGCAGTGCATCCACGGAAAATGCGAAGCATACGAAGGCTATTACCAGGCTAAAGGCAGAACGATTCACGTTAACACGAACGGCGGCTTGAAAGCCGACGGCAACCCGCTCGGAGCCACCGGCGGCGCACAAGTTTTCGAGGTTTTCAGACAGCTCAGGGGCGAAGCTGGCACCCGACAAATCGGAACCGTGCAGCAGCCACCGAAGTACGGCTGCACCCAGGAGTTCGAGGGTTTCGGCACCAAGAGCTACGTCACCGTGCTGGGGAGAGAACAGCCATGAGCAGCGAACCCATAGAGCGCCGGGTCTCCTACCTCGGCGACAGGCTGAGGACTGTTCGTTGCCGAATCTGCGGCAAAGAATACTTCGAGATACGCGACTACTGCGGCAACTGCGGACGCAAAAGCTACGGCAAGATGGAGAGCATCGACCTGTTCTACGACAAGGGCAAACTCGAACTTTGCACCCTCATAAACGAACCCACCAACAAATTCACGAAGCTGCAGAGCTTCATCTACGGCGTTATCTCGTTCCACGGCGGAAAAATCCGCGTCCCAGGCAGACTCACAGACCAGATTCTCAAGAGCGGCGATATCGACCTGTCAGAACTCGAGGGCAGAGAGGTTATCCCGAGGTTCCGCAGGCGCTACTCAGTCTCCGCATCCGACGTCATACCCACGATATCGCTCGCCTTCAGCCTAGCCGACGAATATTATCCCCATCAGGAGTACACGGTCATGCAGCCCAGCAAGGAGTACGAAGCGGCGGGCATCGTCGGCTACGGTGTGTACACATCACGTTTCAGGATAAAAGAAAACGGCATCGAACGCGCCGTCCCCTTCATCGACGAAGACGCCGTCACAGCCGCGGTTGAAGCCGGAAAACTCGCGTTAATCCACTCGGGCATCGACAGCGCCCTGGTAGGCAAGGTCTACGTGGGCACCGAATCCAACCCGTACGCGGTCAAACCCATCGCTTCCAAAGTCGCCCAGGTCCTGAAGCTCGGGAAGGAGGATGGCGACATGCAAGCCGTGGATGCGGTGGACACGGAGTTCGCTTGCAAAGCTGCCACCAGCATGTTCAAAGACGCAGCATCACTCGTTAACTACCCGAAGTCGGGTGTTCAGTGCGCCATGGTCATCGGCGCCGACAACTCCCAAGCCGCACCGCGAGGCTGCCCAGGAGGCGAACTCGACCTCTTCGTTGGCTACGGTGGCGCAGCCTACCTCTTCGGCAAACACGACGTCATCGCCGAAATCGAGGGCTGGTACTCGTGCACGAGCGACACGCCTGATTTCTGGCGGCGAGACAACGAGCCCTATCCCATGCACGGCGGAAGGTTCACGGGCGACCCCGCCTACTTTAAGCACGTCCGCAAGGCGACGTCTCGGCTGATGGAGCAGCAGGGCTTGAAGCCGGGCGACGTGGACTACTTTGTGGCGCATCAGCCCAACCCCGCGTTTCCAGCGAAAGTCGCCAAGGAACTCGGGTTCAAACCTGACCAGTACGAGTTATCGCTACAGGTGAACAAGTTCGGCAACACGTACTCAGGATGCTCACCAGTGGGGTTAGCGGCGGTGCTGGACGTGGCGAAGCCCGACGAACGCATACTCATCACAAGTTACGGTTCGGGCGCGGGAAGCGATTCGTACCTGCTTAGGACGACAGACCAGATTCTCGCGAAGCGGGTGCGACAAAAAGTCAACGTGAAGTACCAGGCGGAGAACCCCTTCATCGAGTACGTAGATTACTCCACTTACAGGCGTTTGAAGGCGGGAATGTAGCTAACATTTAATAATGAATCATGTTTGAATGAGTAGAACGGAGTTCACCAGATTGGCAGGCGAAGAAATCATCCAAGTCTTCTACGCTCCTCATAAAGCGTTCAGGAAAATCGTGCAGAACGCCAAGTTCCTGGGTCCGATCCTCATCCTAATTGTCTTCGTCGTGGTGCAGGTCGGCGCTTCCTACGTGGTTAGTTCCAAGTCCTACTTGGAGCAGACGGTCCCCACGAGTGATCAGGGGGACTTCTGGACTCAGAATGCCTCGATGTGGGCGGCAACTCCAAACGTGACCATCACGAACAATTACTTTGATTACATAAACAGCACCAGCCTCTACCTTAATACCACAAGCATCGAGTTTGTGGCAAACAGCAACAACATGCAGATTTACCTGTACAACCTTGGCCAATCGGTGGACTGCAGCGCCAACGGCTACGCGAACCTCTCCGTAAGAGTTAAGGTTGTTTCGCCTACCACGGTTCCGCAGAGTGTCACCCTGACGCTGTTCTCCATAAGCCCTGCCATAAACTTCGCCACCGACCTGACGTTGGCGTTCTCCAACACGACCATCGCTGAGCAGCACCTCTGGAACAACCTCACAATTCCCCTCAACACCAGCGCGTGGACATCCAGCAACTCAGCCGCCTCTTGGAGCAACATAACAGGGCTGATGATGAACTTCACGTGGCCCGCAAGTTCAAGCGCCAGCATCGACCTACGGGTGGACGGTTTGTTCTTCCGCGGAGTCTACAAGAGCTCCATAGATGTCTACGGCAGCTCGGTTCTTTTCTCCACAGCGCTGAGCGCAGCAACCCCGTTCCTCTTCGAGTGGCTCCTCCTCACAGCACTCATCTACCTGCTCATCAAAGGATTGCACGGCAAAACTATGTGGAAACCCGTCATGGTCGCTGTCGGTTTCGCCCTCATCACTCTAATCGTGCAATCGCTTATTCTCCTCGTCGTTTACTCGGCAAGTTACTTGCCCAACGTAAACTACCCACTGGAAATCCTGGCGGGCATCCCGGGAGAGTCAGACATAGCTTACGTCGCCATCAACAACACCATCTCGCAGGTCCTCTACATCGGAAGCATCGTGCAGATAATCATCTACATTTGGATCATCGCTCTGGGCACGTTCATCGTCCGCGAAGTCACCGCTGTCCCATCCCCCGCCGCAACCCCAGTCGACACGCCGGCACCTGAAGTCGGACCCGTCATGGGAATGCAGCAGTTTGGGTGGTTGAAGTCGCTGCTGGTCTCTGCTGTCGCCTTCGTCCTCACCATCACAATCTTGGGCTTCCTTGGAATAGCCTGACCACGCCCTACGCGGTTAGGCAAGATTTATATGGTTTGAGGGACTCCTCTGCAACGGAACCGTCCATTTCAACGTTGGAAGTGTGCTGAATGAACATCTCAGAATTGAGAAGCGGAATGAAACGCGTCAGCGTCGAAGCCACCGTCCTCGAAAAAGGCACCCCAAGACAAGTCATGTCACGCTTCGGTGACGAAACCTACACTTTGGCGGACGCTATGGTCGGCGATGAATCGGGGAAGATAAAGCTGACCCTGTGGAACGAGCAGATCGCCCAAGTCAACGTGAACGACAAAATCCGAATCGAGAATGGCTACGTGACGAGTTTCAAGGGTGAGGTTCAGCTCAACGTGGGAAAATTCGGTAAAATGACCGTCAACCCCGAACCCTAAATTCTCCTAGCTTGTTTTCAGGTCGTCAAGGAACTCCGAAAGGTCGATATCCGAGACGTCTTTGTCGTCGCAGAGTTTTTGCTTCGCGGGCGGTCTCTCCGAGTAGAACGGTATCCTCGCCGTCAAACGGTCGCCATAGGTGGACTCATACTCTTTTCTGTAGAACACGCCGATGGGGATGCGGTCGCCCCATTCCTGCGCCTTCGTCAACGCCGCCACCTTCTTAGCCCAGTCTTCACGCCAATCGCGCACATCGGGGTCGAAGCCCTCCTCTTCCAGTTTGTAAAGGCGGCTTTGGGATTTGCCGTTGGCGTCCTTGCGGTCTTCGCCAGCGTACCAGTCCTTCGTGGTCACGTCGTTGTACGTTGGGCAGGGCTGCAGGCATTCAACGAACGCCAACCCCTTGTGCTGAATCGCCGCCTTGATTGTGTCTTTGAGGTGTTTAACGTCGTAGGCATAGCTGCGGGCTGCGAACGTGAACCCAGAGATGATTGCTAGGCTGATGGCGTTGACTGCGTCGTTGATATTGGGCATAGGCAGACTCTTCGTCTTCAAATCCCGCTTCAACGTGGGTGCCGCCTGCCCCTTCGTCAAGCCGTACACGCCGTTGTTGTGAATTATGTACGTCATGTCCAAATTGCGCCTGCCTGCGTTCACGAAGTGTCCCACCCCAATGCCCAACCCGTCGCCGTCTCCGCCGATGGCTAACACCTCCAGGTCGGGGTTGGCGACTTTGAT
>Ga0326726_10005601_pt1 | contig 11366 bp, 8 predicted proteins | sample MHFenrmetagenome_2_FD_207603 | JGI IMG/M metagenome (GOLD analysis project Ga0326726, IMG submission 207603) | Lab enriched peat soil microbial communities from Michigan Hollow, Ithaca, NY, United States - MHF15MN | ecosystem: Environmental > Terrestrial > Soil > Wetlands > Peat | place: USA...
AACTCAACGCTTTGCAAACCAAAGAGGTCCCTCCTATCACTGCAGAAATAGATGAAGAAAGAAGAAAAAACAGATTGCATAAAACGTGGGGTCAAGACCCGTTTAAAGACGTCGAGCATGAACAATACTAATTAAAGAAAAATATTCTAAAACTCAACTGTTCATTACGGATTTTGGCGCTTTCTGAAAATAGACGAACCTCAGAAAATCTTTTTTATTTACTAAATTTCTCTATCCTCAAAACATTAGCCTATCTATTTTTTTGGGCTAAAAAAAGGGGAAAAGGGAGTTTATTGTGTTGTTTTATGGATGTTTTCTGAGTATAAGCAATCCGACTATTGCTATTGCGATAATTATGGCGATTGCAGAAGCTATAACGTAAGTCATTAAGTCGGCTATTGTTGCTAAGTTCGTTTGAGGTGTAGCTATTGGCGGTGCTGTTGGCGCTGCTTGCATTACGGCGAAAGCACTTTCTGCATTTGACGGCCAATAACCCTTGGTGCCGGCGAAACTTGCGAAAACTGTGTAGCTACCGGGAATATCAGGTGTCCATGTTAAACTGTATGTGCCACTTGCGTCAGTCGTTACGGTGCCAATATTTCGATAGTTTCCGTTAGAGTCTAAAACATCAATAGTTACTGGAACACCAGTAAAACTTGTTGGCTTTGATTGTTGCTCGTAAACGTAGCTCATCCAAGCGCTCATGCTAGCGTCAGATGCACATGGAACACCGTTCGGAAAGTCTGCTGTTTGCTGAGGCTGTTTTGTACCTGCAGATACGTCCATCACTGTACCTTTTATCACAACGGGTTGACATGATGCTAGGCCAGCGTCAGGTGCTGTAACTGTTGTAGTGCTGGGTCCTTGACCAACACAATAAATTTGGTTGTCATAGCCATTTAAGGAAACTTCAAAGCCATCTGCGATAGCGCCTGTCTCAAGAGCTCCGACTGGCGAACCAGCTTCAGACACAACTTCATTTAGCGTCCAGATTTCTTGCCCATTTGTAGCATTAATTGCACGAGTTAATGCACCTTTGTAAATTGGATTTTCAACTGTATGCTCAGTAGTAGTAGTGTATATTATTCCGCTGCCGATAGCCATTATAGAAGTTGGATATGGACCAGGTACTTCGAAACCGCTGTTAGTACTGTTGCCTTCGCCGCCGTTACCGTAAGTCCATAGTAGGTTTCCCGTTTGTAAATCGTAGCATGACAGTATTCCGCCGAATCCATCGTAGTAGATACGGTTGTAAGCCACGGCAGCTCCGTTTTCATTTCCACCACTGTTGTATCCAGTATTGTAGTACATTAGTTGCTGTAATGACTGGTTCCCGATTGGACCCCACAATTGCTCACCTGTTGCCAAGCTATATCCAACAAATTGCATAGTCTCTCTGTAAAATTCGACAAAGACACCACTTGTTGGATCGCCGTTCGATGGTCCACAATAGCTCACGCTGGCATTGCCTGCTGGGGGTTGAAGAGTCTTGCTCCACAACATATTGCCGACTTGACCCATAGATGCATTGAGATTAACAGCGAAGTATGTGTAAGGAGCCTGTGAACCGCCTAAAGCTGGGTAAGCTCCACTCCTTAAAAGCATCATATTGCCTGCCCAAGCTGCGACTATACTGGGTGTTGGAGTAACAGTGTTGAGCCATGATAGCGAAACGTTCCAGTCGTAACTATATAGTGGACTGCTTGAGTTTACTACGTTTGCATAAACAACATAATTAGAAGTAGCTGGCGCATTATTGCTATTACCAGCAACAGCTCCTATCGTTGGTTGTGTGACTTGTGCGTATTGCGCTTGAGTTGCAGTTATGCTGGCACCGGTAGTTGTAGAGTAGTTGTAAAGCGTTGGATTAGTAAGAACTGTAGCGGTGGTCCATGGATTAACTGTCGTATCCCAAAGTCTGGATGAGTTCCACTGACTCAAGTATACAATTGGATTCGTCGCGTTGCCGAGATTAGTTAAGATAAGCTTCAATTGCTCTCCATTTGGACCTGGCGCAGCTGTGCCTGAGGGAACGCCAGTTACGTTGAAAAGTGGATCTCCTGTGAATGCATCAAAAGCGCGGGCGAAGCTGGATGTGAAGAGTATTGGCGGATAAATACCGTGTTGGTTAGGATCGTTGAGAGAATAGACATAACCGAATGATAACGCTGGTATTTGAGTGCTACTCCAAATAATTTGTCCTGTACGCAGATCTTGGCAGACAGTTGGTCCACTGGATGCGCCCGCGAATGATACTGGTTGCGTATAGTAGAGATATCCATCTATAATTATCGGATTCGTGAATCTACCATTGTATGCAGATCCTTCAAAATATGCGCTCCCGGGAGTTTCAAAAGTATTTCCTCCGACGACTCCGCCCATATCAATCAGGTACGTCCACATGACATGGCTAGTTTGGGGACCTACGGCTTCACCTGGAGGGAAATTGCATCCTGCGGCACCTACTCCATATCCTGCTGAACCTGTGCCCAGCCAGTTAGAAGAAATCGTGAACCAAAAAGTGTTTTGACCGTATATCGGACGTGCCCAATAGTCAGTTGGAAATGCTGGAGTAGAATAGTATGTAATTTGCTCTTGCTGAACAGTAAGCGTGCATGTTGACGAACTGGGCAAGTAAGTATCGTTAAGGTATGCTGAAGCGGGGTTACCATTGTTAACAGTTATTGTTTGTCCTGGAAAAGTGAAGTTGAAATTGTAAGTACCAGCTGTAGTGGGGGTGAATGAGTAGAACTCGTTTGATGTTGGATCTGAAACATATGGAAAAGTCACTGTTTGCGAAGTGCCGTTCGGGTCTGTAATGGTCAGTTGGTAGTTCTGGAATCGATAATTGTTTGCAATCGTTTCACTGTCATAAGTGTTGGTTAACCACAAATACACAACTGTTGTTTGACCTACTCCTATCGGGTTAGGCACGGCTTGCACATAAGCATACGTTTGAAGATTCCATGACGGTGTGTGCGCACTAGTATTTGGTATAAGCATCATTGATAGTCCCATTGAAACTATTAAGAATATAGAAATTGAAATAGCTGCAAATTTGCTTCTATTTATTTGCATTTTTTTTCTCCTAAATTGTGTTTTTATGAGCAAGAACCGTAAATGTTCTCACCCAACACTAGTTTTTTGCTATATTCTGCTTATAACCCTTGTGTAAAACTTCAAACACAAAATTTCTAACCTGAAAAATAGTTTGGTTGAAAAGTTAACATTAAACTTGTTTAAATCATAGACACTAGAAATAAATAACTGCTTTTTGTCTAGTGAACTGGTTGATTATTATGTCAACTCCTGATGACATGAAAAAAATTCTTGGACCCAACGAAACTGTTGAAATGTACATTAAACAGAAAATTTATCATCCTAAAATCAACATAGATTCTGTTGTAATCACAAATGAACGGGTAATTTTGCGACATCCACACGCGTTAGGGTTAAAGAAGGACTATACAGACTTCAATTACAAAGATTTTGCGAACGTAATATTGGACAAAGGAGTTTTGCGATCAACAATTAAGTGCACTCTTAGATTCGGGGGAGAGCCTTTATCTTTAAATGACTTGCCAAATTCAGACGCTGAGAAAGCTTACGGAATCATAAGAGAAAACATTAGCAAAACTTCTCCAGCGTCGTCTGGACCAGCATAAAAATTTTCGCAAAAATCACCATAAAAAGCTTTTTAAATTTCATTCTGCAATCATTGTTTCCGAATTCAAATGATACCGAAATATTTCTTTTTCACTAAAGGAGTTGGCAAACATAAAGAACAACTCCAATCTTTCGAATTAGCCCTAAGAGACGCAGGAATACAAATGTGCAACCTTGTCAGCGTTTCAAGCATTGTACCACCTGGATGCGAACTTCTCACACGCGATAAAGGCTTAAAAATGGTGCAACCAGGCGAAATCACCTTTGTAGTCATCGCACGCAACGCCACAAACGAACCACACAGACTCGTAGCCTCATCAATTGGCGTAGCTATCCCATCAGGCAAAAACCAATACGGCTACCTCTCAGAACACCACTCCTTTGGACAAACCGACGAAACAGCAGGCGACTACGCAGAAGACTTAGCAGCAACCATGCTTGCAACAACCATGGGAATACAATTCGACCCAGAAACAGCATGGGACGAGCGCAAACAACTTTTCAAAACCACAGGACTAATCATCAAAACAGCCAACATCACCCAATCAGCAGCAGGAGACAAAAACGGCCTCTGGACCACAACCGTAGCAGCAGCAGTATTCTGCCGAGAAAACAACAAACCAAAAAACCCATAAAGAAAAACAGAAACAAAAATAAATTTATCAACTTTCTTCTTGTTTTCACTTCAAAATTTTACACTTCAATTGAAGCTACTTATCCTTCAATACCAATAAAGCCTAAATAGAAAGTGAAAACATTAGTGCAACAATTGAGTTTCCAAAAATATTCACTGTAATAGCAACATTGTCCTCGCATTCTGGATTGCCTTAGACATAATAGCATTCCTGTTTTTCAGTTTGTCTGCGGGCATAATATTTCTCTTGGTTGCCCTCATTGGTGTCTACGGCATACTTAAGTTTCTTGGCTGTCTAAGACCTTGCTACAACTGCAAAAAATGCACCTTCGGTTTAGGCAGATTAGCTGCATTGTACTTTGGAAAACGCAGCCTCAAAGACTATAAAGAAACCTACGGATTAGCTATCGCAATCTTCTTCTATGCTCTAATTGGACCATTCCCGACAGCACTATTACTCATTTCCGCAGTGCAAACATTAGCGATTTCAAAAATTGTCGTTTTTGTTTGTCTTTTAATGATTTCAATTTACAGTGGATTAACTTGGCGAACTATAAACAACTCATCAGGCAACGCAAACAGGTAAAAAAAGAAGTGTGTATTTTTCTCAGCTTCTTCTTCAAATCAACTACAGAACCATCCCAAAACATGGCTGGTGCTTAAGAAACAAATCCCCAAGTGATCGAAAATTTGATTATTAAAAAAGAAAAAGGGATTTTGGTTGCATATTTTTATGGCCGTTTTCTTAGCACTAGCACAATTACTGCGCCGACTATAGCTATTGCAATAATTATAGCGATGGTTGAAATGGCAAAATATGTCTCAGTTGGGGGCAAAACGGTGACTGGATATGGTGAAGCTGTTGGTGCGGCGGGATCAACTGCAAAACTTGTCTCTGAATTAGACCCGTAATAAGATTTTGTGCCTGCAAACGAAGCATATAAAGTATATTGTCCTGTAATGTCTGGTTTCCAATTGAAGCTGAAGTATCCTTGAGCATCGCTAGTGGTATTGCCAATTTCTCTATAATTGCCATTTGAGTCAACTACACTTAGTGATACAGGAACACCAGTAGCATTTAGTGGCCGGTCAAATTGCATGTATACGTATTTCATCCATTCGCTCATGCTTGCATCAGATACTGCGGGAACTCCATTTGGAAAACGAAGAGTCAGAGCATCGCTTTTTGTGCCTGGCGAAACATCAGTAACTGTGCCTTCTATCTGTACACTGCTTCCATACGTCGTAACCTTGGGTGAAGCTGTAACTGTTGTGCTGCTTGGACCCGTTCCAATAGCATACACATGTTGGTCATAAGTGTCTTGTAGGGCTATTATACTATCAGCAATCATTGCTTTTCCACCCCAACATGTTTGCCGGAAGCCACCTGTCATTTTCCATACTTCTTTTCCAGTTTGAATGTCAAGACATATGAACGGCGCGCCGCGTGGCAGAGGTTGATTTGGAGAGTGCTCAACATGACCCAAGTACACTTTTCCATCAGTAATGAATAATTGTTGCATCCACCAATTGTTCCCAATTTGAAATTCTGTGTCAGGATCTTCTGCGGTATAGGTCCAGAGCAAAGCACCAGTGGTTGCATTGTAACAGTTTATTATTCCACTGCATCCTGAAGAGACTAGCCTACCATAATTGATTGTACTAATTCTGTCATATATGTTCAAGTAGTTCTCTGATGGACTTGGTCCCCAGAGAAACTGCCCAGTATTAAGGTCAAATGCGTAGTAATTGGTTCGCTCTTTTGAGAAAAGTGCCGACACGTTATCCGTTAAGCTTGCAGCCACCCAACTTATGGTTTGATTTCCGTCGATCCAATCAGAAGGTGCCATCCAAGTTGTATTATACAGCAATTGTCCTTCTTGACCTACTTTCAAATTTAATGCCCATATGGTTACTTGTTTTTGAGATATTGACGCGCCAATTAGTCTGTCCAGCGGCTTCACAGTTTGAACGTTTCCAGGTAACCCCCTAGGTATCGAGACATTCCAATCATAGCCATTAATTGATGCATTGATTTGTTTTCCTCTAACTTGACTGCCCCAAGCTATGCCCATTGCCGCATTACCTTTTATTGCAGCTGAAGTTGAGTTCCACTGAGTCATCCATCCGTTTGCTGAATTAACCGTGTATCTTAAGATCTCACCATCAGGACCATACCAGTTTGTGCCGGAAGGAACACTTGTCATATTGTATTTCCAATCGCCTGTAAGAGGTTCAAAGGCATACCAGTTTGTGCCGCTGACAACCCACAAATACGAGAAATCGCCTTGGTAATTAAATGAACTGAAGCGAAGTACCTGACCGAAAGATATTCTACCATTTCCATAGTAAGTGGTTCCGTTACCCAAGACTCGCGTCCATAACTCTTGTCCAGTATGCAGGTCTACTGCTACAACTGCCTGTTGAGGTTGACCGCTATCATATTTATTGTAAAACAGCACTCCACTGATTATACAGCCGCCCCATTTGCCTTCATAAGCATCACCTATTCCATATCCGGTCTGATCTATTCCTCCAACGAGACCACCCATTGAGTCGCCAATTGGCTTTGTCCATAAAACGTGCGCACTTTCTGGTCCTTGATTATAAGGAGCGTAAAGATTGTCTGTGGGAAGTATTGGAGTTTGCACTAGCCAGTTTCCCGATATGCTATACCACTCTCTGAGTTGTTGGTTTATCGGTCGAGTCCAATATTCACTCGGCAAAGGTGCACCAGGATAATATTGTATAGGTTCTTCCTGTACAATTACCGCTAATTTAGAACTCATGCTTGCCTTGTAGATTATGTTATTGTACGTTTGCTCAGGAAAGTTGGTTTGAAAATAGTAGGTTCCGACAATTGTGGGTATATATTGAACACCTAGTCCTCCAGTGGCGTCAGTCTTGTATGGACCTATTGTATCAGTTGTGTTGTCAGGTTTTGTAATAGTCACGGTTAGACCTGTCCAACTGTCATTAAAAACGTTTAGAGCATCTGGGATACCAACATCTAGAAGTAATGTTTGTCCTATACCAATAGGATTTGGCATTGCACCAATGAATGCATAAGTTGCTTTTGATGAAAGGGCATTTACTGGCGAAACGACAAACGGAATTGCAGTAGTCAGCATTAGTAGCAAAGCAATCAAAACAGCTAAATTCTTCTGTATTCTTTGCATTTTTCGTTTTTCTCCTTTTTATTGTTTTGAGCAGAAAGCATAAACATATTGAGAATAGATTAATAATTTGAGAATTTTATTAACAATAGTATTGTTGACATGTTCATGCCTTTACCCAATAATCAGTTTTATTACGTCGTTTTGTTTATAACATTTGCGAAAACGTTAAGCCAAGCGTTTGATTCCACTACATATGTCTTTGGTGAATGTTCAGAAGAGTAAAAACCAAGAATTGATTATAAAGAGATCGTCATTTGACCTTAAATTGCTCATTCCGCCCATTTCTTGGAAAGTGTAAAAAAGAAGATTGCGCAGGATAACCTCAAACGTAGCCATGATTAAACAAATAAACTTCTTAGAAGAAGTAGGACGCGGCGCTGCTAATACTTTTCCTACTCATCTCTCAAAATCTTATAAGAAAAAGCACTAGGTTCTAAAGGGCAATCCTTGTTGTTCTTCTTTGAATAACCAAAATTTTCAAATCGCAATCATCGTTTTGTTACATCAAAAAATGTTTCCAGTTTTGAGTTTTCCGTCTTCTTCAGAACTTCAGCACAGGCTTTTGGATCCAATGCCTTGTATTCTAAACCAAGTGTGACCAGCAACCTCTGCACATCTTTGCCAAGACTGGGGGCAGCCAACATTGCTCGGACTTCACGATTAACCTTCGCCTTAATCGGCTCGATGTACTTAGCAAGCTGTAGCGCTGCCTCTTTCGATGCAGTTTTACGTTTTACTTCCACGATGACAAGTTTTCCGTTTCTATCTTCTCCATAAATATCCACAAAGCCAGGTTCTACATGTTTCTCCCAACTTATTGGTTTGAAACCTGGTTCAATAAGCTCCGGCTTTAACAAAATCGCACGGTGCATGTCGTCTTCAGAAGCATTTAAAAGAAAATCACCTGAATCAACTAAATTTAAAGCTGAAACCAAGAGAACCCCACTAAATGCGACTTTGACGCTTTCCCTTGGCTTCTGCCTAACCCCATGAACTTCCAACTCATCACCTTTAACTTGAACATGAAATATGCTACTTGCAGGTTGCCAATTGACTGGTTCGTAACCGACTGGACGATGAACAAGAAGTGAGCCGTCAGATTTGATTATTAATATACGTTCGCCAGGCTCAAGAGTTGAAGTTGCTCTGCCAACGTAATGAACATGGCATGTGCCAACAACGATTAGAGTTCTTCTTTGCAAGAAGGCTTTCTCAATTATCTGAGCTGCTTCCGCGAGTGTGGGTTCTGTTAAGACAGAGAATTTGTTTTGTTGATGCAATCTTTTTCAGCCAACTATTTTAGTTAGGTCTTAGGTACATAAGATTTCTTGAAGGAACTACTTGTGTCAAGTTGGAAAGACAAGTGCAAAGTGATGCAGAGGTATGATTTGACGGCTGAAATGTATGAGGAACGGTACAGCGGGGAACAGAAGGCAAAATATCTGGCAGCGCTCGAAATTGTTAATGTTTCTAGCCACATAGTTTTGGATGTTGGATGTGGAACTGCCTTGTTTTTCAGCCAAGTCGACAGTCAAGCAGATATAATCGTAGGTGTTGACATTTCGCACAAATTATTACTCAAGGCTAATCAGCAAGCGAAGGCTTCTGGAAATGCTTTTATTTTGCAGGCAGATGCTGATCATTTGCCATTCAGAGACAACCTTTTTGACGATGTTTTCGCTTTTACAGTGCTTCAGAACATGCCAAATCCAACTGAAACACTAGCCGAACTAAAACGTTCTGCCAAGGTTGGAGGCAAGGTTGTAGTGACAGGATTGAAAAAAGCTTTTCCTCTTCCCAAATTCATGGATGTTTTGGAAGGTTCCGGTTTATGTTCAGCTTCTTTTATTGATCGCCAAAATCTAAATTGCTATGTTGCGATATTAACCGTTTAAAATTTCTAAGTTCCAAGGTTTACTGAGTCATTCTTTTCAATTTTGTACATCATAACAGGAGATTTAGTAAAAAGGATCTCCTATAAACGAACAAAATTCTAAAAATAACCTCACAAAGTGAAGTCGCTCGAAAATAATTTTTAGCTAACAAAGCAAAGGACCTCATTCCAGCTATTACAACTTGATTTTAACCCCGGTTCCCAATAAAACTAGATATTAACTCGAAATGCCCAATGCATATACGCTTTAAAATCTCTTGAAAGAACCAAAGAAGGCTCAACATAACAGTGAAGGTTACATTTCTTGCAATTCTCTATTTTTTTCCATTCAAAATCAGAAACTGCATTTTTGATACTGGTTTCAAAGATGGAGAGGCTGCTTGCATAATCATTATGAACATAACAAGGCAATACTAAATTTCCTTTGGGGTCAATGTTAACCATTGTCCAAGGTTTGCACTGCCAGTTTTTTTCTTGAGCCATCACTTTCAGGTAACCGATTGAATTGACAATCGGATATCCTTCTCGTTTCATTTCAACAAGTCTACGAGCGATTTTCGATGTTTTGCCACTGGCAGGTGAAGATGCATTGATATTGCAATACTCATGAGCTACAGCAATGGATATTTTTGTCCCTAACTCTTGCGCTAGGCTAACCATTCTTTCTATTTCATCAATATTCTCAGCCATTATCGTTGTATTGATAGTTACAGCAACTTTTTCCTTAGCAGCAATTATTCCTCTCACTGCTTTTCTAAAGCTTCCGCCAATGCCTCGAATAGCATCATGAGTTTCCTCTAAACCGTCTAACGAAACATAAACAACACCATTAATGTATGAAGCTATTTCACTAATTTTGGATTCGAGTAAAGTGCCGTTAGTTATGAGGCTTGTATGTAAAGGCAGAGAACGAGAAAAAGCAAGAATTTCAGCTAAATCGTTCCTAAGCAGCGGTTCTCCGCCTTCAAATGCTATTCCGCAAGCTCCCGAATTATAAACTTGTTTTAGAATAGCTTTTTCCTGAGCTAAAGTTGAATCTGGGCTGGTTCTTTTCCAGAACGGGCACATTTTGCAGCGAAGATTACAATTATAAGTTACCTTATGTCCGCAAAACAAAGGAACTTTAACGTCTAGCAAGTTTGAGATAACGCCACGATAAATTCTCATCCCAAGCCAGAAGTTCTCTAAGTAATGGTGAATGTTTTTTTCTTCAACAGTTAGTAACCCGAATCCATCCTTAAAATCAATTTTGTAAATACAAATTAACGAAATAACCACTTTAAATGAAAAAGAAAAAGCTATTGGTAGCTCTTATGTCTGTCCAGGGTTTCCTTGTTTACCTTGGTTTTTCCTAAACCACCATTATGCGCGCTTAACACAAATTTTAACGTGTTTTCCTTGAAGAATTCTCTAAATTGATTTCCACATTTACTGCACTTGCACATTTTAACTCAGAATCGCCCGAAGTTCCATTCTTTATCAGGTTCTTTCATATGGGCTGCACAATTTGGACATTTTGGCATACTATCATCAGTCTGATCTAAAGGGCAAAATGACTATTTATAGACATTCATCGCATTCTAACGTTTTATTCTGCCTGCACCGTTGCATTTAGTGCACTTTGTTCTAGAAACTCCCGTTCCTATCGTGCCCTTACCTTGGCATTCCGGACAGGTAACTAGCCAATCTTCATCACGCTCATAATACGTTCTTGGCATAGAATTCCTCGAATGACGCTATCCATTTCTTTTTATCCGTTACCAAATATTTAGGCTTTCCCCGTTAGAGAAATATGTCGAAAGTAACCTTACTTTTTTTGCTTTCGCACGCGTCATATTTGTAATCAGTTTTTTATTGTCTTGAAGCAGAACTATACATGAAAATTAGTATCTAACGATTTTGAGATTACAAAGCAGATTTAAGGCTCTTGAAATTATCTAAATATCGATAATATTTCTTCTTTTGTTTTTAGAACGTCTTCAAACAATCTATG
>Ga0326726_10005602_pt1 | contig 11365 bp, 15 predicted proteins | sample MHFenrmetagenome_2_FD_207603 | JGI IMG/M metagenome (GOLD analysis project Ga0326726, IMG submission 207603) | Lab enriched peat soil microbial communities from Michigan Hollow, Ithaca, NY, United States - MHF15MN | ecosystem: Environmental > Terrestrial > Soil > Wetlands > Peat | place: USA...
CACTTCCGAACAGGATTTGGTGATGCCGCCCATGACCTTCGGCGTATTATAAGTCGTCCAATCCTCGCGGCCCGGGTCAACCCGTTCCGGAGAAAAGCAGATGAAGATATCCTCGCCGATTTTGAGCCCTGACTTCTCGGTCAGCATCGGGAGCGCCAGCTCGCGGGTTGTCCCCGGATAGGTGGTGGACTCGAGCACGATGACCATTCCCTTGTGGACGTATTTTGCGAGTTGCTCGGTGGCCGAAATGATGAAGGACATATCCGGGTCGCCGGTCTGGCGCAGAGGGGTCGGCACACAAATACTGACGGCATCCATGTCTTTCAACGCCGAGAAATCGGCCGTCATGTTCAAATTGCCTGATTGCCGCAACTTGATGATGGTTTCGGTCGGCACGTCCTGAATGTAGGAAACACCTTTGTTGAATGTATCCACCTTGCGCTGGTCAGGGTCTATGCCCAGGACATTGAAACCGGCCTCGGCAAAAACAACGGCCAGCGGCATGCCGACGTATCCCATGCCGAGGATGCCAATTTTGGCGGACTTGTCTTGCAGTTTCTTGATAAGTGCTTCTTTGATGGACATTCGTTTCCTTTATTTTTTAGAAATACATCATTCTCTGGCAATCGAAAGAGAACTGAATAATGGTATGAATGTAACCTATCTTAGCGTCCAAGATTTAGAAAAAAAATCACAAGAAGGATGAAACTCCAAGCCAGGAATATACCACTAAAAATAATATCTGCTTTTTCAAGTAATACTTTCCCCTTGGATTGGCTTGGTTCACGCAATTTCTTCCGAGCATTCTTAATTCTTAGCGTTGCAGAAAAAATGAATAGGCCAAAAACCACTACTACCAGGGCTAGGCCAGTCAAGCCATGCGAAGAGAAAGCCGCCATAGCATTGTTCTTTCTTGCGCCAAACTTTAAGTGTGTTCTTTCTCACCAAAATGACGGATGAAGTGCTAAAACAGCTTCAACTGTTTTGGTTCTTCTTCCGGAGGTTCTTTCGCCTTTGCGTTCGAAGTCGTTGGCGATTTCGCCAGCGCGGCGCGTGCCTGTTCGAGTAATTGCGGCAGCTTGCTGAAATCGGCCATGATCGCCGGTTTGAGCGCCGCCTGGTGCAGCGCCGCCGCCGGGTGGAACATGGCAATCACGAAACGGTCCCCCACGCGGCGCATCTGTCCATGCACCTGGCTGATCTTCACACCGGGCATGAACTTGCCCATGGAGTAACGTCCCAGCGTGATGATGACCTTTGGGTTGATGGCCGCAATCTGGCGCTCAAGGTAGGCGTTGCAGGCGGCCAGTTCATCGGGCTGCGGGTCGCGGTTTTCCGGCGGACGGCATTTGACCACGTTGCCTATCCATACATCCGTCCGTTTCAGGCCTGCTTGAGCCAGCAACTCGTTCAGGAAATTTCCTGCCGCACCGACAAAGGGTCGGCCCTGTTCGTTTTCATGGAAGCCCGGTCCCTCGCCGATCAGCATAATTTCCGCTGTCGCCGGTCCCTCACCCGGGACGGCATGCTTGCGGGAGTGGTGCAGGACACAATTCTGGCACACAGCGACTTCGGCCGCAATTTGAGCAAGTGTTTCTTCAGCAGTCATATTCAATCCTTTTTCAGCAAAGATCGCTTAAACGGCCGGAGCTTAATTCGGGAAGAGTCATCAATAGTGCATCCTCGTTGTTGTCTCTGTAATATTGCAGCCGGCGCCCAACCACTTCAAAACCAAAATTCCGGTAAAGGATCTGGGCGGCAATATTTCCTGCCCGCACTTCCAGCAGCGCGGAAAGTATGCCTTCATGCAGGGCATCTGCCAGCGCAACGCACATAAGTTTATGGCCGATCCCCTGCCGGCGTAACCCGGGGTGCACAGCGAGTGTTGCGACGTGCGCCTCGTCGACGATCAGCCACACCACCAGCACGCCGACCACAGCGTGTGCGCCGGCGGGACGTACGATTTCCGCAACGGGTGCCGGGAATGGCGACCGGTATTCCAGGGGGGTCTCGAGTATCTGTTCCGCCACCCAAACCCGCCCGCCCGGGTTGTTAAGTTCGTGGAGATAGGCACTGGGAGGCCACGGCAGGCTGAATGACATGCAATCGAGTAAAACCGCCTCATCCAGATCCTGCTCGCGCATCCGCCGAATGACAATTTCACTCACGAAGGTATCGGCTCCGCCACATGCAGATAAATGGGCGCGAGTGAAGCGGCATTATCCGTCCTGCCGGCCTGCCAGCGACGCCAGGCCAGTTCAGCCAGCATCCCCGGTCGCCGGGCGCAGGCGGCAGGAGAAGCCAGGAGGGCATTCTTGTTTTTTCGGATGCGCTGGCGCTCATCGGCGGTGAGCTCCCCGCACACGATGACAGGAGTTTGGATGGATTCCAGCAGCGCGTCCACGCTGGTCACCGCCGGCTCCCCCTTCGACTGCCAGCCGTCGCTTGTCCAGTGATACCGAACCAGTGCCAGCCTGCCGCGCCCGGCCTGCAGGACAACCGCCAGCTGGATTTTCGCTATAGGCTGGGCGGCAGCCACGACATCCAGAGTGGGGATTCCCACCAGGGGCAGTTTGCGTGCCAACGCCAGCCCTTTGGCGAATGCCAGGCCCACCCGCAGGCTGGTAAAAGATCCCGGGCCGATGGCAACCCCGATGGCCTTGACCTCGTCCATCTTCGCACCTGTCCGTTCCAGCAAGCCCGCCAGCGCAGGAGCAAGTTCCTGGGTGTGATGGGCGCGGCTGTGCCACAATAGTTCAGCCAGCACCTGCGCGCCGTCATACAACGCGAGACCGGATTGAGCCGTGGACGTGTCTACAGATAAAAGCATGTCTGAAAACGCTCCATCCTGATGGCCTACCCGACAAAGCCAAACATTGCCTGGCGCAATTCCAACAGCATTGCTTCATAGTGCTTGCCGTTTGCAGTAACCTGCATCAGGCGTTGTTCTTCGTCTAAATACTCCAATTTAATCCAAAAATTCTCGCCCGGCAGGATGGCCCGCACCCGCTCGGCCCATTCGATCACCAGCGGCCCCTGGGTCAGCATGGTATCTAGGTCCAACTCCTCCGCCTCGGCAGTCGAATCGATCCGGAAGGTATCGAGGTGAAAAAGCATCGCTCCTTCAGGTTTGCGGTAGACATTGACCAGGACAAATGTCGGGCTGGAGACAGCATCCGCAGACCCCCAGCCTTGTGCCAGTCCCTGCACCAGGGTCGTCTTGCCCGCGCCGAGATCGCCCTGCAGGCAGACCAGGTCGCCCATATGCAGCATCGCTCCGAGGCGCATGCCTACTCGGCGGGTCTGCTCCGCGCTGCGGCTGAAGAACTCGATGGTGTTGGGAGCCAGGATGGGCATGTCGATGAGATTATACTACGGGGTAACCTGACGGGAATTCAACGGAATACCGATAAAGATGGACACGATAAATTAGCTATAATATTGAGGAGCGAATCCGCTGATTCTCCCTTTATGAACAGGAGAAACCATGACTTTTAATACCCTTCAAAATATTATCAGCACTTTTCTTAACAGTATCGTGGATTTTATCAGGGAGTATCTCCCCAAACTCCTTCTGGCCGCAGTAATTATTATGGCCGCCTCCTACCTCGCTCAAAAGGGAGGACGGCTGGTGGAGCGGACATTACGACGCAGCAAGGCGGACCCTGGCGCCACCGCCCTGCTGGCGAATCTGACCCGTTGGGCCATTTTGGGAACGGGCATAGTCATCGCACTGGGGTTATTCATTAATGTTTCATCGCTGATTGCTGCTCTCGGCCTGGTCGGGTTTGCGGTCAGCTTCGCCTTCCAGGATGTGCTCAAGAATCTGGTAGCCGGCATTATTATCCTTGTCCAGCATCCATTCAATGTGGGAGAATCCGTATCCCTCGACGGGTTTGAAGGGACGGTGATCGCCATCAGCACCCGCTCGACCGAGATCCAATGCTTTGACGGGCGCCTGGTGCTGATCCCTAATGGCAACTCGATCGGCAACCCGATCATCAACTACAGCCGCAGCCCCCACCGGCGTATTGAACTGCCGATGCGATTGAACTATGCCTCAGACTTGGAGACCATCCGTGCGACGATCCTCCAGGCGGTCAAGGGCGTGCCGGGCTATCTGGCTGAACCCGAGCCCCTGGTGGTCTTCGACACCGTGGGCGAGCTTTCTCTTGGGCTTACCGTGTATTTATGGATAAACATGAATGAAGTTGCCACGACTCTTATCCCCAGAGACCGCGCGATGGCATTGATGACGCGCGCCCTGTCCGAAAAGGGCATTGCCATGCCGGTGCCGATCCAATCTGTAAATGCCCAATCAATTTAAAGCGGTAAGGAAATGACTTTAGCGTCAGACATCACCACCTACATTACCCAAGGGTTTCCAGCGGACCAGTATGACCTGGTGGCTGCCATGGTGGACATGGCGGTGCTCCACGATGGAAGTCCAGCCGGACCACGCTGCCAGCGTGCGGCACTGGTGGGTTCGCACGGTTCATTGGGAAAATTGGAGCAGCTTATAGCCGATCTTAAGAAGGACTATCGGGATGTGATCATTGAGGGAGAGTACGAAATGCACGGTAAAAAACTAATGCGGGTGAGGAATCTCGAAGTACCGTTCGACAACAATCGCGATGAATAGAGCCATGCAAGTGATATAAAAGTTGGCAGTCCCTAATTGAAATGACTGCATAAGCCGCCGCCTGGCGGCTTTTTTTTATCCTGGCTGGGGCAGCTTGAGCACTTCGCCGATCTCCCGGGCGATATTCCGGGAGGCATCGGGCCGGGCGGCTAGCCGGCACGCTTCAGCCGCTTTCCGGTATTCATCAGGCTTGGAAATCCACCTCCGCAGCGTGTTGACCACTTTTTCAGCAGTAGGTGCCCAGACTCCCGCCCCGACACCGGTGACGAAGGTCACGTTGCCATCCTCCTGCCCGGGCAGGCGGGAATACAGGATGATGGGCAGGCCGGCGTTGAGCGCCTCGGCAATCGTACCCGGGCCTGCCTTGGTGACGAGCACATCCGCGGCACGCATAAAGTCAGGCATTTCGCGGGTGAATCCACAGATGGCAGCCGGGATGGACCAAGCGTGCGATTCCAGCTCGGCTTTAAGTTTGTTATTACGTCCGGCAACGACGACCAGGGCGACATCCAGCCCGGAGGCGTCGATGGCATACGCCGTCCTGGCAAGCGGCCCCATCCCCTCGCCACCGCCCACCAGCAGCAGGGTTGTTTTCCCTTGCACCCAGCCGAGCTTATCGCGAAGGGTACGCTTGTCCCCGCCGGGCACACAATAGCGCAGGGCGACGGGCTGTCCAACCACCTTTACCTTTTCGGGTGACATGTGATTTTTCATCGCCTTTTCACGCGCCATTTCCGTCGGGACAAGGATCAGGTCCGAGCGTTTGTCGAACCAAAATGAATGGGTGGAGACCATGTCGGTCACCACGGTGATAAAGGGCGGGTGATCCGGCTCCAGCACCCGCAGGATCTGCGTTGTGCCGACGGGATGTACACTGACAATGACATCGCAAGGGTGATTTCGTACGATGCTGCGCGCCGTCCGCGTAACGAAAGGCCTGAAAGTCGTATTGATGGCTCTCGTTGCCGTGCGGGTGTTGGTCGCCTTGAAGCTCAACCCCCATAGTCTCGGGAACTTGACCATGTAAGGATACCAATCGGGCATGCGGTTGAACGGCAGGGGAGCGTAATCCTTGAAGATGTCCACCATCTCGGTGGCAATGGCATCCCCGTATTCGACGCCCAGTGCTTCGATAATAGCCTCGGCGGCACTGAGGTGCCCGCCGCCTGTTTCCGAATACAGCAAGAGAACGCGCTTTGGGGATGAGATCAGACTGCTCATTTCTGTTGCCCTGTCAGGGAGTTTTCCCCGGGAAGAATGGACTTAACCCGGCGGGTCAATTCCCTCCGCGTGAGCAGGATGCGATGCCCGCAGCCTCGGCATTCCAGGCCGATGTCGGCGCCGAGACGGGTGACCACCCATTCATAGCTCCCGCAGGGATGCGGCTTTCGCAGGGAAACGGTATCGTTGAGTTGCAGGTCTGGAAGCATGGCAAACCGGGGTGGATAATTGTGACTGAAACCGCAGGAGGATTATACCGTAAACGCTTTTTTGATTGTTGCACCGCATCGTTCTTTTATCGAAGATGATCAATTTATGATAAACTCTCCCTGTTTGAACATCCTCCTGGAGGAAATCTCATGCCCGAACGACAGACCTACCCGGTCGAAATTGCCGGACTTAAACGCGACTTGACCCTGTTTGAAGTCAAGCCCGGATTGCGGATTGCCATTTTGAACATCCTGGGGGATACGGAACTTGTTCAAGCCTGTGCCAAGGCCCTGGGCGCGCAGCTAAAAAAGGTCACCTTCGACGCGTTGATCACCGCCGAAGCCAAATCAATCCCGCTGGCATATGCCCTGTCTGTGGAAATGAAGAAACCTTATATCGTCCTGCGCAAGTCCTACAAGCCGTACATGGGGGATGCCTTGCGCGCCGAGACCCTGTCCATCACCACCGGGGAACCGCAAACCCTGATCCTCGACGAAAAAGACCGCGAGACCATCAAGGGCAAGAAAGTTGTCATTGTTGATGACGTGATCAGCACCGGGTCCACGCTGGAGGGGATGCGCATGATCGTGAGCAAGGCCGGGGCGGAAGTGGCCGCCGAGACCGCCATCTTCACCGAGGGCGAGCGCTCCCAATGGTTGCACATCATCTCGCTTGGGCACTTGCCTCTATTTACCAGTTAATGCTTCCAAATGGACTTCCGGCCGTTCCCCGGAGTCTGTGATCAGCTTTTTCTTTTTCTCCCGGGGGAAACTCTTGATCTTCCGTTCGCGGCGCAACGCCGAGGGCTTATCCGGTTGCTCCTCGACATAAACCAGCCTGACGGGGCGCCGGACACGCGTGTAGCGCGCACCATTCCCAGCATTGTGCTGTCGTTCGCGGCGCGACGGGTCGGTTGACCAGCCGGTGTAGAAAGTCCCATCCGAGCATTCCAGGATATAACAGAAATAGGCCATGAACAGATGAGCGGACGAGCCGTGTGGCGCGTCCGCTGAATATTATTTCTTCTTTTCTTCCCTGGTGCCAAATTTCCCCAGGAAGAGCTTGCGCATATAATCTCCGGCTGCCGGCATTTCATTATGGGTGTCACCGAGTTCAACTTCGTACCAATCACCCTTTTCGCGCACACTCCACCATCTTGCCCGCCCATCTATCGCCTTATCGATCCTTGCGCCCAGGTGATCGGCGTCCTGCGCGGCAATCTCATCGCGGATATCTTTCAACGAGGCGGTCAAGGCATCCAGCACGCGCAGGGTATTCTCACGGTCGGCGAGGACGGAGTCACGCAGTCCGGCCACAGTATCCTGGTAGAATAGGACACCCGTCGCTCCGGCATAGGCACGGCTGGCCAGTTTCCGTCCTTCCATCCAGCCGGGCTGGTCAACGGTCATGCCGATCAGGGCGGTTGAAACCAGCTGTGGCAGCAGGTGAAGACTTGCCATCAAACTATCGGCTTCCGCCAGCTCGGTGAACAACGGTTCCGCACCCAGCAGGCGGGACAGGTCCGCGGCGAGTTTGACCGCTTCACCCGGCGTGCCATTGGGCGCAACGATGCCAAATACACCCTTCGTGAACAGGTCGGCACGGGCAGCCTCAACGCCGGCTTTCATTTCATGGACGCAGGCGGGGTTCAATGCAGGGATCAACCCGACATAATACCGCCCTTCTGGGATGTACTGCTTGGCCCACTCGAACACCGGCCCTTTCACCGCAGCGGTATCCATCACGACCGCGCCTTCCTTCAAATCCTGGCCAATGAATTCCATCGTCTCGCGGATGGCATTGAACGGCAGCGCCAGGACGACAATATCCGCATCCCGAACGGAAGCCGGCAGGTTGTAATGGGTCTTGTCCACAGCGCCCATCTTCTCGGCTTTCTTGGCCACGCCAGGTTCCTTGTCATGCCCCATACGGATAACCAGGTCCTTTTTCTCGGCAAGCGCCAGCCCGATCGATGCGCCAATTTGCCCAAGCCCTATGATCGTAATCTGAATTGGCATATTGTTCTCCTTGCGGGAAACGAAAAAATCAATATTCCAGACGCGGTAATTATAGTCCAAGGTGATAGAATCTAGAGAGCCCGGGACGCCGACCCGGGCTCTCCATTGAAAGGAGGAGAAGAGAAATCACCTAACTGCCCTCATAATATCATGCACCCTTTAAAGCGACTTGACGCTTAACCTACGATTACCCTACGACTGTCTAACAACTTACGACTCTGTAAGGCTTTTGGAGGTATAAAATCCTTTTGCAATCAATTCTTCATTCCGGTGGCTGCGCCCCTGCCGCGGGATCGATGGCTGGATCGTTGCAGGAGGTCCGCCATCAGCTCGAATGGCACAGGAGGATGGGCTGGAAAGGAGTCGACCATGGAAACGATTTACATCGGTAACACCGGCAATACATCCCTCGGCAAACTGTGGCTGGCTGTATCGGAGAATGGGCTGGTCGCAGTCGAATTCAATATGGACTGGGATGAATTCATCCGCTACATCCAAACACGATTCAAACGGCCGGTCAAGTTCGCACCCAGACGGGTTGCCGAAGCCGCCGGTCAGCTGTGCGAATATCTGGCGGGAAAGCGGCGCGAATTCACCTTTCCGATAAACTGGTCGGTGCTCACGCCATTTCAACGTTCCGCGCTCCGGGCTACCTATGCCATCCCCTTTGGCGAGACGCGTACGTATGGAGAGCTTGCCAACCAGATCGGTCATCCACGCGCCGCCCGTGCGGTTGGCCGCGCGGAAGCCACCAACCCCATGCCGCTGATCATCCCCTGTCACCGCGTGGTCGGCGCGGACGGCAAACTTCACGGCTACGGCGGCGGTGAAGGGTTGCCGACCAAGGAATGGCTGCTGAAACTGGAAGGGGCCGTCCTGGCTTGAACCGGGCCACCCATAGAAAGCGAGAGGCTATTGACCGCTGAACATTTCCGTGCCGGCTTCGTGGCCGTTATCGGCCGCCCCAATGTGGGCAAGTCAACCCTCATCAACGCCCTGGTCGGACAAAAGGTGGCCGCGGTTTCCTCGAAGGCTCAGACCACCCGCCGCCAGCAGCAGGGAATCCTCACCACCGAAACCGCCCAGGTCATCTTTGTGGACACGCCCGGGATTCATAATCCACGAACGAAGCTGGGCGAGGTGCTCAACCAACAGGCCGAATCCGCGCTGGAGGGGATGGATGCGATTCTATTGATCGTAGATGTCTCCTCGGAGCCAACAGAGGATGACCGGCGCATTGCCGATCTACTTTCTAAAATGAAGCGCCGCACTCACCTGCTGCTGGGATTGAACAAAATCGACCTCGTCCCCCCTGATCGGCTTCCCGCCAAAAGCGCCGCCTATACGGATTTCGTTAAACGCGCTTTGGTACACCCCATCTCTGCGGTACGCGGCGACGGCATGGACGATCTGCTCAAGGCATTGATTTATCACATGCCGGAGCGCGATGCGGAGTACCCTGAGGATCAGGTGACCGACCTGTATGAGCGCGAGATCGCCGCCGACCTGATCCGCGAAGCCTGCCTCCTCCACTTGCGCGATGAAGTCCCGCATGGAGTCTATGTGCGCATTGACCAGTTCACCGAACGCAGCGCCTCCACCGCCTACATCCACGCCACGATCTTCGTCGAACGCGAGTCCCAGAAGGGAATCGCCATCGGCGAAAAAGGCGCGATGCTCAAAAAAATCGGGTCGACTGCAAGGCAGCAGATCGAAGAAATGGGAGGTCGCAAGATTTTCCTCGAGCTGCGCGTCAAGGTCGCCAAGGACTGGCGTGACGATGAGCATATGCTTAACCAGTTCGGATATAAAATAAACAGGAAGAAAAAATAAGGGATTCCCATGACCAACCTCCTGCTTGCGTTAGCATTCCTGGCCGCCATCATCAACGAAGTTGCGGAGTTTAAGAACCGGCGGACGCTGGTCTACGTGGCAAAGCCCGCCGTGATGGTCTTCCTTCTGGCGTGGCTTTATTTTTACGCCGGCCTGGATGGCCCGCTGCTTTTCTTTGGGCTGGGAATCCTGTTTTCGCTGGGTGGAGATGTCTTCCTGATGCTCCCCGACGAAAAGAAGTGGTTCCTGCCGGGGTTGGTGTCATTTCTTCTGGCTCATGTTTTCTACATCGTCGGCCTGAACTATGTCATACCGGCGCTGAATATCTTCGGGATCTTCCTGGCGATTTCCATTGCCCTCTTTGTGGCGCAGATCTACCGTAGGATTGCCGCCGGGTTGCACGCCTCGGGGCAGGACAAATTACGGCTGCCGGTTTTGATCTATTCCATCGTCATCTCGCTGATGTGGCTTTCCGCCTTGCTGACCATTTTCGAGACAAGCTGGAGTACGACCCCCTCCCTGCTGGTGAGCGTCGGCGCAACTCTGTTTGTGGCATCCGATATCATCCTGGCCTGGAATCGCTTTGTCAGCCCCATCAAGAACGGGCGGCTCATCAATCTCATCACCTACCACCTCGGGCAGATATTGCTGATTGTCGGCGCAGTGATGCAGTTTGGTTAAGCATCCCTCTCCCAGCAAAGCCCCATTTATCGGAGAAGACATGCCCGAAGACAATAATTTTTACAAAGATATCATTGACCATTTATATGACGGCGTTTATTTTGTCGATCGTGAACGCGTGATCACTTATTGGAATAAGGGCGCTGAACACATCACCGGCTATGGTGAGTCGCAGGTGATCGGTCATTCGTGCAGGGACAACCTGCTGAACCACATCACCGCCAGCGGCGAGCAGTTGTGCAAAGGTCAATGCCCGCTGGCTGCATGCATGGAGGATGGCACCCCGCATGAAGCGGATGTCTTCCTGCATCATGCGGACGGTCATCGCGTGCCGGTGCTGGTCCGCGCTGCACCTTTGAAGGACGCCGGCGGAAACATCATCGGAGCCGTGGAAACATTTTCAGGCGACCAGGGGCTCATGTCCGTCCGGAGCGAGCTACGCCAGTTGCGCCGTTCCGTGCAAATGGACCAGCTCACCGAAGTCGGCAATCGCCTGCTGCTCGAAGGGCGTTTGCGCGCTGTCATCGAGGAATTGAAGCACCACACCGGTACAACGGTGGGATTATTATTCATCGACATCGACCACTTCAAGCCATGCAATGACACCTACGGTCATGAGGTCGGCGATAAGGTGCTGCGCATGGTCGCAGCCACCCTGCAGCACAACTTGCGCAAGTCCGATGTCATCGGCAGGTGGGGCGGCGATGAATTTTTGGCCATTCTGTACGACGTGGAATCCGTCGACAACTTGAAACACGTT
>Ga0326726_10005603_pt1 | contig 11364 bp, 7 predicted proteins | sample MHFenrmetagenome_2_FD_207603 | JGI IMG/M metagenome (GOLD analysis project Ga0326726, IMG submission 207603) | Lab enriched peat soil microbial communities from Michigan Hollow, Ithaca, NY, United States - MHF15MN | ecosystem: Environmental > Terrestrial > Soil > Wetlands > Peat | place: USA...
CGCTCGCCGTCCAGTCCGCGCCCGTTGCCGTCAACCGCGAGAGCCGCCCGCTCACGACACAGCCGTCCGTCGTGGCCCCCGGCGGCGTGGGGCAAGGGTCGGACGTGCCGTCGCCCGGCCCCCACGTCGGGGCCGTGCCGCCTATGGGCGCGTCGAACGTGTAGAGGACATAGATGTAGTTGTTCGTCGCGAAGTTCGGGTCGACGGCCAGGCCGAGCAGGCCCCGGTCCCAGAAGTTGTGCGCCTGCGAGCGCAGGTCGGCGACGACCGTGTAGGTATTCGTCGAGATGTCCGGGAAGAGCTTGATCAGGCCGCTCTTCTCGGCCACGACCACGCGCCCGTCCGGCAGGAAGCGCACTGTGGTCGGGTTCGTGAGACCGGTGAAGACCGGCGTCTCGGAGAAGCCGGGCTGCTTGTAGCTCGTGACCCCCAGGGCCGACGGCTCGCCCGTGCAGAGAGCGAGCGCGAAGCCCAGCGCGGCGCGCGCGATGAACAGAGCTACCGCAGCGTGCGGTTCAGGCTTTTCCACTTGTTGTACCAAGGTCGCTCCCGGGTCAGCCCTGATTCGTATCAGGTCTCACGGCAATTCGAAAGCTTTGACGAGAAAGACCGCCATCTGGCCGCGGGTATTGGGGTTGGCCGGGCAGTACAGGAGGGGCGCGGCCTGGCAGCCACCCGTAACCTGCTCGGCGTAGAGCTCCTCGATCCACGGCGCGAAGGAATCCCCGACCGGCACATCGCCAAAGATCCCGGTCGGCGCGGGCGGCAAGTAGGCGGATCCGTGCTCCGCCTTGAGGAGGAAGGCGGCCATCTGGCGCCGCGTCACGGCGGCATCCGGGCAGTAGTTGCCGCCGCCGCAGCCGCCCGTGATTCCGCGGGTGGCGAGGTCCTCGATCCAGTCGGCGGCGAACGCGGCAGCCGGTACGTCCGCGAAGACGGCACCGGTCGCCGCCGGCGGCGCGTAGTGCTCGCCGAGACTCGCCTTCAGCAGGAACACCGCCATCTGCGCCCGGGTCACAGGCATGTCCGGGCAGAAGTTTCCCGTTCCGCATCCGGCAGACACACCATCGTCCTCTGTCTTCATAACGAAGTCGTAGAAGGGATGTGTTACAGGCACGTCGGAAAAATCGAGGAGCGTCGCCGCGAGAGTCGCCGAGCGAGAGGGCAGGGCGAGGGTGAGGCCGCCCGCGGAGGGAAGTGCCGTGCCCGCGGAGCCCAGCGTGCTTGCGCCGTCGAAGCGCCAGAGGCGCGCCCGCCAGTTCAAGGGCGTCGCCGGCGGCAGGCTCACCGCCGCGTCGCGGGCGGCCGTCGCCTTGTTGAAGAGCAGCAGGAAGAGCCGAGTGCCGCTCCCGGCGACGGCATAGGCCCCGAGGTCGTCCACGTTCCCGCTCGCCGCCGCGACACTGTCCCCCGCCACCGTCGAGCCCGAGGCGTCGTAGTCGAGATAAAGGCGGAAGGCCTCCTCGACGCGGCTGCCGGGATCGGGCGCCACCCAGCGAGTGGCGAGGTCGACTCCCTCGCGTCCGAAGATCGCGAGGGCCTCGGCCTGCGCGAGGGCGGAGCTCAACCCCGTGTCGCCGCCCCAGTTGTACTCCGTGATCGCGAGCTTCGTCCCCGGATAGCGCGCGGCGATCCATTCCTTCATGCGCGGAATGAGCTGGACGATTCCGCCGCAGCAGGAGCCGATCCAGGACTCGTCGACGTAGCCGGGGTCGTAGAGGCTCTTGAGCGACCGCAGGCGCAGGTCCGCCGCGCTCTCGTCGTCGGTGAGCGCCACGCCGCTCGCCTGCGGGTAGTAGTGGATGTCGAGATAATCCACCAGGCGCGTGCCGTTGGCCGTCTCGTAGTCGTGCGCCTGTTGCAGGTACCACTCGAGATAGTGGACGCTGCCGTGCGAGGCGAAGTCCGCGCCGTCGCTGCAGCCGTCGGCGGCCGACCAGAAGTACGCGCACCAGCCCCACGGCACGGGCCCCATGACGAGCGCCGCCGGGTCCTGCGCCTTGATCGCCGAGGCGTAGTCCACCGTGCGCTGCCAGATCTCGTCGTACGAGAGGGGAGCCGGGTGGACGTCCCGGTGCGTCGAGTTCCAGAGGTCGGGCTCGTTGTCGAGGGCGAAGAAGCGCACGCCTCCCGAGCCGGCGGTCCCGACGCGCCCCGCGATGTGCTGCATCCAGCCGGTGACGAAGTCCGGGCCGATCTCGCGCGACGTGTCGTGCGGATCGTTGCCGGTGATCGGAGTCCCGTCGGGGTGGTTTCCGTTCCCGGCGTCGGGCTGGCACCACGGGGGAAATCCCGTCGCCGTGCACTCGGTCTGCTGCTGCGCCCCGTACCTGGCCACGGAGAAGCCCCAGTGGCGCACCCGGTCCTTCGGCGTCCAGCCGATGAGCGGGACCGTCAGGATCGTCTGGCCGCCGTCGGCGCGCGTTGCGTCGATGAAGAGGTCGGCCGTCGAGCCGTCGGGCAGCGTTCCGGGATCGGGCTGCGACTCGATGTTGTAGAAGAACCAGTCGCTCGCGTGGTTGGCGATGTCGTCCTGCCAGGAGTAGCGCGTCGTGCCGTTTCCGCCCCACCGCCGCGCCGGCCAGCGAAGGGCTGCGGCCTGTGCGTCGTCGCCGAAGTTGACGCCGTAGATGAGCGGGCTGACGGCGTGGCGATTCGCGCCCGGGTCCACGGCGACCGGGACGGTGACCGCGGGCGCCTGCAGCGCGAGCGCGAGGAGAAACGGGGCGAGCTCGATCAGCACGGGGGCGCCATCCCAACCGCCTACCCTAGCCGAGCTGGCGTCGTTTGCCGGTGATTGGGCTCACAGGCAGCCGCGGGTCACGGGCAGGTGGTGAAGGTGCTCGTGTCCTGGATCGGCGCGAAGGGCGTCCCGACCGGATTCGAGTAGGTTCTCGATTCCGTGGTCCGGAAGTCCGTGACCTCGATGGAGACTCCGACGTCCGTCAGCCCCGCAGCAAAGAACCAGAAGGAGCTCGGGGAGGTGCCGCAGCCATCGAGCACCTTGACGATGAGCTCGACGTTGTTCTCGTCGAAGAACCAGAAGTAACCTGTGTTCGGGGTCAGGCGCACCGCCCGGGCGAGCACGGACGGGCCGTCGGGCGTCAGCTGGTAAGCAGCCCGGACCGAAAAGCGGTCGTTTTCCACGCAGAGGGTGTGCGGGTCGGCAATGCAGTCGGGCCTCGCGATTCCTTCCGGAGCGACCGCGGCCCCGGCGGTGCCCCGGGCCAGGGCCGGCATCGCCGCCATGACGAGGCAGGGCGCGAGAAGGGAGCGAATCAGGGCGGCGCGGTGGCGAAGAAAACGATTCGGCATGGCTTCCTCCGTTGGAAAACGACCATGACCGGATCGTACTCCCCGTCAGCGACTGGAGCGCAGCGAAACGTCTCTCTAACCGGGCCGGCGCACCGTACGGATCATGGAAGACTGAAAGTCTTCGTGAGGAAGACCGCCATCTGTCCGCGCGTATTCGGATTGTCGGGACAGTAGAGCAGCGGGCTCGCGCTGCAGCCACCCGTGACCGCGCGCCCGTAGAGGTCCTCGATCCAGTCGGCGGCGAACGCCCCGACCGGCACGTCGCCGAAAATCCCGGTGGCCCCCGGCGGCGCGTAGGCCGAGCCGAGGTCCGTCTTCAGCAGGAACACCGCCATCTGCGCCCGCGTGACGGGCGAATTCGGGCAGTAGTTGCCGCCGCCGCACCCGCCGGTCACGCCGAGCGACGCGAGCTCCTCGATCCAGTCCGCCGCGAAGGCGCCCTGCGGCACGTCGGCGAAGACGGTTCCGGTGGCGGTCGGCGGAACGTGGTCGGCGCCGAACTTGCTCTTCAGGAGAAAGACCGCCATCTGCGCGCGGCTGACGGGCGCCGTCGGGCAGTAGTCGCCGTTGCCGCATCCCGCCGTGACGCCGTTTCGCGCGACGGTGTTGACGAAGTCGTGGAAGGAGTTGGCCGGCGGCACGTCGAGGAAGTCGACCGAGACGAGGACCTCCGGAGCCGGCACGTCGCAGCCTGCGAGGGAATCGACGACCTGGAACCGCATGGTCGTGCCGGGGTCCCCGGACTGGAACGTGATCGCCGGCGTCCCCTGGCCTGTCGTGAGGGTTCCTCCGGTCAGGGTCCAGGCGTCGGTGTGGCCGGCGCCCGACGAGACGTTGGCGGAAAGCCCGTCGGTCGACGGGGCGACGGACGCGGGCGCAGTGATCGCGGGCGCCGGGAAGGGGCAGGCCGAGACGGTCGTCTGGACCTGGGCCGAGTCGTTGCCGGGGTTGGGATCGAGGCCGGTGAGCGAGACGACGGCGTTGCTCGTCAGGGTTCCGATCGAGCTCGGGGTGCCGACGATGTCGACGGTGGCCGTGGCTCCGCTGTCCATCTGCCCGAGGTCGCAGCCGGCGCCGTGAGCGAACAGGGTGCACGTGCCCTGGCTCGGCGTCGCCGAGTCGACGCTGGCGGTCAGCGTGAGGCCCTCGGAGACGTGCACGCCCAGGGCCTTGCCCGGGCCCAGATTGGTCACGGTGATTTCGAAGGTGACCGGGACGCCCACGAGCGTCGGGTCGGGCGAGTCCGTCTGCGCGACCGAGAGGTCCGTGTTGAAGGCCGACTGGGCGTCGACGCGGCCCCAACCATAGGTGTTGTTCGGGATCTCGCTTCCCGGAATGCCGCCGCAGGTCTCGCTCGTCGTGCGCGGCACCGCCGAAGAGGTGAGCAGACTTTCGATCGCGTCCGGGTTACCGACGAGAGCGGGGCTGGCCGAGAGCGCGAGCGCGACGACGCCCACGACGTGGGGCCCCGCCATGCTCGTGCCGCTGAAGGATGCGTATCCGCCGCCAGGGATGCTCGAGCGGACGTCGACGCCGGGCGCCGAGATGTTGGGCTTCAGGCGGCCGCTGCCGTCGATCGTGACCGGGCCCCGGCTGGAAAAGCCGGCGATGAGGTCGCCGCTGTCGGTCGCCCCGACGGAAAAGGAGGCCGCGTAGATGGCCGCCGGATCCTCCACGGTCGAGCAGGCGCTGCCGGAGTTTCCGGCGGAGACGACGACCTCGATTCCGGCCGCGCGCACGGACTCGACGACGGCCTGGAGGACCGTCGGGTCGGTGCATCCCTCGGACGGCGGGCATCCCCACGAGTTGTTGATGACGTTCGGCGCCTTGGTGGGGTCGGGATTCTGGTTCGCGAGGTTGGTCGGCGCGATCATCCACTGGAAGCATTCGGAGTAGGTCGCCGGAGATCCGGTGCCCTGGTCCATGTTGCGGCAGCCGATCCACTTCGCCCCGGGCGCCACGCCGATCTTGTTGGAGCCGCCGTCGTCACCGACCATCGTGCCCATGGTGTGAGTGCCGTGGTCGGTGTCGTCGCAGGGTTCCTGCGCGTCGGCGCCGCAGACGCCGCCTCCCGAGTGAATGGAGTCGTGCCAGTTGTAGTTGTGGTCGGCGGAAGACCCGTTCCAGCCCCGGTACTTGTCCTTGATGGCCGGATGCTGCCAGTCGTAGCCGGTATCCTCTCCGGCCACGACGACCCCCTGCCCGGTGTAGCCGAGCGCCCAGACCTGCGGCGCATGGACCTTGGCGACGCCCCATTCGATCGCGTCGGGAGAGTCCGGCGTGTTCGCCGCGGGGCGCGAGTCCACCGGATCCTTCAAGCGCACCGACGGATTTGCCGAGATGTGGAAGACGTCGCCGCGGGCGGCGAGCTCTTCGACGAGACGGAGGCCGCCCCGCACCCAGATCATGTTGACGATCCAGTACGAACGGTGGGGAATGCCGCGCTCCCGGAGCAGGGCGACGAGCGGCGCCTGCGTCCGGGTGGCCGTCCCGCTCAGCGAGTCGAGGGCGAAGGCTCCCTTTTCGGTCTTCGTCGGCAGGTGCCGCGCGCCCCGAAGGTCCGCCTGCTCGCGCAGGACGACCAGGAACTCCGTGTCTCCGCGCGCGGCCGTGTCGAGGACCCAGGGGTCCACCTTGTGGCCGAAGTCCTCGGCGGCGGCCAGGCCCGCGGCGACCGAGAGCGCGAGGCAGAGAACGAGAGCCGTGCGAATCCGCATAAGTCCCCTCCGTGTCTGCGAACGAAGCGAGCGATTATGCCGGATGTTCGGCCGTGGCGCCTACTGCAGGTTGAACGTCTTCGTGATGAAGACCGCCATCTGCTGCCGGTTGTTGGTGTTGGTCGGGCAGTAGCGCAGCGGGTTGGTCAGGCAGCCGCCCGTGATGCCGCGGTTGTAGAGGTCCTCGATCCAGTCGGCCGCGAAGGCGGTCGTCGGGACGTCCGCGAAGATCGTGCCCGTCGCCGGGGGCGGGACGTAGGCCGAGCCGAGCGAGGCCTTCAGGAGGAAGACGGCCATCTGGTCGCGCCGGACGGGGTTGGCCGGGCAGTAGTTGCCGCCGCCACAGCCGCCCGTGATGGCTTCGAGCGAAAGCTGCTCGATCCAGTCGACCGCGAAGCCGTCGGGGCAGGCAACGTCCAGGAAGAGCCCCGTGCACGAGGGAGGCACGAAGGCCGAGCCGTGCTCGGCCTTCAGGAGGAAGACGGCCATCTGCGCGCGCGTGACCGAGGCGAGGCCGCAGTAGTTGCCGCCGCCGCAGCCGGCGGTGACGCCGTTGCGCGCGACGGTGTTCACGTAGTTGTGGAACGTGTTGGCCGGCGGAACGTCGAGGAAGTCCACCTGGATGTTTTTCGACGCCAGGGGCGAGACGCAGCCCGCGTTCGTCTCGATCACCGTGCAGGCCATGGTCGTGCCCGGAGGGCCGGCGTCGAAGACGATCTGGCGCGTGGACTGGCCGGCGGTGATCACGCCGCCCGAGAGCGTCCATGTCCAGGTCGAGCCCGTGTGGTTGGGCACACTCGCCGAGGCGCCGGAGGCGCCGACCGGCACCGAGAGCGGCGCCGAGATCACGGGAAGCGCCGGCACCGGGTTGACCGTGACCGTGACGCTCGCGGTATTGGTGGACGGGCAGCCGTTGGCGGCCGTGACGGTCAGCGTGTACGCCGTGGTGATCGACGGGGTCGCCATCGGAGCGCAGCTCGTCGGGTCATCGAGGCCGCTCGAGGGCGCCCACAGGCAGGTCGCGCCGCCCGAGCCGGTCAGCGGCGTCGAGGTTCCCGCGCAGACGGTCGCGGTTCCGGACGCGGAGGCCGTGGGCCGCGCGTTGACGGTGAGCGTGGCCGGCGCGGACGTGAGGGATTGTCCGAATCCGTCCGTGACGACGACGTCGTAAGTGCCCGAATCGCCGATGACGGTGGGGCTGATGGTCAGGGTGTCGGTCGTCGCGCCCGTGATGGTGCCGCCGTTGGAAAGCGGGGAGGCGTTCTTGCGCCACTGGTAGGTCAGCGTCGGCTGGCCCGTGGCGGTCACGCTGAAGATGGCCGGCGCGCCGGCGCACAGCGTCTGGGTGGCGGGCGCCGTGACGGTGATCGGGATGCGTTCGTACGCGCCCATGTCCACGATCCCCGGGGGCACGTTGCCGACACCGCTGTCCGGGACGTCGGGATCGTCGAAAAAGCGGGGCAGCCCGCGCACGTCCACGGTCGTGCCGCCGGGGACGAGGGTGTTGTTCCCGGCGTCCACCGCCGGCGACAGCGCGCCGGGCCTCAGGTCCGCGGGTGCGCCCAGGAAGAGCGGGTCGGTCTGGATGTTTCCCGACCCGGCAAACGGCGAGCCGTCCTGGACGTCGCACCACGTGATGGACGCCGAGGACGACCCGTCGAAAAAGATTTCCGGGACGAGATCGCCCCAGAAGATCGAGTTCGTCAGGGTATTGCCGTTGCTGACGAGGAAGGCGGCCCCGTAGCCGTTGTTCCCGTTGAAGGTGCAGTCCTGGATCTTGTTGTTGTCTCCCTGGATCTGGACGCCGTTCGGGCTGTTCTGGGCGATGACGCAGTTGATGAGCGTGGTGTTGCCGGCGCTCTGCACGCCGCCGCCGCCCGTCGTCGAGCCCGAGATCGAGTTCGAGCGAATGATGCAGCTCTCGGCGTCGAGGGCGCCGCCGCCGGTCGAGACGCCGGCCCCGCCCGCGCCAAAGGCGACGGTGTTCGAGGCGATCGTGCACGAGAGCAGCTGGGGCGACCCGCTCTCGACGCGCACCGCACCGCCGCGGAAGGCGGCGTAGTTGGCGGACATGGTCAGGCCGACGAGCTTGGGGCTTCCGCCGTTGATCCAGATGGCGCCGCCTCGGTCCTGGTTCTGCGGTGCTCCGCCGTCGGCCTGGCCGCCCGAGATCGTCAGGCCGTCGAGGACGCCGGAAAGCGTCACCGTGGCGTCGGCCGTGACGACGTGGTAGCTGTTGTCGCCCGAGAATCCCGCCGTGCCGATGTCTCCCGAGAGAGTCACGACGTTGACGGCGGGATTGCGCTGCCCGCGCGTCGTCTCGGTGCCGTTGAAGCCGCCGTAGACCGCGACGCCGTTCTTCATGGCGAAGCTGATTGTGCGGTCCGCCGTCGCGGTCGGCTTGTACGTGCCGGTCGAGACCCAGATCTCGTCGGTCGCGCTGGCGGCGGCGAGCGCGGCCTGCAGGTCGGTGAAGGCCGTCGCCCAGCAGCCGCTGCCGGAGGGCACGGGCTTGACGCAGAGGGTGGTCGCAGGGGCCGCGGTTGTCGCGGCGGCGCACAGGAGGAACGAGGCAGTCAGAAGGCGCGCGGCGAGGCGCATCGAGTCACTCCCTTTCGTTGTCTGGAACACCCCCCATTGTCGCGCCGATCGGCCTCAAAGTCAGCCGTCCGTTCGGGCAGGTGCCGGGCCGCCGCCGGCCGCCGCGACGCCGCACAGGGACAGGGTGATAGGGTCGCCGGCGGAGCCTTCCATGACCGAGACGATGCGGCTTCGGCTCTGGACGCTGGCGAAAATCCCGCTGCTCTTCTTCCTGCGGCCGTCCGTCGTCGAGGCGAGCGACCGGTCCACCGTCATTCGGATTCCCCTGACCCGCCGCTCGCGAAATCACCTCGGCTCGATGTACTTCGGAGCGCTCTGCGCGGGAGCGGACCTGGCCGGGGCGCTGACCGCGATGCGGCGCATCGACGCCAGTGGCCGGCATGTTTCGCTCATCTTCAAGGACGTGACGGCCCGGTTCCTCCAGCGCGCCGAGGGTGACGTGCTGTTTTCCTGCGAGGATGGCGAGGCGGTCGCGGCCCTCGTGCGGCGAGCGATCGAAAGCGGCGAGCGCGAAGAGCTGCCGGTCCGCATCGTGGCAACCGTGCCCGAAAAGCTCGGCGCCGAGCCGGCGGCCCAGTTCCTCCTGACTCTCTCCCTGAAGCGGCGGGACTGACCGCCCGCCCGTTCGAAACTGTCCATTAGGACAGGTCCAGTGTTACCGACGGTGACAGTATTGATGTCCGGTTCCACGGTTGGTGCGGCAAAGTCTTTCATTCTGAGGGACCTGGGTTCTGGCCCTCGGATTGCTCTACTCATCGCCCAGGGTGGGCCAGGAGCTATGAGCAATCAGTGGATCGAACGGGCGGCTTCCGACGTGAAGCTGGATCTCTCCCGCCTGAAGGGCGAGGAGGTAGGCACCGAAACGCGCTACACGGTGGCGCTGGAGGGGCCCGTCGGAGAGCAGTGGGTGGACGCCTATCGCACCCTGCAGCAGACCGAGTCCGCCGCGAATCGGGGGCTCGTCCTCGACCCGGCGAGGTCGGCGATCCGCTTTTCGTGCCGGACGGTCGACGGCACCGGGCTTGTCTTCGAGGCGCTCGAGCGGCTCGAAACGCTCGTCGGACGCGTCAATCAGGTCGTTGCGGCGCGCCGGGCGGCCGGTCCCCGGATCAGCTTCGCGCCCCCCGCGCTTCGCGCGCGCTAGTCGGCCTCGCGCCGAAGCCTGCCTTCCGAAGGGGCGCGGCGTCTTGAGCTGCATCTCGAGCTTGCAGGGTAGACTTTCGCGCCAATGACTCCGGAGCGTCGGTGAAGAAGTCGAATCGGCCGCCCTGGCTGTCCTCGACGGCCCTCATCTTTTACGCGCTCATCCTCGGCGTCGCCTGCGGCTTCCTGTATCCCGCCGAGTCGCACCCCGACGCTTACGAGGCCTTCCGCTTCCTGTCGAAGGCCTTCATCAACCTGATCAAGCTGCTGATCGTCCCGCTCATCTTCTCGACGATCGTCGTCGGGATCGGAAAGACCGGCGACATCAAGGCCGTGGGCCGGATGGGCGTCAAGGCGATCGTTTACTTCGAGATTGCCACGACGGCCGCGCTCGCGCTCGGGCTGACGATCGCGCACGTCGTCCGGCCGGGCGAGGGCCTGACGCTTCCGCCCTCGGGCGAGGCCCTCGCCAAGCCCAGGACTCTCGTCGAGACGCTCCTGCACCTCTTCCCGTCGAACGTGATCGACGCGATGGCGAAACAGGACGTGCTGCAGGTCGTGATCTTCGCGACCCTCGTCGGCATCGCGGCCGCGCACATCGGGCCGAAGGCGGAACCGTTCCTGAAAATCATGGATTCCGTCGTGGCCGTCATGTTCCAGCTCACCGACTACGTCATGGCGCTGACGCCCCTCGGCGTCTTCGGCGCCATGGCGGGCTCGGTGTCGCACCACGGGCTGGCCGTTCTCGGCTCCTACGCGAAGCTCGTCGCCTCGCTCTACGGCGCTCTCCTGCTCTTCGCGATCCTCGTCCTCATGCCGGCGCTCGCGCTCGCGCGGGCGAACATCCGCGTCTTCTTCCGGAAGATCCGCGAGCCGTTCCTGCTCGCCTTCTCGACCGCGTCGTCCGAGGCGGCCCTGCCGCGGGCGCTCGAGAAGATGGTCGAATTCGGCGTGCCCGAGTCCGTCGCCGGGTTCGTGATCCCGGCCGGCTACTCGTTCAACCTCGACGGCTCGACCCTCTACATTTCGCTCGCGTCGCTGACGATTGCGCAGGCGGCGGGGATCCACATGGCGCTGCCGACGGAGCTCCTGATGATGCTGACCTTCCTCATGACGTCCAAGGGTGTCGCCGGCGTGCCGCGCGCCTCGCTCGTCATCATTGCCGCCGGCTGCGCCTCCTTCGGCCTGCCCGGCGAGGCCGGCGTCGCGATGATTCTCGCCGTCGACGAGCTGATGGACATGGCCCGCACGTCCATCAACGTCATGGGCAACTGCGTCGCGTCGGTCGTCGTCGCGCGGTGGGAAGGCGTGCTCGGAAAGCCGCTGCCCGTCACGGACGAGAACTCGCCCGGCGCGGAGCTCGCCGAGGAGGCGATTCCGTAGGACGTCCCGCGCCGCCTCGACGGCGAGCCGGGTGTAGGCTCGGCCGAGTCGGTGAGACGCCATGAGGAATCCTTTCGTCTTGCTTGCCGCGGGGATCCTGCTCGCCCCTCTTCTCGCCCGGGCCCAGGAGAGCCACCCGCACGTCCACGACGTGGCGGAAGCGCTCGGGGAGGTCCATTTCCCGACCTCCTGCAGCGCTGCGTCC